>VFQN01006396.1_pt1 | contig 13486 bp, 13 predicted proteins | sample 3512371 | NCBI WGS metagenome assembly VFQN01 (sample SAMN10412370, study PRJNA504923) | tailings metagenome | isolation source: Replicate 2 from Balatoc abandoned mine | place: Philippines: Itogon, Benguet | collected 2017-08-28
AGTCGGCGTAGGTGACGTAGCGGTCGAAGATGTTCTGGCCGTACTCGCTGTAGCTCTCCAGATAGGCGGTCTGGATCTCCTTGCCGATGAACTCGGCGTAGCGCGTGGCCAGGTGCTCCTTGATGAACGAGAGGTACTTCTGCTCCGTCTCGGCCGGAAACTGCTCGCGCTCGATCTGCTGCTCGAGCACGTACATCAGGTGAACCGGGTTGGCGGCGACCTCGGTGCTGTCGAAATTGAACACCTTGGACAGGATCTTAAACGCGAAGCGTGTCGAGATGCCGCTCATGCCTTCGTCGACGCCGGCGTAGTCGCGGTACTCCTGAAAGCTCTTCGCGCGCGGGTCGGTGTCCTTCAGGTTCTCGCCGTCGTACACGAGCATCTTGGAGTACAGCGACGAGTTCTCCGGCTCCTTCAGCCGCGTGAGCACGGCGAACTGGCTCATCATCTTCAGCGTGCCCGGCGCGCAGGTGGCATTGGCCAGCGACGAGCCGCGCAGCAGCTTCTCGTAGATCTTGATCTCTTCCGAGACCCGCAGGCAGTACGGCACCTTGACGATGTAGATGCGGTCGAGGAAGGCCTCGTTGTTCTTGTTGTTGCGGAAGGCCTTCCACTCGCTCTCGTTGCTGTGCGCGAGCACCACGCCGTCGAACGGGATCGCGCCGAAGCCCTCGGTGCCCTTGAAGTTGCCCTCCTGCGTAGCCGTCAGCAGCGGGTGCAGCACCTTGATCGGCGCCTTGAACATCTCGACGAACTCCAGCAGGCCCTGGTTGGCCAGGCACAGGCCGCCGGAGAAGCTGTAGGCGTCGGGGTCGTCCTGCGCGTAGGTCTCGAGCTTGCGGATGTCGACCTTGCCGACCAGGCTGGAGATGTCCTGGTTGTTCTCGTCGCCCGGCTCGGTCTTGGCGATGCCGACCTGCTTGAGCACCGACGGGTAGCGCTTGACGACCTTGAACTTGCGGATGTCGCCGCCGTACTCCTCCAGACGTTTCACGGCCCAGGGTGACAGGATGCGGTTCAGGTAGCGACGAGGAATGCCATATTCCTTCTCGAGGATCGGGCCGTCTTCGGCGGCGTCGAACAGCCCCAGCGGCGACTCGTTCACCGGCGAGCCCTTGATCGCGTAGAAGGGCACCTCCTGCATCAGCTGCTTCAGGCGCTCGGCGATCGAACTCTTGCCGCCGCCCACGGGCCCGAGCAGGTAGAGGATCTGCTTCTTCTCCTCCAGCCCCTGCGCCGCATGGCGGAAGTAGGAGACGACCTGCTCGATCGAATCCTCCATGCCGTAGAACTCGGCGAAGGCCGGGTAGATCTTGATGATCTTGTTGGCGAAGATGCGCGACAAGCGCGGGTCGTTGCGCGTATCGATCGTCTGGGGTTCGCCGATCGCCTGGAGCATGCGCTCGGCGGCGGTGGCATAGGCCACCGGGTTGCGCTTGCACTCGGCGAGGTACTCTTCGAGCGAGAGTTCCTCTTCGCGCGTGCGCTCGTATCGCGCCGCAAAGCTGCTGATCACGTCCATGCCGATCTCCTGTGCGTCAGGCCAGCGGCACTCCGGCGTGCTTCCGGGGTGCCGCGAGAGGGGAAGTTCTGATGAAGTCCCATGGGCTCCATCAGAGCTTTCCACGTCGATCGGGCAGATGCTGTCGGTGGTCGCGCTTCTAGCTTGCTGCAATTCGCTCCCGCCGTAAACCCGATTAAACCGGGCTTCTCACGGCTGTTTGTCACAAGGGCTTTGTCCCCGTGGCTTCAGCAAGTAACGTGCCTCGAACCCGACCGGTTGATCGGCATCACCCGACTGAGCACACGCTCGTGTGCAAAGTTCCGCAAAGCGAGGCTGCGCTCAGCGCGCGCCGAGACCGAGCTTGTCGAGCAGGCCGTTGAGTTCGTCGAGCGAGCCGAAGGCAATCGCCACCTCGCCCTGCTCGCCGCGCTTGGTGCGCTTCTTGATGCGGATCTCGACCTTGGCCGTCAGCGCATCGGAGAGCTCCTCCTCGATGCGTGCCACGTCGCGTGGCTTCTCCTTCGCCACGCGCAGCAGAGGCTGCTGGCGCTGGTGCTGCAGCTTGGTGACGAGCTTCTCCGCCTCGCGCACGCTGAGCTTGCGCGCGACCACGTCGCCGGCAGCGAGGATCTGCTGCGCGCCTTCGAGCGGCAGCAATGCGCGGGCATGGCCCATGTCGAGATCGCCAGCCATCAGCATCTGCTGCACCGGCTCGCTCAGGTTGAGCAGGCGCAGGAGATTGCTCGCGGCGCTGCGCGAGCGGCCCACCGCCTGCGCGGCCTGCTCGTGCGTCAGACCGAATTCATCGGTCAGCCGCTTCAGGCCCTGCGCCTCTTCGAGCGGGTTGAGGTCCTCGCGCTGGATGTTCTCGATCAGCGACATCGCCGCCGCTGCTTCGTCGGGAACGTCCTTGACGAGCACCGGCACCTCGTCGAGCCCGGCGAGCTTCGCGGCGCGCGTGCGTCGCTCGCCCGCGATGATCTCGTAGCGGCCCGATCCCAGCGGGCGCACCAGCACCGGCTGCATCACGCCCTGCGCCTTGATGCTCTCGGCCAGCTCGTAGAGCGAGCCTTCGTCCATGCGCGTGCGCGGCTGATACTTGCCGGGCTGCAGCACGTCGAGCTTCAGCGTCGACGGTGGCGCATCGCCGGCGGGGCGGGGCGTGTCGCTGACCTTGGGGCCGAGCAGCGCTTCCAGCCCGAGCCCGAGGCCCTTGGGTTTCTTGGTGACCATGGGCGGCGATTGTGCGCGATCAGCCGCTGCGCCCCGCCAGCCGGCCCAGCAGCGCCAGGCCCTCGGGCCAGTCGGCCAGGCCCGATTCGCCGTTGATGTGGCCGCGTGCGCCGATCTCGATCAGTTCGGCGCCCCAGTCACTGGCCATGGCCTGCGCCCGGGGCAATGCGCAGTACGGGTCGTCGCTGCTGACCACGGCGAGGCTCCTGAAAGGCAGGCGCTGGCGAACGATCGGGCGCCAGTTGAACAGGTTGGGCGGCATGTCCTCGCGCTCGGTGTCGGGCGGTGCCACCAGCAGTGCGCCAGCCACGCGCCGCGCGTGCCGCGTGTGCGCGGCCCAGGCCGCGACCAGCTGACAGCCCAGGCTGTGCGCAACCAGCAGCACCGGCTGCGCCGATGCCAGCAGCACCTCGTCGAGCCGCGCCATCCAGTCACCGCGGCGCGGCCATTCCCAGTCGTCCTGTTCCACGCGCTGGTGACCGTGCAGCGCCTCCCAGCGGCTCTGCCAGTGCTCGGGGCCGGAGTTCAGCCATCCCGGCAACAGCAGGACACCCGGGCCTTGCAGATCAGGGTTTGCCTTATCCTTGCCGTTCATCGTCTGGGAAGCTGCCATGAAGACCCGCGTATTCGTCGACGGCCAGGAGGGCACCACCGGCCTGCGCATCCACGAGTATCTCGCGCAGCGCGCGGACATCGAGGTGCTGCGCATCGATGCCGACAAGCGCAAGGACAGCGCCGAGCGCGCCAGGCTGCTCAACGCGGCCGATGTCGCCTTCCTCTGCCTTCCCGATGCCGCCTCGCGCGAGGCGGCGGCGATGGTGACCAACCCGGGCACCTGCCTGATCGACGCCAGCACCGCCCACCGCACCGTGCCGGGCTGGGCGTACGGCCTGCCCGAACTGGCGCCGGGCCAGCGCGAGGCGCTGCGTGCCAGCAAGCGCATCGCCAACCCGGGATGCCACGCCTCGGCCTTCATCCTGCTGCTGCGCCCGCTGGTCGATGCCGGGCTGGTGCCGGCCGACCTGCCGATCAGCGCCACCTCGATCACCGGCTACTCCGGCGGCGGCAAGAAGATGATCGAGCAGTACGAAGCCGGCGGCGATGCGAAGCTGACCTCGCCGCGGCCCTACGCACTGAAGCTGGCGCACAAGCACCTGCCGGAGATGACGGCGCACTCGCGGCTTGCCCGGGCGCCGAACTTCATGCCGATCGTCGCCAACTTCTACAAGGGTTTGGCGGTGAGTGTGCCCTTGCATCTGTCGCAGCTGGCGGCAGGCGCGAGTGCCGAAAAGCTGCAGGCGGCCTATGCAAAGCACTATGCCGGCGAGCGCTTCGTGCGGGTCATGCCGCTGTCGGACCCGGCCACGCTGGAAGAGGGCTTCTTCGACGTGCAGGCCTGCAACGACACCAACCGCGTCGACATCTTCGTCTTCGCCAGCGACACGCAGGCGCTGCTGATGGCTCGGCTGGACAACCTCGGCAAGGGCGCCAGCGGCGCCGCCGTGCAGGCGATGAACGTGCACCTCGGCGTCGAGGAGAGCCTGGGCCTCTGACGCCGGCCGTCCGCTCAGGCGGCGGGGTCGCGCGAACGGTAGTGGTAGGCGTAGGCGTCGGCGAAGCCGAGCCGGTGGTAGATCGCCCGCGCCGGGTGGTTGTCACCCTCGACCTGCAGATAGCCGTGCCGCGCACCAAGGCGGTGCGCCTCGGTCAACAAGTGGGAGCACAGCCGGCTGGCAAAGCCCTGGCCCCGCGCCGGTTCGGCGGTGAAGATGTCGTACAGGCCGACGAGATCGGCCTCGAGCGCGAACTGGCCGCAGGCAACCACGTCGCCGTCGAGCCGCATCTCGTAAGCCCGGAACGGCACCGGCGAATGAGCCAGCCGCTGGCCATGGGCCTGGCGCTGCGACAGCGGCGAGCCACGCAGGGCGCCGACGCGCTGGGCAAAGGCTTCCAGGCCGACCGACTGGATCGTCAGACTGCCCGGCAGGCTGGGCGCGACGATGTTGGAAACGTCCTCCAGCACCATCACACGGGTGTCGTCGAAGCGCTGGAAGCCCATGCCCTCCAGCGTCGAATCGAGGCCCGCGGGCTCGCTGAAGGGCGTGATGCGCACCATCAGCGGCAGCCCGGCCTGGGCGAACACCGGCTCGCACAGGGCCAGTTTGTGCGCCACCGACATGCGGCCGGCGGCCACCGCGTTGATGCAGCGTGCCCGCTTGGCCTTGCCGGGTGACAGGCGCACCAGCCAGCCGTCGACCCAGCGCTGCTGCGGCGGGGCGCTCGCGTTGAGCCCGGCATCCTCGACGCGCGGCAGGAGGTAGGGATCGAAGCTGCGCGCGATGACGGGGTTCATGCGCATGGCCGGTTCGCCGCCTCTCAGCGCATCGACTCGATGCGCCGCACCATCTCGCCGGCGAACTCGATGAAGGCCTGGGCGCCGCGCGAGGCGGGATCGAACACGACACCGGGCAGGCCGTAGCTGGGCGCTTCGGCCAGGCGCACGTTGCGCGGAATGACGCTGTCGAAGACCTTGTCGCCGAAGTGCGCCTTGAGCTGCTCGCTGACCTGCTGCTGCAGCGTGATGCGCGGATCGAACATCACGCGCAGGAGACCGATGATCTGCAGGTCGGGGTTGAGGTTGGCATGCACCTGCTTGATGGTGTTGACCAGGTCCGACAGGCCCTCGAGCGCGAAGTACTCGCACTGCATCGGCACCACCACGCCGTGGGCAGCGCACAGGCCGTTGAGCGTCAGCAGGCTGAGCGAGGGCGGGCAGTCGATCAGCACGAAGTCGTAATCGGCATCGACCGCCGCCAGCGCCGCCTTCAGCCGCTTGTCGCGCCGTTCCAGCTCAACCAGTTCCACTTCCGCGCCGGCCAGTTCCCGGTTGGCGCCGAGCACGTCGTAGCCGGTCTTCTCGTTGCGCTGCCGGGCCTCGGCCACGGTCGCGCTCTCGAGCAGCACGTCGTAGACCGACAGCGGCAGCGCGCGCTTGTCCACGCCCGAGCCCATGGTGGCATTGCCCTGCGGATCGAGGTCGACCACCAGCACCCGCTGTCCGATGCGCGCCAGGCCGGCGGCCAGGTTCACGGTGGTGGTGGTCTTGCCGACGCCGCCTTTCTGGTTGGCGATGCAGAAGATTCGGGCCATGAGCGCGGGGAGGGGAAGGGGCGGGCCGGAGCCCAGGAATGGCACGGTCCGGGAGACCCGGACCGCGAGTCAGGAATGTACCAGCCCGGGCGCGCCCGAAGCCGCCGCGCGCATCCAGATCAGGCAACGTTCGGCATCCAGTCCCGGCACGGACAGTGGTTCCACGTGAAACACCTCGATGTCCGGCGGCAAGGCGGCCAGTTCTCCCTCCGGCGCCTTGCCCTTCATCGCCGCCCACACACCGACGGAGGCGAGCAACGGGTGGGTCAGGCGGACGAGGTCCGGCAGTGAGGCGAAGGCCCGCGCCGTGATGAGATCGAACGGTTCCGCCTTCAGCGACTCCACCCTCGCGTGCTCCGCCCGCAGGTTGGCCAGCCCGAGTTCGACGGCGGCTTGCCGGATGAACGCCGCCTTCTTGCCGACCGTGTCGACGCAGGTGACCGACCACGCCGGTTCCAGCACAGCCAGCACGACACCCGGCAGGCCGCCGCCACTGCCCACGTCGAGCAGCCGGCGAGCCGCCCCGGAACCCAGCTGCCGGCGCAGCGGCCCGACCACCGCCAGACAGTCCGCCAGATGCTGCGTCAGCATCTCCTGCGGATCGCGCACCGCCGTCAGGTTGTAGGTCGCGTTCCAGCGCTGCAGCAGCGCGAGGTAGGCCAGCAGCCGGTCCAGCACCTGCTCATCGACCACCAGGGAAAGCGCGCTGCAGACGCCGGCCAGCGCCGGGCGCAGCGATTCAGGCGGCATCACTCACCGGCTCGGCATTCGCGGCGAAGCCCTTGAAGCGGCCCTTGCGAAGGTGAATCAGCAACAGCGAGATCGCCGCCGGCGTCACGCCAGAAATACGAGACGCCTGGCCCAGCGTCTCCGGCTTGTGGCGCGCCAGCTTCTGCCGCACCTCGAACGAGAGGGCCGTGACCTGCGCATAGTCGAGCTCGGCCGGCAGCTTCAGGTTCTCGAAGCCGGCCGCCCGCTCGACGTCCTCGTTCTGCTTCTCGATATAGCCGGCGTACTTGATGCCGATCTGCACCTGTTCGATCACCGCATCGGCCAGCCGCTCGCCGAGCTCGGCGCACAGCGTTTCACGTGAAACGCCGGCCTCCGGCCTGGCGATCGCCGCCAGCGCAGCCACCTGATCGAAGCCGACACCGGGCCGGCGCAGCAGATCGGCCAGGTTGTACTCGTGCTCCAGCGCCTTCCCGATCAGACGCTCGGCGTCGGCCGCAGACACGACACCGGGGTGAACCCAGGTCGACTTCAGGCGCTCCGACTCCCGTGCCACGGCATCCCGCTTCCGGCAGAAGACCTCCCAGCGCGCATCGTCCACCAACCCCAGCCGCCGACCCTCTTCCGTCAGGCGCAGGTCGGCGTTGTCCTCGCGCAGCTGCAGGCGGAACTCCGCCCGGCTGGTGAACATGCGATAGGGTTCGGTCACGCCCTTGGTGATCAGGTCGTCGACCAGCACGCCGAGGTAGGCCTGGTCGCGCCGTGGCAGCCAGGGCGCTTCGCCGCGCACCTGCAGCGCCGCATTCAGGCCGGCGAACAGGCCCTGCGCCGCGGCCTCTTCGTAACCCGTCGTCCCGTTGATCTGGCCGGCGAAGAACAGGCCGGCAACCGAACGCGTCTCGAAGCTGGACTTCAGTTCGCGCGGATCGAAGTAGTCGTACTCGATGGCATAGCCTGGCCGCAGGATGTGCGCATTCTCCAGGCCCGCCATCGAGCGCACCGCCGCAATCTGGATGTCGAAGGGCAGGGAGGTCGAGATGCCGTTCGGATAGAACTCGTGGGTCGTGAGCCCTTCGGGCTCGAGGAAGATCTGGTGGCTGGCCTTGTCCGCGAAGCGGTTGATCTTGTCTTCGATGCTCGGGCAGTAGCGCGGGCCCACGCCCTCGATCACGCCGGTGAACATCGGACTGCGGTCGAAGCCGGAGCGGATGATCTCGTGCGTGCGCTCGTTGGTGTGGGTGATCCAGCAGGGCAGCTGCCGCGGGTGCAGCGCCGCGTCGCCGACGAAGCTGAACACCGGCATCGGCGCGCCGGACCCCGGCATGCCATCACCGGGCTGCTCGGTCAGCTTCGAGAAGTCGATCGAACGCCCGTCGATGCGCGGCGGCGTGCCGGTCTTCAGGCGGCCCTGCGGCAGCTTCAGTTCCTTCAGCCGCGCCGACAGCGAAATGGAGGGCGGATCGCCGGCGCGCCCCGCCGAGTGATTCTGCAGGCCCACGTGGATGCGCCCGTCGAGGAATGTCCCCGCCGTCAGCACCACGGCCCGCCCATTGAAGCGGACGCCCACTTGCGTCACGACGCCCGCCACGTGGTCGCCTTGCAGGATCAGGTCGTCACACGCCCCCTGGAACAGCCACAGGTACGGCTGGTTCTCCAGTCGCCGGCGGATCGCCGCCTTGTAGAGGATGCGGTCGGCCTGGGCGCGCGTGGCCCGCACCGCCGGGCCCTTGGAGCCGTTGAGGATGCGGAACTGGATGCCGGCCTCGTCGGTGGCCAGCGCCATCGCGCCACCGAGTGCATCGACCTCCTTGACGAGGTGGCCCTTGCCGATGCCGCCGATCGACGGGTTGCAGCTCATCTGGCCCAGCGTCTCGATGTTGTGCGTGAGCAGCAGCGTGGCCGCACCCATGCGTGCCGCGGCCAGCGCGGCCTCGGTGCCGGCATGGCCGCCGCCGACCACGATCACGTCGAACTCTCTCGGGAACAGCATGGGTGCCTCAATTTTGAGCAAGGCGGCATTGTAAGGAGCGCCTCCTGCGAAGTCACCCGCAGGGCCGTTCGCACGGCGATCGGCTATCGTGCGGCGAAAACAGGCTCACGCATGGACTGCCGCCCCCGTTGCGCCGCCTGCTGCATCGCCCCGTCGATCAGCAGCCCCATCCCCGGCATGCCGCAGGGCAAGCCGGCCGGCGTGCCCTGCGTGCAGCTCACCGCCGACCTGCGTTGCGCGATCTTCGGCCGGCCCGAGCGCCCGGCCGTGTGCGCGTCGCTCGAGCCCTCACCCGCCATGTGCGGCGACGGCCGCGAGCAGGCGATGCGCTGGCTCGGCCACCTCGAAGAAGCCACCCAGCCACGATGAGCCTGCCCACTCCGGACGACCTGCAGCGCCTGGCCGAGCTCTACCCGGCCGTGGGCGACCTTCCCGAAGCCCTGCGCCACGACGTGCTGTCGCGCCAGACCCTGTGGCTGGAGGTGCCGGCCGGCGCGACGCTGTTCGAGGAGCGCTCGCCCTGCCAGGGCTTCCCGATGGTGCTCGGCGGCGAAGTGCGGGTGGCGCGCGGCTCGGCGCAGGGGCGCTCGCTCGAGCTCTATCGCGTCGGCCCCGGCGAGCTGTGCGTGGTCTCGGCGTCGTGCCTGTTCGGCCAGCAACTGCTCAGCGCGCATGGCCAGACCACGGCGCCCACGCGCCTGGCCGTGCTGTCGCCCGCCGCGCTGGATGCCTGCTGCGCCCACGAGCCGTTCCGACGCTTCGTCTTCGGCGTCTTCGCCGACCGCCTGGCCGACCTGATGGCGCTGGCCGAAGCGGTGGCCTTCCAGCGCCTCGACCAGCGCCTGGCCGCCGCGCTGCTCGGCCACGGCGAGGTGCTGCTCACCAGCCACCAGGCGCTGGCCGACGAACTCGGCACGGTGCGCGAGATGGTCACCCGGCTGCTGCGCCGCTTCGAGCGCTCGGGCTGGCTGGCGCTCGGCCGCGAGCGCATCGAGATCCGCGATGCCGCCGCGCTGCGCCGGCTGTCGGCCGGCGACCTTCCGGCTGTGTGACCGCAGTCACAGACGCGGCCCCCGCTCCCCGGGAAACTGCCTCCACCCGGCGATGGTTGCCGGACATCAAGGAGCAGACATGAAGACGAACGAAGGAACCATCGACCGCGCGCTGCGCATCCTCGCCGGCCTGGTGCTGATCGCGCTGGCCGCCACCGGCACCGTGGGTGTGTGGGGCTGGATCGGCGTCGTGCCGCTGGCCACCGGCCTGATCGGCTGGTGCCCGGCCTACACGCTGCTGGGCATCAACACCTGCCCGATGAAGACGCCGTCGAAGTGACCGAAGGAGGGCGCAGCATCTCGATGTGCGGGATGCCGTCCTCCAGGTATTCATCGCCGATGGAATCGAAGCCGAAGGCCGCGTAGAAGCGCGCCAGGTGCGCCTGCGCGGAGATGCGGATGCCGTGGCCGGGGAAGATCGCCTCGGCCTCGGCGACCGCGCGCCCGACCAGTTCGCGGCCCAGCCCGGTGCCGCGCGCGGCGGCGGTGGTGATCACCCGCCCGATCGACGCCTCGGCGTACTTCACGCCGGGCTCGACGATGCGCGCATAGGCCAGCGGTTCGCGCTGCGCCGCAGACCAGGCCGCCAGGTGCCACGATCGTTCGTCGACGCCGTCGGCGTCGAGGTAGGCGCAGGCCTGCTCCAGCACGAAGACCTGCTGCCGCGCCATGTAGATGTTCTGCAGCTCGTGCACGCCGAGTTGGTCGAAGCGGCAGCAGCGCCAGCGGATCGACGAGGAAGAATCGTTCATGCGCCGATGATGCCCGCGCCGCTCAGCGCACCGCCGCGCGGCGCAGCACGCCGGCGACGAACAGCACGCCGGCGATCGTCATCAGCAGGCACACCGCCAGTGCCGCCAGCAGCGGCTCGGCGCCCAGCGCCTCGCCCTTGAGCACGCGCGTCATCAACGTGTTCTGTGCCAGCGCCGGCACCCAGAAGTGCCAGCCCTCCTCGGCGCCCGGGTTGAGCAGGCCGAACAGCGGCAGCAGCGAGACGCCGAGCACCACGCCTGCCGTGCTGGCCTGGGCCTCCTTGACGCTCTTGCAGCGGATCGCCACCGCCATCAGCAGCGCCGACAGCGCGGCCGCGAACGGCGCGACGACGGCGACGAACCACAGCGCCTCGCGCACCCCGAACTGGAACAGCGCCGCCAGCGAGTCGCTGCGCAGCAGCCACTGCGCCGGGATGAAGCTGAAGCAACTGAGCACGGCGATCAGCAGCGCCACCGCCGACACCGCGGCCCACTTGCCCAGCACGATGGCCAGCGGCGACGCCGGGTTCATCAGCAGCGGCTCCAGCGATCCGCGCTCGCGCTCGCCAGCCGTGCTGTCCAGCGCCGCGTTCAGCGCACCGTACAGCACCGCCATCAGCACGAAGAAGGGCAACATGCCGGTGATCTGCGTGCCGCGCGTCTGCGGGTTGGCGAGGTCGCGCTCGTCCAGCCGCACCGGCTCCAGCACCTCGGCCGAGACGCCACGCATCGCCAGCGCCAGCGTGGCGCGCTCGCGGTTGAAGCCGCCGACGAGGCGGTGCAGCCGGCCCACGCCGGCCTCGGCGCGCTTGTTGGCGCTGTCGCTCACCACCACCAGCCGCGGCACGTCGCCGTGGCGCAGGGCCACCTCGAAGCCGGCAGGGATCACCAACACCGGGTCGCCGAGGTCGGCGCGGCGCAGGCGCGCCTCGAAGTCGGCCGGCGCATCCTTCACCGTGAAGCCCTGGCGAGCGATGTAGTTCACCAGCGTCGGCGCCTGGTCGGCGCCGGCCATCACCACCTCGCGCTGCTCGGCGCGCGATTCGAACGAAGCCATCAGCCCCGACAGCGCCACCAGCACCAGCGGCCCCATCAGCACGCTGGACAGCAGCACGACGAGCAGCGTGCGGCGGTCGCGCAGCGCGTCGATCCATTCCTTGACGAACACGATCCACGCGCCGCTCACGCCGGTTCCTCCGTCACGTACGCCAGCTTCACGAACGCCTCCTCGAAATCGCGCGTGCCGCAGCGTGAGCGCAGCTCGGCCACCGTGCCCTGCGCCACCGTGCGGCCGCGCGCGACCACCACCACCTCGTCGCACAGGCGCTCGACCTCCTGCATGATGTGCGTGGAGAAGACGATGCACTTGCCGCCGCCGGCCGGCGAGGCCAGCCACTGCAGCGTCTCGCGCAGCGCGCGCGTGGCCACCACGTCCAGGCCGTTGGTCGGTTCGTCGAGCACGATGTGCGCCGGGTCGTGCACCAGCGCGCGGGCCAGCGCCACCTTCATGCGCTCGCCCTGGCTGAAGCCTTCGGTGCGGCGGTCGAGCAGCGCCGTGCACTCCAGCATCTGCGCCAGCGCCTCGGCGCGCGCCTGCGCCTCGTCGCGCGGCATGCCCTGCAACGCCGAGAAGTAGACGATGTTCTCGCGCGCCGTCAGCCGCGGGTAGAGGCCGCGCGCGTCGCTGAGCACGCCCATCCTCGCCAGCGCCTCGCGCGGGCGCTGCGCCACCGGGATGCCGTCGACCTCCAGCGTGCCGGCGTCGGGCGCGATCAGGCCGGCGAGCATGCGCAGCGTGGTCGTCTTGCCGGCGCCGTTGGGCCCGAGCAGGCCGGTGATGCGGCCATTGGCGGCGGCGAAGCTGACGTCGCGCACCGCCTGCACCGGCGCGGCGCGGGCGCCGAACAGCCGCTGACGCGGCGGCGCGAAGGTCTTGGCCAGGCCCTCGATGCGGATCATCGCGCGGCCTCCGCCATCGGCACGTAGGCCGGCGGGCGCGGCATCGCCGTCGCGCAGCCGGCATCGAGGGCCAGGGCCGCGGCCTCGTCGGCCGCGTCGATGAAGCGGAACAGCAGATCCGGCACGCAGCCCGCACCGAGCAGGCCATGGCCGGCGTTCGGCACGATCACGTGCTTCGCCTTGGCGCCCAGCGCCTCGGCCACGCGCTTGCCGTGGCGCGGCGGCGTGGCCGGATCGATGCCGCCGCTGAGCAGCAGCACCGGCGTGGCCGCCGGGCCGATGCGGTAGAAGTCCTCGGGCACCGCGCCGCGCGGCCAGCCCGCGCAGGCCTGTTCGTACAGCGGCGCGAGGCCACGGCCGAAGTCGCGCGCCGGCGCGGCCGTTTCGGCGGACAGGCGCGGCATGTCCTCGGCGCAGACCACCGAGAAGTGCATGCCGGTGGACATTGCCGGGGCGGATCGCCGCGACAGCGCCGTGCCCAGCGTCAGCAGCGGCTCGTAGCGCCCCTGCGCGGCCGCGGTGATCGCCGCGGGCAGCCCGGCGGCCAGCGACGGCAGGTACAGCGGCGCGCGCACCGCGGCGAGCACCAGGTCGCGCGTCATCACCACGTTCTCGACGGCGCCGGTGAACGGATCGGCCACGCTCACGCTGCGCGGCAACGAGGCGAGCAGGCCGTCCCAGGCCTGGCGCAGCGCCGGCCACTGGCGGGTGCAGCCGGGCTCGGTGCTGCAGGCGGCGAGCAGGGCGTCGAGCGCCGCCTGCGCGTCGACGCCCGCGCTGGCCGGCAGCACCATGTCCGGCGGCGCCACGCCGTCGAGCACGGCGCGCCGCACCGCCTGCGGGAACTGCCGCTGGTACTCCAGCGCCGCGCGCGTGCCGTAGGAGGCGCCGACCAGGTTGATGCGCTCGGCGCCGATCGCCTGGCGCACCGCGTCGAGGTCCTGCATGGCCAGCGCGGTGGTGAAGAAGCCCAGGCCGGCCACTTCCTTCACGTGCGGCAGCCTGGCCAGGCGGTCGCGGCAGGCGGCCAGGCGCTGCAGCTGCTTCGCGGTATCGGCCGCTTCGGCCAGCGGCATCGCGCGCGGCTCGTCGCAGTCCAGCGGCGCCGAGCGGCCGG
>VFQN01006368.1_pt1 | contig 13484 bp, 11 predicted proteins | sample 3512371 | NCBI WGS metagenome assembly VFQN01 (sample SAMN10412370, study PRJNA504923) | tailings metagenome | isolation source: Replicate 2 from Balatoc abandoned mine | place: Philippines: Itogon, Benguet | collected 2017-08-28
ACCGGCGGAAGGACGAGTTCCTGGCGACCCTCGCCCACGAGCTCCGCAACCCGCTCGCCCCGATCCGCAACGCCGTCGCCGTCCTCCGCCTCCGCCCGCCGCCGGACCAGCTCGACAAGCTCGTCGGGATGATGGAGCGGCAGCTCGGGCAACTCGTCCACCTCGTCGACGACCTGCTCGACGTGGCCCGGGTGACGAGCGGGAAGATCACCCTCCGCCCCGAGCGCCTCGACCTGTGTGGGGTGGTCGAGGCGGCGGTCGAGACCGCCCGGCCGGCGCTCGACGCCGCCCGCCACACCCTCACCCTCCGCCTCGCGCCGGAGCCGGTTTCCGTGGACGGCGACCGGACCCGGCTGGCACAAGTGGTGACGAACTTGCTAACCAATGCCGCCCGCTACACGCCCGAGAGCGGGCGCGTCGCGGTCGCCGTCGAGGCGGTCGGCGGCGACGCCGTCGTGTCCGTGACCGATTCCGGCATCGGCATCCCGGCGGACATGCTGACGCGGGTGTTCGAGGTGTTCGCCCAGGTCGGGCAGCCGGCGGACCGTTCCCAGGGCGGCGGGCTGGGGCTGGGGCTGGCACTGGTGCGGACGCTGGCCGCCATGCACGGCGGCGCGGCCTGGGCGGAGAGCGCCGGGCCGGGCCGCGGGAGCACGTTCTTCGTCCGCCTCCCGCTCAGCCCTTCACCGTCATCAGCGGGGTGAGTTCGGCCACCGGCCGCGCGATCCCGGCGGCGGCCAGGGTCTCCACCACCGGCCCGATCCCCTTGTAGGCGAACGGCGCCTCCTGCTTGATCTCCTCCAGCTTCTTCGCCAGGATGTCCGGCCGCTGGCGGAGGTCGGTGCGGCGGAGGTCGGTCGGCGTGACGACGCGGAACCGGGCCAGGAAGTCGCGGAACTCGGCGTCGAACCCGCGCATCGCCTCGCCGCGGCTGAGCGCACGGCCGGCGCCGTGGCTGGCGCTCGCCATCGCCTCGGCGTTCCCCTGCCCGACCAGCACGAAGCTGCTCGCCCCCATCGACCCCGGCACCAGCACCGGCTCGCCCTGGTACGCGAACGGCGTCCCCGCCATCGCCTCGAACCCGCGCGCCGGCGTCGCCCCCTTCCGGTGCAGCACCACCTCCTCGCCGTCGAGTTCGTCCTTCCACACGAAGTTGTGCGGGGCGTCGTAGAGTAGGTCGGCGCCGACGCGGTCGCCGAACACGCGACGCATTCCCGCGACCGCCATCACCGCCAGGAACATGCGGTTGGCGTAGGCGAAGTTCGCGGCGTTGTGCAGCGCGTCCCAGAACAGCTCGGCCTCCGCGCGGTGGCGGTCGCCCTCGGGTAGCACGAACACGCCGTTGGTCGGGTGTTTGAGCACTGACGGGTGGAGCTTGCGAACCACGTCGCGGTAGTGCCCGCCGCACAGGTGGCCGACGCCGACCGACCCGGTGTGGACCATCACCGTCACCACGCCGGGCTTCAGCCCCCAGGCGTGCGCGACCGGGCCGTCCAGCACCTTCTCGACCTTCTGGATTTCGACGAAGTGGTTCCCCCCGCCGATGCTGCCGATCTGCCCGTCGCGGCTGAGGCGGTCGTCCTCGCCGAGGAAGTCGGTGAGCCCGAACACGCGGCCGGCGGGGAGGCTGCCGCGCCGCTCCACGCGGTCGAACTGGTCGCCGACGCCGAGCTCGCGGACGAGCGGCCACAACCCCTCGCCGAGGTCGGGTGGCGTGGCGTCGAGCAGCCCTTCGAGCCCGCCGGTGAGCATCGCGTGACGCTGTCGGCGGGTCATCGGGATGTTGCGCCCGGCCTCGAAGAACAGAGAGCGGAATGCCGTTTCGAGGTCGTCCACCTTCGCCGCGACTTCGTCCGGCCGGAGGTTCGTCGTGTGCAGCCGCATCCCGCAGTTGATGTCGTTGCCGATGGCCTGCGGGACGACGAACCCGCGGGTGGCGAGGACGGTGCCGACCGGGATGCCGCGGGCCTTGTGGAAGTCGGGCGTGACCGTGACGCGGACCACACCGGGGTCGCGGTCGAAACTGTCGGGGGCGGCCGCGGCGACTTGCTGAACCGTGTCCTGAAGGGCGAGCAGATCGACGAGCTCGGTGACCGCCGCCGCCTCGACCGGCACCCGCTCGTTGGCGAACAGCGTGACCTCGACGCCGTGCGGGTTCGCCACGCGGACGCGGGTCTCGTCGAGGCGGGTGAGGCGCGGGTCGGTCGGCATGCGGTAGGCTCCGGGGTCGGGGCTCGGGACGGACAGTGCGACCGCAGAACGGGTTCGCTCCGGTCACGCTCTCCGGCACGTCGCTTCGACCGCGTATTCCATCCGCGCTCCCGTGCGGGTGAGGGGTTGATGAGTGTTACCCGGCCAGCCGAGCGGTCGCAAACTCGGGGGGTTGTAGGAATCGACGCCGCGTGGGAACGTACTCGTGATGAGTCCTTCGACGCTGGCCCTGGTCCTCCGTCAGGCCGAACAACTGAGCGGCGCGCCCGATGTCGCGCCGGACGGCGACCTCGTGCGCCGGTTCGTCGCCACCCGCGACGAGCCGGCGTTCGCCGAACTGCTACGGCGGCACGGGCCGATGGTGTGGGCGGCGTGCCGGCAGCTGCTCCCCGCACACGCCGACGCCGAGGACGCCTTCCAGGCCACGTTCCTCGCGCTCACGCAGTCGGCGCGGTCGATCCGCCGCGGCGACGCGGTGGGCGGGTGGCTCCACGGCGTCGCGGTACGGGCGGCGACGAAGCTGCGCCGTTCCGCTGCCCGGCGGCGCCAGCGCGAGGAGCGTGCGGCCGGCGGAGAAGCCGACCGGTCGCTCCCCGGGGCGACGTGGGACGCGCTGCTGGCGGCGGTCCACGAGGAGGTCGGGCGGCTGCCGGACCCGCTCCGCACGGCGTTCGTGCTGTGCGACCTGGAGGGCGTGCCGCAGCCGGACGCGGCGGCGCGGCTCGGGTGGAAGGCCGGGACGCTCACCGGCCGGCTGTGCCGCGCCCGGCAGCTCCTGCTCGATCGGTTGACCGGCCGCGGGCTCGCGCCGGCAGCAGCGGTCGGCGCGGTCGGACTGGGGGTCACGGCGACGGCGGGGCCGGTCCCCGCCGGGCTCGTCAAGCGGATGGTGTCACTATCCCGGGGGGCCGACGCCCCGCCGGTCGTTCTCGAACTGGTACGGGAGGTCTCTCCAATGGCATTGAGTTGGACGAAGCGGACACTCGCCGCGGCTCTCGTGGCCGGCGGGCTCGGCGCGACGCTCTTCCCGATCGCCCACGGCCAGCAGGGCAGCGGCGGCGGGCCGGGGAGCGCGGGCGGTCCGCCGGGAGCGGGTGCCGGACCGGCGGGTCCGGGCGGACTGCTCGGCGGGAGCAGCGGGCAAGCAGGGGCAGCCCCCCGCGCGGGTGGGAGCGGCACGAGCTCGTCGGCCGCGCCCGGCGGCGCCCCCGGCGGGGGCGGGTTCGTCACCGGGGGGTCGACGGGTATGGCCGCGGCGCGGCCCGGGTGGGAGTACAAGTACGTGCAGCAGCCCCGCGACCTTGCACAGTTCAAGCGGACGCTGTCCGACCTCGGTGCGGCCGGGTGGGAGTACTGCGACCACCTGGAAATGGGGAAGTCCGGCGCCGGGGAGATTAACGACCTGCTCGTGTTCAAGCGCCCGACCGGCGGGTCCGCGGCGGCCGGCGGCCGATCCACCAACATCCCGATGCCGGGCGGCGGGTTCAACCCCTTCTCCGGCGGGATGGGCGGGTTCGGCAACGGTCCCGTGGGTGGAGCGGGTATGACCGCCGGCGGGCTGCCTCCCGGCTTCGGCCCCCCTGGTGGGAACCGCCCCGGCGTGCCGGGTAGCGGGGGCGGGTTGGGCGGGCCGATGGGCGGCCCGGGTGGGGGCGGCAGCGGAAAGAAGTCCGGCCCGCCGGCCACGGACGACGACCCGGTCGTGCTGCGGGCGAAGAACGTCCGGGCCGAGGAAGTCGCCGCGACGCTGCGGACCGTGTTCGACCGCGACGGGGTGGACATCACCGCCGACGACCGGACGAACAGTGTGATCGTCCGCGGCAATGAGCGGGCGGTGGCGCGGGTGCGGGCGCTGCTGATGGAGTTGGACGTCCCGGCCACGGGCGCCGGCGGCCGCGGCAGACCGTAGCCCGCAGACCGGCGCGGCGCGTATACCACCAGGGCCGTCGGGCGAGCCTTCGCCCGGCGGCCCGGAGCATTCCATGAGCCGCACCCTCCCCGCCGTGATCCTTGCCCTCCTTTCGGCCGCGGTCACGGCCACAGCCGACGACCCCGCAGCGGTGCGGGTGATGAGCTTCAACATCCGCTACGGCACCGCCCCGGACGGCGAGAACCACTGGGACAAGCGGAAGGCGTTCCTCGCCGAAACGATCGCCAAGTTCGACCCGGACCTGCTCGGCACGCAAGAGACGCTCGTATCCCAGCGCGACTACCTCGCCGACAAGCTCACCGGCCACACCGCATTCGGCGTCGGCCGCGACGACGGGAAGGACCGCGGCGAGACGGCCGCGCTGTACTTCCGCAAGGCGCGATTTACGAAGCTCGACGGCGGTCACTTCTGGCTGAGCGAGACGCCCGAGAAGGTCGGCAGCCGCGGCTGGGACGCCGCGCTGCCGCGGATGGCGACGTGGGTGAAGCTCAAGGACAAGGCCGCCCCCGACGGCCCGCCGCTGCTGTTCATGAACACGCACTTCGATCACAAGGGGACGAAGGCCCGACTAGAGGTGGCGAAACTGCTTCGCGCGAAGGCCGACACGCTCGGCGCGGGGTGTCGGGTGATCGTGACCGGCGACTTCAACGCGGGCGAGGGGAGCGCGCCCTACGACGCACTGTTCGGCAAGACCGGCGACCGCCCGGCCCCGCTCGTGGACGCGTTCCGCGTCGCACACCCGATGCGCGGCAAGCAGGAGGGGACGTTCAACGGGTTCAAGGCCGACGCGACCGGCGGCGCCCGCATCGACTGGATCGGCGCCTCCCGCGACTGGGCAGTGGCCGAGGCCGGAATCGACCGCACCGCGAAAGACGGGCGCACCCCGTCCGACCATTTCCCCGTCACTGCCGTGCTGCGTGCTTCGAGCGGGAAGACGGCGAAGGATTGAGGCTATGCCCCAGTCCCGTGAATCGCTTCGTGCAGTCCGGTCAGATGGCCGGTAGCATGAGTGGTGTGACCGATTCCCTGTCTCCGATCGCGGGTGCGCCATGCGTCGTCTGGTGCTGCGGGCGGGATTCGTTCTGATCCTGTTCGTCTCAGGGGCGGTCGGTTGTGGGCAGTCTGCCCGGATAGAGGCACCGACACCACCGCCCCCGTGGACGGACGACCTGCAAACTGTGGCGGACGGCAACAACCGGTTCGCGCTCGACCTGTACGCGAAACTCCGCGAGACGCCGGGGAACCTCTTCTTCTCCCCGTACAGCGTCCACGCGGCGCTGGCGATGACCGCGACGGGGGCGAAGGGCACCACGCGCGACGAGATGGTGAAGGTGTTGCACCTGCCCGCCGACGAGGGGCGGATGCTCGCGGCCGGCGACCTCGGCCGGTTCTACGACCACCCACGGACCGACTACGAATTCTCGGTCACCAACGCCCTCTGGGGACAGACGGGCTTCTCGTGGCGGCCCGAGTTCCTCGATGTCCAGAAGACGCGGTTCGGAGCCGGATTCAACGAGGCGGACTTCGCCGCGAACCCCGACGCCGAGCGCGTGCGGATCAACCGCTGGGTCGGGGAGAAGACCCGCGAGCGGATCCCAGAGTTGCTGAAGGCCGGGATCATCACGCCACACACCAAACTGGTACTGACGAACGCGATCTTCTTCAAAGGGGCGTGGAAGACGCGGTTCGACCCGAAACGAACCCGCTGCGCCCCGTTCCACCTCGCCGACGACGGGACCGCCACGGTCCCGCTCATGTACGCGGACGTGGACGCCCGACACGTGGAGCGAGCAGACGGGACGCGAGTACTGGAACTGCCGTACGCGGGCGACGAGTTGTCGATGGTGGTGATCCTGCCCAAGCTGCCCGGCGGGCTCCCGGCGGTCGAGCGGCAACTGACCGGGGATACCCTCGCCGACTGGCTCGGCGAACTGCAACCGGCAACGCTGGGAGTGTCCTTCCCGCGGTTCAAGTGCGAGCAGGAGTTCAACCTGCCGAAGCCGTTGCAGGCGCTCGGCATGGTCGAACCGTTCACGCCGGGCGCGGACTTCAGTGGCATGCTCCCCGGCGGCGGGTTGTGGATCGGGTCGGTGGTTCACAAAGCGTTTGTCGAGGTGAACGAGGAGGGGACGGTAGCCGCCGCCGCAACCGCGGTCACGGGGGTCACGTCGCCCGACCCGCCGCCGTTCGTCACCGATCACCCGTTCCTGTTCCTGATCCGCGACACCCGGCACGGGACGATCCTGTTCCTCGGCCGGGTCGAACGGCCGTGATCGCGGGCGTCCCGATCATTTCTTCTCGCTGATGCACCAGAGGTGGCGGAAGGTGCGGAGGTAGATTTCGCCGTCGGCGATCGCCGGCGACGAGTTCGTCTGCTCGCCGGCGCCGAGCGGGTTGACCGCCAGCACCTCGTGCTTCGGGTTCGCCGCCAGCACCACCGTGTCGCCGGTGCGCATCATCACGTACAGCCGGCCGACGGCGTGGACCATCGACCCCCACGTCACCCCGCCCTTCAGCTTCGCCTCGTCCTTCCAGCGGTCGGCGCCGGTCTTCAGGTCGTAACAGTGCGGGCGGCCGTCCTCGTCCACCACGTAGACGTGCCCGCCGCCGACCGCCCCCGTGCCGACGCGCTGCGTGTTCTTCGGGTGGACCCAGAGGCGGTCGGCGGTGATGTCGCCGGCGCCGCCGAGCTTCACCGCCAGCGCCGCCCCGCCGTAGCCGGACATGCCGACCGCCACGCCGTCGCCGACGAGCGCGGACGCGTAGACGTAGCTGTTCAGTCCGCGGCACGACCACAGCTCGCTGCCGGTCTTCGGGTCGTACCCCTTCAAGTGGCCGTGCTTGTCGTCCGGCAGGTTCTTCACGTCCTTCGACAGGCCGAGAACGAGCTGGTCCTTGCCGCCGATGTGGGCGAGTACGGGCGTGGCCCACGAGCCGGTCGGCTCGTCCTTCTCCCACACGGTCTTCCCGGTCTTCTTGTCCACCGCGAGGAGGTAGTTGCGGCCCTCCTTCTCGTTCGGCCCGCACCACAGGATCGCCAGGTCGCCGTAGAGCACCGGCGACGCGCCGCTGCCGAACGAGTGGTCCCACTTGCCGAGGTCGGTGCGCTTCCAGAGTTCATTGCCGTCGAGGTCGAAACAGTACATCCCGGCGGATGCGAAGCTCACCACCACGCGCTCGCCGTCGGTCGCCGGCGAGGCGTTGGCGTACCAATTCTCGTTCCAGTTCCGCTCCTTCTCGGGGTACGCCACGTCCTTCTGCCAGCGGACGCGCCCGTCGGCGCGGGACAGGCAGAGGAGGCTCCGCTCCGTCCCGCCCTTGTTCGCCTGCGTGAGGAAGACGCGGTCCTTCCACACGACCGGCGTCGAGTTCCCCGGGTGGGCGAGCGGCGCCTTCCACTTCACGTTTTCCTTGGCCGACCACTTGAGCGGAACGGCCTTCTCGTCGCTCAACCCCTGCCCGGTCGGCCCGCGCCAGGCGGGCCAGTCGGCGGCGAGGGCCGAGCACGCGACGGTCAGGGCGGCGAGGGCGGCAGCGGGGCGTGACACGTTGAACTCTCGGAAAGGCGTTCGCGGCGCAGCTGGCCGGTGGGCGTGACGGTGCTCAGCCAGCTTACCCCGGCGACGACGCGCGGGGAAGCGGCCGGCACCACCCGCGGCGGCGCGGGGAGTTCGGCCCGCCCGGGCAGCACGACCCGCGTCGCCACGACCACCGCCGGCGCGGCCGCCTTCTTCCCGTTCAAGATCGCCCCGACCCACGTCCGCCGGACGCCCAGCTCGTAGGTGGCGAGGAGCACCGCGAACGTCAGCACGTTCACGACCACGAACTCGGCGGCGATCGGGTAGCGGTACGGCGCGAGGTACACCTGTAGAGCGACCTGCACCGGGAACCCGGCGAGGTAGCACCAGTACGACGCCCCCGCGAGATACCGCCACGCCCCGCGGGAGGTCGGGAAGTGCCGGCGGAACAGGCCGACCAGCCCGCCGATCATCAGCCACGTGTACAGCCCGCCGAGGAAGATCCCCGCCGCCTTCCACACCGCGATCCCCGCCGGCGGGTTCTCGTCCTCCGCGCGCACGCCGTACACGGTCAGTCCCAGCACCGCCGGGAGGACGACGACGTTCGCGGCGGCCAACTGCACCGCCCAGCGATTCCCGACCGCGGGCAGGAGGTCGGCGTGCCGCGCCAGAACCGCGCCGGCGGCGAAGAAGGTGAGGTAGTACGCCAGCACGTCGAGGTGGGGCACCCACCCGAACGGCGTCTCGATCAGCCACGACGGCATCGCCCACAGCAGCGGCACGACCGCCGCCGCGAGCACCGGCAGCCGCCACGGCGACGCGATGAACCGCCGCGCCGCGCGGTCGAATCCGGCGGCCACGCCGGCCGGGATGCGGTCGCGCACCGCGAGCAATGCGACGAGTGGGGCGGTGCAGAGGAGCAGGTAGTAGAGGAACCACAGGTGGAAGTTCGGCCCGACCCAGCCGCCGGCGACGACCGGGTTCCACGTCACGTCGCGGGCCGCCGTGTGGCCGGCGATGAGGACGTGCATGAGCGGGCACACCACCACGACCGCTACGGCCAGCGGCACCGCGACCCGGACGAGCCGGTTGCGGACGACCGCCCCGGCCCCGCGGCGCGCCGCCAGCGACGCCGCGGCGAACCCGGCGAGGAGGAAGAACAGCTGCATCCGGAAGTCGTGGACGGCGATGTACACCGCGTCCGCGACCGGGTGGCGGGTGGCGTCGCGGATCGGGAACTGGAGGATGCCCGTGGCGGTGAACGGCAGCGCGCCGTGGGTCACCAGGCCGAGGAGCATCGCCACGACGCGGAGGTTGTCGAGGGCGGTGTCCCGTCCCGGGGTCGGGGCGGGCATAGCGGACGGGGTGGTCAGCGGCATTTCCCTGCCGTTTCCGGGCGAGGTCCGTCTCGGGGCGAACGGCGAGGCAAAATGGTAGCGCACCCGCCGTTGGCAGGCAACCCCGACTTCGTGCCGCCCGGCCGTGGTCAGTTCCCGACCACCACGCACGGCTCGTCTGCCTCGCCGGCAGTCCGCCTGAGCGTCCGGTTCTCGTCCATTAGCAGAACGCAGTGGTTCCTGAGCTGGGACAGATGGATGACGAGGTCGTCCAGTTGGCCGCCCAATTCGGCGTCGCCGGTTGCGGCCGGCGTGCCGGCGGCCTTCCGGGCTAGGGCGATGGCCACGGACGTGATGCTGAGGACGGACATGGAGAGATCCCCCGTTGGTGTGCGGCAGCGGGCCGCCGACCAACGGGTGCAATCGGAGTGACAGGGGAAAACCGGACACGGATTCCGAAAAAAATCCCGAAATCGCTCAAGTCGCCGGGATTCTCGAGCAGTCTATCGCGCCGGAACGGTTGGCAGCGGCGGTACTACGGGCGGGACGGCTGGCACCACGGGGACGGTGGGGATGACGGTCGGGGCGAACGACACCGACGGCGCCGCCGGTAGGATCGGGTCGCTGACGCCGAGCCGCTGGAGGCGGTCCGACTGCTTCTCGACCTTGCGCCGGATCTCCTTTACCACCTCCTGCTCCTGCCGCTCCAACTCGGCCTTCTGCGCCCGCAGCGCCTCCAGCCGGTCGAGCAGTTGGTCGAGCGACCGCTCGGCCGGGACGTCGGTCGCGCCGACCACCCGTGGCGTGGTCGGCGGGACGCCGGGCGGCGGGATCAGTTGGGGGCCGTCGGGCACCGGCGCCGATCGCGGCACGGGCTGGGTGTAAGCGAGACCGCCGGCGGCGACGAGCAGTACCGGGACGAGCAGGGCACGCGGACGCACGGGCCACCTCCTTCTGACGGGGACCGGAGGCTAACCCGCGGCTCTCGTGTGCGTCAAGCCGGTCCGTCGGGCTTGCGGGCGCGCCACACGAGGTAGCGCATCGACCCGGTGCGGTAGGCGAGCCAGATGCGGCCGAGGCTGAGGAGGAAGTCGCGGTTGCGGCTCGCGGCGCTGAGCAGGTACGCCCGCGACTCGCGCTCCGCGAACAACTTTGCCACCGTCCGCCACAGGCAAATACCCCACGTCGCGCGGACCTGCCGGCTGACGTCCGTCGCCGCCTCGACGGCGAACCCGGCCGCGCCCAAGAGCGCCCGGTAGTCGGCCTCGGTGCCCATGCCGGGGAGACGGCCCTCGCGGCAGATCGGTTCGAGCAGGTGCCGCCGCTCCCACGCCTTCGCCGGGTCGGCGGCGGTCCACGCGCACACCGCGAGACGCCCGCCCGGCCGCAGCACGCGGAACGCCTCCGCGAACGCCCGTGCCTTGTCGGCCATGTGCTCGGTGCTCTCGATCGCGTAGGCCGCGTCGAACGCCGCGCCCGGCAGGCCGTTGTCGAGCCAGTCGCGCAGCAGGTAGCGCGGGTTGTCGCCGGGCGTCGCCGCGACCGCGTACCGATACTGCGCCGGCGTGATGGTGAGCCCGGTCACCCGCGCCCCGGACTTCGCGGTGAGGTAGCGGGCGGTGGCGCCGTACCCGCAGCCGATGTCCACCGCGTCGCACCCGGGCCGCACGCCGGCCTCTGCGGCGACCAGTTCGACGAGCAGTTCCACGGCCTCCGCCGGCGATTCGCGCCCGGTCCGCCAGAGTCCGTGGTGGACGTGCTCGCCCCACACCTCGCGGTACACGCGGTCGAGGTCGTCGTAGTGGTCGGCGACGAGCGCCGGCGTGATCGGTCGGGACGAGTGGATCATGCACGGACCTGCGCGGTAGGTGCCTCAGTGACTTCGGTGTCTGGCCCCGGATTCACCGGGCGGCGAACATACGTCCCGAATGCCACCCAGTCCTCGCCCGCTGGTAGCCCCTTAAGACTAACCCGCACGAAGTAGCCCTGCGTGTACACCACCAGGCTCGGACACCCGTCGCACACCAGCTCGAATGCCACGTCCAGATCGACCAGCGCTCCGCTCCCCACCTCCCGCTCGGCCTGCTCACGTTGCTCCGGCGGGAAGTACGTCCAGCCGTACCCCCGGCTCGGCGGCAGTACCACACCCGGCAGAATCTCCTCAGCCGTGCAATCGATCACTGGAGTAAAGCCAACCAGGATCGAGATCACGTTCACCGCCCGGACCAACCCCAGGCGCTCGCCCACGACCGCGCAGGAATCCGCGAGTTGAGCCACGCCATCAAGCCGCAGCATCGGCCGCTCGACATCGCCGAGCGGGTGGTCGGCGTCCGGGGTCGGTATCTCTTCGGGCACGATTGGCAGCACCGCTCGGCCGCAGCGGAGTTCAGCCGCCCAGCCGTCCGCCGCGATGCGGTCGAGGGGCGACCCAATGAGGTCGGCCAGCGCGCCGAATTCCGCCGCTGACAACTTCGCCTCGTATCGCACGCCTCGCCCCCCTCCGCCGCCGGGCCACTTGATTAGGCTAACCGGCCGAACACCGCTGTCCGGTCGACCTACTGTTCGGCCCAGATACGCGGTGACAGACGCCAGTCTGAGCCTGGTCAACGACCGAGATGGCTTCGGGACTTGGGGACGCGGTGTTCGGCCGACTGCCCGTCGGCCGAACACCGCGTGGGCACGTCCGCCCGGATCGAGAGCCGACGGCCCGCGAATTCCGGCGTCCGCCGGCCGCGCCGCCGTGTCACTTCGCCCGCACGTCGTAGCAGAGGAGCGTGCCCATGTCGCGGAGGTAGAAGCCGCCGTTCGCCACCACGGGGTGCGGCCACGCCGGCGTCTTGCCGTGGTCGGGCTGCTTGAACCGGCCGTGCTCGCGGTAGTCCGTCGGGCTCGGCTCGACCAGCGCCACGTCCCCGGCGTGCCCGCGGGCGTAGATCCGGCCGCCGGCGAAGCACACCGACGCCGCGCCGACCCCGCGGTCGGTCCACTTCACCTTGCCGGTGGCGAACTCGGCGCAGAACATCGCCTGCCCCGTCGTCCCGTACAGGTGCCCGTCCACCAGCACCGCCCCGCCGATGCCCGGGGCGATCTGCTTGTCGAAGTAGACCTCCTTCGTGTAGACGCCCTTGTCGCCGACGTTCAACTCGACCAGCCCGCCGCCGCTGCGGCTGCCGGCCGTGAACACCGTGTTCCCCTGTACCACCGGCGTGAGGATGTTCGCCCCCGGCTCGACCGTGCGGCCGTACTGCCACAGGTGCTTCCCGGTCTTCGCGTCCACGCCCAACACGCCCTTCTCGACGAACGCGACGTACTGCTTCATCCCGCCGACCTCCACCGCCATGACCGAGGCGTACTCGGCGGCGTCGCCGCCCGGGGCGGGGCAGACCCAGATCGTCTCGCCGGTCGTCTTGTTCAGCGCCGCGACCGTCGCCTTCGAGCCGCCGGGGGTGCAGATCACGCGGTCGCCGTCCACCAGCACCGACTCGCTGTACGCCCAACCCGCCGTCGGGCGGCCCACCTTGCCGTCGAAGTCCTTCACGAAGTCGCGCCGCCAGCGCTCCTTCCCGTCGGCGTACAGGCACACGAGTTGGCCGGCGGACGAGAGGCAGTAGAGGCGGTCGCCGTCCACGGTCGGCGTGGCGCGGGTGCCGGGGTAGTCCGGGCCGCGGTTCTTGCCGACGCTGCCGATCGGCGACTTCCACAACTGCTTGCCGGTCGCCTCGTCGAGGGCCAGGGCGAACTCGTCCTGCCCGGCAGTCGTCTGAATGAACACCTTCCCGCCCGCGACGGCCGGGGCCGAGTAGCCGGGGCCGATGTCGGTAAGCTTCCAGCGGAGCGGCGGGCCGTCCTTCGGCCACTCCTTCAGCAGCCCGGTTTCCTTGCTGACGCCGGTGCGGTCGGGGCCGCGCCACTGGGGCCAGTCGGCGGCGCGGAGGGCTAGCGAACAGGCGATCGCGGCGGCGAATGAACAGGCGAGGATGCGGTGGGGCATCGGTCAGCTCCCGGGACGAAGGACGTGGACCCGGGTCAGGCTACACCGCACAGCGGTGCGGGGCTACGCGGATTCGGCGGGGACGGGCTCCGGCGTGCCGTTCGCGTTCGGCTCGGCGGGGGTCAGCGCGGCGGCCGCGCGGGCGTCGTCGGCGCGGTACTGCTCCAGCTTCTTGTGGAGCGTGTTGCGGTTGATGCCGAGGCGGTCGGCGGCCTTGATCTGCACGTCGCCGCACTGCCGCATCACCTCCTCGATCAGCTCGCGCTCCAGCCCGTCTACCAGGAAAGGGTGGAGCCCCTTCAGCCCTCCCGGCAGCGGCGTCTGCACCCCGGCGCGGACGAGGTGGCGGATCTGCGTGCGCACGTCCGTTCCGACCGGCGCCGCGGCGGTGCCGCGGGAGGTGCGCAGCGAGTAGCGCGGGCGGCCGAAGCGGACGTGCTCCGGCGTGATCGGCCCGCCGTCGGCCAGCACGATGAGGCGCTCCAGCGTGTTCTCCA
>VFQN01006397.1_pt1 | contig 13481 bp, 9 predicted proteins | sample 3512371 | NCBI WGS metagenome assembly VFQN01 (sample SAMN10412370, study PRJNA504923) | tailings metagenome | isolation source: Replicate 2 from Balatoc abandoned mine | place: Philippines: Itogon, Benguet | collected 2017-08-28
ATCCCTTTCGACGTAATAAAACCCCGTTATGCGGCGTCGCAACCCTACAAATATACCAAAGGCTCATGGAGTTGGATCATCGGCATGGACGGTAAAACGGTGTATGACGAACAAAAACGATACATTGATTTCAGCGCCGCCATGGGCTACGAAACCATTCTGATCGATGCCCTTTGGGACACGCAAATCGGGCGGGATAAAATAGCGGAACTGGCGAAATACGGGGCAAGCAAAGGCGTAAGTCTGTATTTGTGGTACAACTCCAACGGTTACTGGAACGATGCTCCCCAAGGCCCGAGAGGCATCATGGACAATACTATTGCCCGCCGCAAAGAAATGGCGTGGATGAAAAGCATTGGTGTGAAAGGCATAAAAGTGGATTTTTTCGGCGGCGACAAGCAGGAGACGATGAAGTTGTATGAAGATATTCTGTACGATGCCAACGACTATGGCATCCTGTGCATCTTCCACGGCTGTACACTGCCGCGCGGATGGGAACGCATGTACCCCAATTATGCCGCCAGTGAGGCCGTTCTGGCCAGTGAAAACCTTGCCTTTTCTCAGCGGAGCTGTGATAATGAAGCCTTTAACGCCACGCTCCATCCGTTTATCCGCAATACTGTCGGCAGCATGGATTTTGGCGGAAGCGCCCTGAACAAGTTTTACAATGCCAACAACACTCCCAACCGTGGCTCAAAACGGGTAACGTCTGATGTGTATGCACTGGCAACGGCGGTGTTGTTTCAAAGTGCCGTGCAGCATTTTGCACTGGCTCCCAACAACTTAACCGATGCTCCCGAATGGGCCATCAATTTTATGAAAACCGTACCGACAACGTGGGACGAGGTTCGCTTTATTGACGGCTATCCGGGTAAGTATGTGGTATTGGCGCGTCGTCATGGTAGCCATTGGTATGTCACAGGGATAAATGCCCAAAAAGAAACCCTGAAGCTGAAAGTCAGACTACCCATGATGACAGCGGGTGCCGAGCTGCGGCAATATACCGATGACGAGCAGCTGAACGGGAAGGTCAGCACGACGAAACTTCCGAAAAGTCAGGAAGTTGACCTGACGATTCCGACAAATGGCGGTGTCTTGATTGTGAATTAATTGACTTGCATAACCCCTTAACCAGAAAAGATGAAACATAGTATCTCAATCTTGTTTTTAGCGCTGCTACTTTCCCTTTTTGGGTTTAGCGCCCACGCCCAGGATCCCAACTTCCACATTTACCTCTGCATCGGGCAGTCGAATATGGAAGGCCCGGCCCGCATTGAACCGCAGGACACCACCGTGGACAGCCGACTGCGCTTACTGGCCGCCGTCGATTGCCCTGAACTGGGGCGAACCAAAGGCAACTGGTACACCGCCAAACCGCCGCTTTGCCGCTGCAATACCCGCCTTTCGCCCGCCGATTACTTTGGGCGGACGCTCGTGGCCAATCTGCCGCAAAACGTCAAAGTAGGCTTGGTGCATGTGGCCGTGGCGGGGAGTAAAATTGAGATTTTTGATAAAAAAGACTATAAAATGTACCTCGATACCTCGGCCAAAGAAAGGCCGTGGATGATTAATATGGCCAACCAATACGGCGGCAATCCGTACGAACGATTGGTCGAAATGGCGCGTTTGGCACAAAAAGCGGGGGTTATCAAAGGCATTTTGCTGCATCAGGGCGAATCCAACACGGGCGATAAAGAATGGCCGATGAAGGTCAAAAAAATCTACGATGATTTGCTGACTGACCTGAATTTACCCGCCAACTCGCTGCCGTTGCTGGCGGGCGAACTGGTCAATGCCGATCAGGGTGGCAAATGTGCCAGCATGAATACCATCATTGGGACCTTGCCGCAGGTGATTCCGAAAGCTCTCGTGGTTTCGTCCAAAGGACTACCCGCCGTACCTGATAAATTACATTTCAGCAGCGAAGGCATCCGCATTTTTGGCAAGCGCTACGCAGCAGCACTGTTAGCGTCGCAAGGCAAAAAAATCGACATCGACGAAAGCAGTATTGCGCCACCCGCTCCCGTAAAAGTACAAGAGGGTTTGCTCCAAGGCAGTACCGAAAACGGACTTTCTGTTTATAAAGGCATTCCGTTTGCCGCTCCGCCCGTAGGTAATTTGCGCTGGAAAGCGCCCCAACCCGCCGCCAAGTGGGAAGGCGTAAAACAAGCGACCCAATTTGCCCCAGCCCCCTATCAGGGAGGAAATCCGCCTTCGGGCAAGAGCGAAGATTGTTTGTATCTGAACATCTGGTCGCCTGCCAAATCGGCCAATGAAAACCTGCCCGTCATGGTTTATATCTATGGAGGAGGCTTTGCAGGAGGCTCTACATCAGACCCATATACCAACGGAGAAAACATAGCCAAAAAAGGAGTGATTTTAGTAGGAATTGCCTACCGGGTTGGTCAATTAGGCTTTTTGGCTCACCCCGAACTCAGTGCCGAAACTGCCCAGAAAACGTCTGGTAATTATGGGCTTCTGGACATGATTGCTGGCTTGAAATGGGTCAAGGAAAACATCAAACAGTTTGGAGGTAACCCCGACAAAGTGACCATTTTCGGCGAGTCGGCAGGGGCAATTGCCGTCAGTATGCTTTGCGCCTCTCCTTTGGCCAAAGGGCTTTTTCATGGTGCAATTTCCCAAAGTGGTGGTTCGTTTGGCCCCCATCGAATCACTACTTATCCTGGCGAAAACATGAAACTGCTTTCATTTGCGGAAAGCAAAGGTGTAGAATATATGGAAAAGGCGGGAGCAAAATCACTCGCTGAGTTGAGGGCTATCCCTGCCGAAAAACTACCAACAGGCTTCGGAATGCCCGGAGGCTGGCCAATTGTAGATGGGTATGTAATCCCAGATGACCAACATGTTTTGTACGAAAAAGGCAAATACAACCATGTGCCTGTCTTAATCGGCTACAACTCCGACGAAGGGGCGAGTTTCCAGCCGCCCAAAACACCAAAAGATTATGTTGATAATACTAACAAGCGCTACGGGCCGTTTGCCGAAAAACTAATAAAAGCCTATCCCGTTGCCGAAAACAGCGTTCCTAAAACAGCGCGGGATCTGGCGCGTGATGCGGCCTTTGGTTGGCAAACCTGGGCATGGGCAAACCTCCAGTCCAAAACATCGAAACAGAAAGTATTTTACTATTACTTCGACCAACATAAGGATTTTCCAAGTGATTCGCCAAAATATGGGTATGGCTCACCTCATGCGCAAGATGTAGCTTTTGTGTTCGGTACCTTCAGAACGACCGACCAATTTGCGTCATCAACGGACCCCCAAATATCCGAAACCATCATGACGTACTGGACAAATTTTGCCAAAAATGGTAATCCCAACGGCGGAAATTTGCCCCAATGGGAAGCGTTTTCTGCCAAAAAACCTACGGTCATGTATTTTCAGCAAAAGGCGTTTATGGGGCCTGTTCCGAGCGAGGATGCCATGAAAGTACTGAACTCTTATTTTGAATGGCGTCGGACGCCCGAAGGTAAAGAGTGGGCAAAGTAGACCATGAATAACCCTTAACCAATCAGATGAACAATGAAAACCCTTGCTTTCTTTACAAAAATCGGCTTGCTGTTGCTGATTCTTATTCCGTTTGCGGGATTGGCTCAGCCCCCGCGCGGCCCGTTTGTGATTTCCCCCAAAGTTAACCCTGACAAAACCGTCACGTTTTCGTACTTAGCACCTAATGCCAAAACGGTACTGTTGGGCGGTAGTCAGTTTGGACAAGCCGATGTGCCCTTGACCAAAAACGCCGAAGGGGTTTGGTCGGTTACGGTTGGCCCCGTCAAACCCGATATTTACCCGTATAGCTTTAAAGTCGATGGCGTGACCGTGATGGATCCTGCCAACGTCGCTTTCTTTCCCAACGAACGATTCAAGGCCAGTCTGGTCGAAATCCCGTCGGATGAGCCTGCGGTTTATGCCCTCAAAAACGTACCGCACGGCGCCATTACGTACGAATATTATCCGTCGGTTGAAGGCTCAACGGGGACGGTTGTCGTCTATACCCCAGCAGGTTATACCAAAGAAACGGCAAAAAAATACCCCGTGTATTACCTCATCAGCGGCACGACCGATACCGAAGAAACCTTCTGGAAAGTGGGTAAAGTCAACCTGATGCTCGACAACATGATTGCGGCGGGCACGGCCAAACCCATGATTGTGGTGATGCCTTACGGGAATCCGCTGGCGAAAATTGCCGAACAAACGGGCAAAGATAAACCCGCCGATGTGATGTCCCGCGACGGGGAAGATGCCTTGCGCCGCATGAAACTGTTTGAAACCGACCTGGTTTCGCACGTCATTCCGTATATCGAAAAGAACTACCGAACCATTAACAATCGTGATAACCGCGCCATTGGTGGCTTCTCACGCGGGGGCGGACAGACATTGCGCACAGCGTTCAACAACGTCGATAAGTTTGCGTACGTGTGTAGTTACGCTTCTTACATTTCGCCTGCCGAGATGGACAAAAGCTTTACGAACATCATTTCCAATCCTGCTAAAACCAACAAGGATTTCAAGCTGCTTTGGTCAGGCATCGGAACCGACGACTTCCTGTACAAAGGCACGGTTGAGTTTGAAGATTACCTGAAAACCAAGAAGATAAACTTCAAAAGTTACGTCACCGACGGCGGTCACACGTGGATGAATGTGAAGAAGTACCTCAACGAGACGTTGCCTGTTTTGTTCAAATAAACCATTGTTATCAAAATGAAAACGGTTCAATGGATTCGACTACTTGTTGGCTTTATACTGTTTGGGAGTGTTCCTAAAAGCATATTGGCCCAAAAAAGCTCAAAAATCAAGGTTTTGATTGTAGATGGTTTTAGTAACCACGATTGGAAACAAACCACCGCTGTGACCAAATGGATACTTGAGCAAAGTGGCAAATTTGCGGTGGATGTTTCTACCGTTCCTGCTGATAGTCTCAACCTACAAAGCTGGAATCCTGATTTTGAAAAGTACGCGGTTGTGGTTCAAAACACCAATAATATCTGGAACCAGAAATTGAGGTGGTCAAAAAGTGCCGAAGCAGGTTTAGAAAAATATGTAAAAAACGGCGGTGGACTGTACATACTTCATTCAGGAAATAATGCTTTTCCCCATTGGGAGGAGTACGACAAAATGATTGGAATGGGGTGGCGGCCTAAAAGTTTTGGCTATGCTTTAATGGTGGGTATTAATGAAAATATTAATAGGATTCCTCCTAATGAAGGGGCAGGAACGGGGCACGGGGATAGATTTAATGCCCTGATTACGGTGCTAAACAGACACCCTATCAATAAAGACTTTCCTAAACAATGGCAAACGGCCAATACGGAAGTATATCATTATCCGAGAGGTGTTGCCGAAAATATGACGGTACTATCCTACGCCTATGACAGTACGGGTACTAAAAAAATGTGGCCTGTAGAATGGGTCGTTAGCTACGGAAAAGGGCGGGTGTATAACTCAAGCATGGGACATTTGTGGCGGGGAGAAAAATACCCTCCTGCGTACCGCTGTGTAGGTTTTCAAACAACGATGATAAGGGCTGCGGAGTGGTTGGCAACCAAAAAAGTCAGCTATCGAATCCCAAGTGATTTTCCTAGTAAAAATGCCACTAGCCTAAAACCAGAAAACGAATATCCAAGTAATTGACTTAGCCAAACTCAAAACCGATGAAACGTATAATCTCTTGTATTTCAGTGGTGTTCGTTGCTTGTTTTTCGCTTTTAGCCCAGCAACGCCCACCAGCGATTAGTTCGCCCAATGTACATCCCGACAACAGCATCACGTTTACCTATTTTTCCAGAACGGCGCGTGAGGTAAAACTGTCGGGCGAATTTTTGAAAGAACCCGTTTCGCTCACCAAAGACACGTCAGGTATCTGGAGAGTGACGGTGCCTCCCGTTACGCCCGATATTTACCCGTATAGTTTTACCGTGGATGGGGTAGGTGTCGCTGACCCTAACAACACGCTTATTTTTGCCAATGAACGGTTCAAACGGAGTATTGTAGAGGTAAAAGGAGATAAGCCGCTGGTTCACAGCCTACAAAACGTACCTCATGGCAAAGTGACCTACCACAATTATGTCTCCCAAACGCTAAATACAACCCGACAACTATTGGTATATACGCCCCCAAACTTTGACGCCAGCGGCAAAACCAAATACCCTGTTTTGTACCTGATTCACGGTGGGTCGGATACCGAAGAAACGTGGACCAAAGTAGGACGGGCCAATTTTATTGCCGATAACCTCATTGCGCAGGGCAAAGCCAAACCCATGATTATTGTGATGCCGTACGGCAATGTTCGTCCCGCTCCGATGGCCGATTTTACCAAAGACATTGTCAATGACATCATTCCGTTTGTGCAAGCCAATTACCCCACCCAAACCGACAGCAAAGGCCGCGCCGTGGCAGGGTTTTCGGTAGGGGGTGGTCAAACGCTCAACATCGGTTTCACCAATACCGACAAGTTTGCCTATATCTGTTCGTACGCCCCTTATACCGCTACCGACGAATTCAAAAAGAACTTCACCGACTGGACACCCGACGCCGAAAAGATAAATAAACAACTGAAACTGTTCACGATCAGCGTGGGAACGGAAGATTTTCTGTACGAAAGTGTGAAACAAAACATCGCGATGTTTCAGGAAAAAAAGATAAAAATCGAGCCTCTTATCGTATCGGGAGGCCACACATGGATGAATTGTAAGTTGTTTTTAGCCAACTCATTACAGCAAATTTTTAAATAATATAAACCCTTATGATGATGAAAAACCGCATTTTATCAACCTTTATGGCTTCGGCGCTGTCCGTCGGACTCTGCCATGCCCAAATTGCCGAAGATTTTAAACCGTCCAGCCTCAACCAACCGGGTCAGGAATACCCGATGGTTAATTCTCAGGGTTACGCCCGTTTCAAAATAGTAGCTCCTGCCGCCGACAGCGTGCGGGTAAGTTTGGGATTGGGAGGAAAAGGGGGGACAAAACTCGCCAAAACCGAAGATGGCACGTGGATGGGCACTACCGAAGGCCCGATGGATGAAGGTTTTCACTACTATAACGTCAAGATTGACGGCGGCAAATTCAACGACCCGGGCGCACTCAACTTTTACGGCTCGGTGCGTTGGGAAAGCGGCATTGAGATTCCTGCTAAAGATCAGGATTTTTATGCTCTCAAAAACGTCCCCCACGGCAATGTGCAGCAAATCCTTTTCCCGTCGCCCAGCACGGGCACTTCGCGCAGAGCATTCGTTTATACACCTCCGGGCTATGAAAAAGGGAAAGACAAATACCCTGTGTTGTATTTGCAGCACGGCTGGGGCGAAGACGAAACGGCATGGATGAATCAGGGACGCGCCAATTTAATCATGGATAACCTCATTGCGGAGGGAAAAATCAAGCCATTTATTATCGTCAATACCTACGGCATGACCAACGAGGTGAAGTTTGGTAAAATCCGTGAGTTTAAGATTGAGCCTTTTCAAACTGTGTTAATTAACGAGTTGATTCCGTACGTCGATGCCAATTTCCGTACATTGGCCAACAAAGATAACCGCGCCATGGCAGGCTTGTCGATGGGCGGTATGGAAACCAAAACCATTACCCTCAACAACCCCGACGTGTTTGCGTATTATGGTCTGCTGAGTGGTGGTTTGTACGCCCCCGCCGACATCAAAGACAAGTCGAAAGTGAAGCTCATCTTCCTAAGTTGTGGCAGCAAAGAACGCCCCGATGGCGTCAAAAAAGCGACCGAAGAACTGAAAGCAGCGGGCTTCAACGCGGTGTCGTATGTTTCAGAAGGTACTGCTCACGAGTTTCAGACGTGGCGTCGGAGCTTGTACCAATTAGCGCCGTTGTTGTTTAAAAAGTAAATGGTTTAATATCAGCAAATTAGTTAAAAAAATCCTTAAACTCCAGCCTTTAGGCTGGGGCGTATTGAAAGCCAGATTCTTTGTTTAGGCTTTAGCCCTGACATTTGAGGGTAGCTCGAAAGCGTCAACGCTAAAGCCAAAAATGGTTTTTTACCCCAGCCTAAAGGATTGAGGTTTGAAAAGGTAATGACAAATAATGAGTGACGGATTTTCGATAAGATAAGGAATCGGGATATAATAACTTAAACCCCTTTAATATGAGATATATAGTTTTGTTTATCAGTTTTTTAGGCATCAGCCTCAGCACCTTAGCCCAGCCCACCGACAAGGAAATGCCCAAAGGTTTTGACCAAGTCAGAACGGGTATCGCAACGGGCAAACTGGACACGGTGGAGTACGAATCCAAAACTGTGGGCACCACTCGTAAGGCCCTGATTTACACACCACCTGGTTTTAATAAAAAGACCAAATACCCTGTACTGTATCTGCTGCACGGTATTGGTGGAGACGAAAAAGAATGGCTCAAAGGCGGCAATCCGCAGGTGATTTTGGACAACCTGTACGCCGATGGCAAACTGGCACCGATGATTGTGGTGATGCCCAATGGCCGTGCCATGAAGGACGACCGCGCTGTGGGGAACATTTTTGATAAAGAGAAAGTAGAAGCCTTCGCGACTTTTGAAAAAGACTTGCTCAACGACCTGATTCCGTTTGTCGAAAAGAAATATCCTGTGCTCACCGACCGCGAAAACCGCGCTATTGCGGGCTTGTCGATGGGAGGGGGGCAATCGCTGAATTTTGGGTTGGGTAATCTGGATAAATTCGCTTGGGTGGGTGGGTTTTCTTCGGCGCCCAACACCAAAGTTCCGCAGGAACTCGTGCCAAATCCAGAAGATGCCAAGCAAAAACTGAAACTACTCTGGATTTCGTGCGGTGATGCCGACGGTCTGATTACGTTCAGCAAACGTACCCACGATTATTTATACCAAAACAGCGTACCGCATATTTATTATCTCGAGCCCGGGGTGCATGACTTTAAGGTATGGAAAAACGGATTGTTTATGTTCTCGCAGTTCCTGTTTAAACCTGTTGATACCGCTTCATTAGAGCAATATACGGTTTTGGGTACGCCTGCTTCTTCCAATGTTCGTAATGCAAAATACCCACAGATTTTACCCGACAATCGGGTGGTTTTCAAAACAAAAGCCCCTGATGCCCAGAAAGTTCAGGTGGATTTGGGTAAGAAGTACGACATGGTCAAAGACACCGCAGGGTTTTGGAATGTAACAACCGATGTCATCAGTAGGGGGTTTCATTACTACTCGCTCCTCATCGACGGCGTGGCCCTTGCCGACCCTGCCAGCGAAACCTTCTACGGCATGGGACGCATGGCGAGCGGCATCGAAATCCCGTACGAAGGCAGCGGATTTTATACGCTCAAAGACGTACCGCACGGCGACATTCGCATTAAGAAATACTTCTCGAAAGCCTCTAATGCGTGGCGGGAAATGTACGTGTATGCGCCACCGGGTTACGACAAGTCGTCGGAAAAATATCCCGTCATGTATCTCCTCCACGGTGGTGGCGAAGACCAAAGAGGTTGGGCTACGCAAGGGCGTACCGACATCATTCTGGATAATCTGATTGCTGAAAACAAGGCAAAACCCATGCTTATTGTCATGGTCGATGGTAACTTCTACGGTAACGGTGGGGGCGTGGCTGGTTTTGGAATGCAGCAGCTAAACCAGTTTGAAAACGAACTCAAAAATGCCGTTATCCCCTTTGTTGAGGCCAATTTTCGCACCCTAACCGACGCCAAAAACCGTGCGTTGGCGGGACTTTCGATGGGTGGTTTGCAGACCCTGCACGCTGGTGTACGCAACTCCGACTTGTTTGGGTACCTCGGTGTATTCAGTTCAGGTTGGTGGTCAAATAACCCCAAACTCTCTGATCCTCAGTACGAATTTATGCAAGCCAATAAAGACAAAATCAACGCTAACATCAAACAATTCTGGATTTCGCAGGGTGGCAAAGAAGACATCGCCCACGCCAATTGCCAGATTATGATGAAGAAGTTTGACGACATGGGAATCAAGTATCAGTACAGCGAATACGCAGGCGGGCATACATGGCCCGTGTGGCGGCATGATTTGTTCGGATTTTCTCAGTTGCTTTTCAAGTAAAATATGGTTTAAAGAATTTAGAGTAGAAATTCCCTTCGGCTTCGCGCAGCAAACAATTTTCGGTTGTTGGTATCTGGGCGAAGTCGAAGTTCGATAGGCTAACTATTTCAAGAGTTAAATTATTTAGTCCAAAATCATGAATAGTGAAAGAATTTTCAAAACATAATTAGAAGCGAAGATCGGATTGTTTTTAAAGAACCCCAACGATGAAAAGAATACAAAAATTATTATTTCCATTTTTGTCATTGAGCATTTTGTTCAGTGGACAAACACTTATATACCAAGCCACAGCGCAACCCCCTGGTCAGCAAAGAGCACCTCTGCCACCTATACCCATAAAAGGCGACACCACACATACATTAACAAGGCACTTTAAATTGGCTACCAACACTAAAATAGCTCCCTACGCCAATGGTTTTATTCATAGATGGTGGGTGTTAGAACCAATCAAGAAAGACATAGCAAGAAATAATATCTTCACAGACAATTACTTACGCAGTGAGTTCAAAAGCAATAATTTTTCGGAAGATTATTTAATGATACCAAAGGCTGGTGAAATGGCAAAGGTTGGTAATCAGGCTCTCAACTGGTATGCGCTGGATAGCAAAACCTTTAATTTTAATTTGTTCAATTTTTCCTATGACATCAACAAACCGAAGTATGGCTTACTTTTTTGGTTAGTTACCGTCATTGAATGTTCAGAGGAAATACAAAATGTAAGAATGACTGCTGGATGTAATTCGGGAGGGATGTTTTGGCTCAATGGTCAAGAAGTACTTATGCTTTCAGGTGACAGAGATATGATAGTTGACAATGTGGCTTCACCACTATTAACCTTAAAAAAGGGGAGAAATATTATTCGAGGAGCAGTAATTAATGGCCCAGGTATGGCCAATTTTTGCCTTCGTTTTATTGACGAAAGGGACAAACCTGTCAGAAATATCAGTATCAGCAAAGATTAAAATCTAATCCAAATTTTAACAAAGAAATGAAATGTAAACTAATCGCTTTTTTATCAGTAATACTTGCAAATACTGTATTAGCCCAAGTGGGCAAACCTTTCATCCATGACCCTTCAACAATTGTAGAATGTGAAGGAAAATTCTACACCTTTGGAACAGGTGGCGGAGGGTTAATATCAGAAGATGGTTGGACGTGGTTTGGAGGCGGTGTTAGGCCAGGCGGGGGTGCTGCTCCTGATGCCATCAAAATTGGCAATCGCTATCTGGTGGTTTATGGGGCAACTGGTGGTAGTCCTTCGCACAAAGGCATTATATATACGATGTGGAATAAGACACTTGATCCAAAATCGCCCGACTTTAAGTATTCTGAACCCATCATAGTAGCTACCTCTGATGGTTATGAAGAAAACGATGCCATAGACCCTGGTATCATGTTAGACCCCACAACAGGCCGCCTCTGGTTAGCCTACGGTACTTACTATGGATTCACTCGCATTATAGAGTTAGATCCAAAAACAGGAAAACTCAAAGATGGAAATAAACCCGTAGATGTAGCCATAGTTTGTGAGGCTGCTGATTTGATATATCGAGATGGCTGGTATTATTTGCTTGCTACCCACGGGAGTTGTTGCGATGGTGCAAACTCAACGTATAATGTAGTAGTGGGCCGTTCTAAAAAAGTAACTGGGCCTTACTTTGATAATGTAGGTAGAAGCATGATGGAAGGTGGTGGCAAAATGGTGGTGGCGACACGTGGGCGACTCATAGGACCTGGGCATTTTGGACGAATAATTCTTGAAAAAGGTGTTGAAAAAATGTCAATTCATTATGAGGCAGATTTAGATCAGGGTGGTCGCAGTGTATTGGGTATCCTTCCAATAGTGTGGAAAGATGGCTGGCCAGTAGCTGGTGAAAAATTTAAAGAGGGAACTTTTGAAATAGAATCAGTTAGAAGAGGATATGGTTTAGAACTCGCCGTAGATTTTAGTAGAATGGCTGTTGCCCAGCGAGGCTTTAACCAAACCAATACCGAGCCTATTAAACCAGTACCTGCTCAGGAATTAGCTGATGTTATCAAAAATTGGCCAACAGGTAACATTAATGTACGCATAGGTGATTACATGCATCGCCCTCACCAACAATGGACCATTACCGATGCGCCTGACTCTACGGGTTATTTAGGCGGTCCATATTACAAAATTGTATTAGCAGGTACCGAACGAGCATTATCCGCAACCGCAGATGCTCAGGTAATAACTGTCCCCGCCTTTACAGGGAGTGCAGAACAATTATGGCGAATAGATCAGCTAACTGATGGTACTTACAGAATAATGCCCAAGGTAGTGCCAAATTCGAGCAAAAAATTGGCATTGGTATCATCAGGAGATAGCACACCGATGCTTGCCGAATTTGACTTTGATAGTGATAATTCTAAATGGAATTTTAGGGCGCATTAATTGCGCTTTATAGCGCTGATAAGCAAATTTATAATCGTTTTTTTTAATAAATGTTTCACTCAAAAACCCCCAATTAATTCAATGAAAACCTTATTCCTTTCTCTGATTTTATCGATTGCCAGCTTCGTCGCGATGGCTCAAAACCCACTTGACGGCAACTGGAAAGGCAGCCGCGAAACGCCCAACGGCACGTTTGAAGTAAACTATACCTTCAAAGTAGAAGGCGACAAATTGACTGGAACGTGGAAAACACAATTTGGCGAGGCCAAAATTGAAGAAGGCAAAGTAGAGGGCAAAAAAATCTCCTATTCCATTTCGTTCAACGACCGTAAAATGAGTTACACGGGCGAATTGGTTTCTGAAAAAGAACTGGTGGTGAAAAGTGAACGTGGTGAGATGAAACTCGCCAAACAGTAAAGAAAAGGTACCATTTAATTGCCTGTTTTTCCGTGATTAAATGGTACTTTTTTATTCATAACTAACCTAATAATCCAATGATTTCAAAGAGAAATAGTAGGGCTGTAAGTACGGCCATTTTGATAATGGGAGCTGTCTCTGGGTTTTCCCAATCTATTCCGTCCTTGAAAGATGCTTTTAAAAATGATTTTGGCATCGGAACGGCACTGAACAATAGCCAAATCGAGGAGCGTGACCCAGCCCTGACGCAATTCATTGTAAGTCAGTTTAACATGGCGACGCCCGAAAACGTCATGAAATCGGCCTTGATTCATCCAAAATGGGATACTTATGATTTTGTAGTGCCTGATAAACTGGTAGAATTTGGTAAAAAATACAACATCAAAATCAACGGCCACACCCTGATTTGGCACAGTCAATTACCGTCGTTTATTCGGGGTATTCACAGCAAAGACTCTATTCAAACGTTTTTTAATGAACATATCAAAACCGTGGCAAGTCGCTACAAAGACAATATCTTTTCGGGGGATGGGGGCAATGAAGCATTAAATGAAGATGGTACTTTACGCAAAACAGTTTTCCTTGATTA
>VFQN01006398.1_pt1 | contig 13480 bp, 13 predicted proteins | sample 3512371 | NCBI WGS metagenome assembly VFQN01 (sample SAMN10412370, study PRJNA504923) | tailings metagenome | isolation source: Replicate 2 from Balatoc abandoned mine | place: Philippines: Itogon, Benguet | collected 2017-08-28
TACCTGATGCTCCAGGCCAGCTCCAGCTTCCGCATCCCGCTGGTCTTCGCCGGCCTGATCGTGGTCGCCGCCATGGGCATCGCCATGTACGGCGTGTTCGCCCTGGCGGAGCGCCGCCTGACCGGCTGGGCTTTCCGCGGCCAGGAAGGCACCTGATCCTTCCCGTCAGGATTGATAGGAAAATAGGCTTAATACCGTTATCCTCCGGCAGCCAGTCCCTGCTGGAGCGCCCCGATGGTCATCCATTCGCCGATCCAGACTCCCGACCCACCCGCCATTGCCGGCCAGGGAAACGACAGGTGCGAAACGAACCCGGGAGGCTGCCTGGGATCACCCGAATGAACCCGGGCTTCCGCCCGTCGCCTCCGTCAGTCAGGCCGTCGGCATCTTTGCGCGAACGAACCCGAGAACGGCGAAGCGCCCGCCTGCGATGCTTTTGCCAAACGAACCCGAGCCCGCGACCGGCCCCGCGATTCTGCACGAACGAACCCGAGAAATCCGCGCCGGCCGTCCTGCCGAACGAACCCGACGAGCCTGGCCCGCCGCTGCGTGCCGGTCCGCATGTCGTGGCAGTTGCCCCACTCTGCACGAACGAACCCAAGGACGGCGGCCACCCCGCGATGCTCTTGCCAAACGAACCCGGGCCCGCGACCGGACCGGCGAATCTGCACGAACGAACCCGACGATTGCCGGGCCCGGCGGCTGGCGGAAGCAGTTTTGCACGAACGAACCCGAGCCCCGGCGAAAGCGGGAGGATCAGGCCTGGCCGACCCGCACGATCAGCTTGCCGCGGTTCTTTCCTTCCAGCAGCCCGATCAGCGCCTCGGGCGCCTGCTCCAGGCCCTCGACGATGTCCTCGCGATACTTCACCCGCCCCTCGCGGATCCAGCCCGCCATGGCCCGGTAGAACGCTTCCCGCTGGTCGGCGAACTCGCGCTGGATGAAGCCACGGATGGTCAGGCTCTTCTTCAGGACCGCGTCCATCACCAGGCCCAGCCGGTCGCCCTGCCGTTCCGGGATGCCGTTGTACTGGGCGATCAGGCCGCAGACCGGGATCCGGGCGAAGGTGTTGAGGAGCGGGAAGACCGCGTCCCAGACATGGCCGCCGACATTCTCGAAATAGACGTCGATCCCGTTCGGGCAGGCGGCGGCGAGCCGTTCCGCCAGGTCCGGCGCCCGGTGGTCCACCACCGCGTCAAAGCCGAATTCTTCCTTCACCATGGCGCATTTTTCCGCACCACCCGCGATCCCGACCGCCCGGGCGCCCTGAATCCGGGCGATCTGGCCGACCGTGGCGCCGACCGGGCCACTGGCGGCCGCCACCACCACCGTTTCCCCGGCCTTGGGCCGGCCGATGGTGAGCAGGCCGCTATAGGCGGTGAAGCCGGGCATGCCGAGCACGCCCAGCGCCGTCGTGACCGGCGCCGCCTGCGGGTCGAGCTTGCGCAGCCCACTGCCGTCCGAGAGGGCATGTTCCTGCCAGCCGGAATGGGAAAGCACGATCTCCCCAGGCGCGAAGTCCGGATGCCGGCTGGCCACGACCTGCGCGACCGTGCCGCCCTCCATGACCGCGTCGACCTCGACCGGCGGGGCATAGGACGGGCCGGCGCTCATCCGGCCGCGCATGTAGGGATCGAGGGAAAGGTAGAGGACCTTCAGCAGGACCTGGCCCTCGCCCGGGACCGGCAGGGGCGCTTGCTCGAGCCGGAAGTCCGCGGGCTTCGGCCGGCCCTCGGGCCTGGCCGCGAGAACGATCCGCCGGTTCATCCGATCGACCATGCCGACCTCCACTTGCTCACCCGTGGGCGGCGACCGGCGGGCGAGGGGCTCAGGCCCCCGAGACGGTCGCCAGGAACTCGTCGCCCAAGGCCGCGTTGGCTGCGACGATGGTGCCCTCGTCCCAGAGCTTGTCGTCGCCTTCCAGCCGCCCGGCCTTGCCGCCGGCCTCGCGCACTAGGAGCAGGCCCGCCGCATAATCCCAGGGCTTGATCCCGTATTCCCAGTAGCCGTCCAGCCGGCCACAGGCGACATAGGCCAGGTCGAGCGAGGCCACGCCCATCCGGCGCAGGCCGGCGACCTTGTCCGCGACTCGCTCGTACTGGGCGGGGAAGGACTTGCGGCCCTTCCAGTCCCGCACCGGCAGGCCGCAGCCGATCAGCGCCCGGTCCATGTCCTTGGTCCGCGACACCCGGATGCGCTGGTCGTTCATGTAGGCGCCGTTGCCCTTGTCGGCGGCGAACAGCTCGTTGCGGACGGGGTCGTAGATGCAGCCCGCGGTGATCTCGCCATGCTGCTCCAGGGCCACCGAGATCGCCCAGTGCGGCATGGCGTGCAGGTAGTTGCTGGTGCCGTCCAGCGGGTCGATGATGAAGCGGTGCTCGGGGAACCGGCCCTCGCGCAGGCCGCGCTCCTCGGTCAGGATCGAGAAGTCCGGCCGCGCCTTGTGCAGGTCCTCGACCAGGATCTGCTCGGCGCGGCGGTCGGCCAGCGACACGAAGTCGCCCGGCCCCTTCACCGACCATTGCAGCTGCTCGACCTCGCCGAAATCGCGGGCGAGCCCGCGCGCGGCGCGGACGACGGCGCGGACCATGACTTCGAGATGGGGCGAACGACTGGGCACTGAACGAACTCGCTTGTTAGACGGCGCCCCGATCCGCCGCCAGGACCGCTCGGTCGAGCTCCGCGAACAGGCCGATCGGGTCGGGCTCTTTCCAGCAGGACGGCCCCGGCAGCGCGAAGGCGATCTTCGCATCCGCCAGGGTGGCCATGTGGGAAGGCTCGATAAGCCCGGTGACGCCGCATGGCAAGACGAACAGCTCCGTCCACCACGCCGCGATCTCGATGGCCTTGGCCGGCTCCAGGTCGGCGCGGCCGAACAGGAGCCAGTCCGCACCCGCCTCGCCGGCCTCCATCGCCTCGTGCCGGTCGATGCCGCAAAGCACCCCCAGCAGCCTGTCGGCCGGCAGGGCCCGCCTGGCCTCGGCCACCCCGGCGCTGTCGGTGAGCAGCAGCCCGTCCACCTCCTGCGCCAGGCGGAGGTCGTCGCGCACGAACACCGCCACGCCGTGGCGCTGGCCAAACGCGCGGGCCGGGCCCGTGTCCGATCCGGGCGGCAGCAGGAGGGCGGCGATCCTACCGCCCGCCGCCACCGGCGCCAGCGGCTCCGGATCGAAGCCGGGCGGCAGCGGGACGATCAGCCGTAGCCGGTCGTCCTCGATGCCCTCGTCCTGGTCGGTCGCGTCGGACAATGCTCAGGATTCGCCGCGATAGACGTCCACGATCCGGCCGAGCAGCTCCAGCGCCTCGGCCTTGGGGCGTTGGAAGGCGTTGCGGCCGACGATCGAGCCGGAGCCGCCGCCCGCCTTGATCTGCTTGATCTCGTCGACCAGCGCATCCGCGCCCTTGGCCTCGCCGCCCGAGAACACGACCAGGCGTCGGCCGGCGAAGCTCGCCTGCATGACATGGGCGATCCGCTCGGCCAGGGTCGCCCGCGGGATCTGCTTCTCCTCGTAGACCTTCTTCGCCGCTTCCAGGTCCAGCGCCTCGGTCGGCGGCTTCACCTTGATGATGTTGGCGCCCATCAGGGCCGCCATGTGCGCGGCATAGGCGACGATGTCGAGGGCGGTCTCGCCGGCCTTGGTGACCATGCCGCCGCGCGGATAGGACCAGACCACGGTCGCAAGGCCGCTGGCCTTGGCTTCCAGGGTGAGCTCGCGCAGCTCCTCCATCATGCCGTAATTGTAGTCGGAGCCCGGATACATGGTGAAGCCGATGCCGACGCAGCCCAGCCGCAGCGCGTCGCGGACGCTGCCGGTGACGGCCTGGTCGCCGATGCCCTTGCCCAGCGAGTTGGCGCTGTTGACCTTGAGGATCAGCGGGAGCTCGCCCGCGAAGGTGTCGGCGCCGGCCTCCAGCGAGCCCAGCGGGGCGGCGTAGCCGGACAGGCCGGCTTCCAGCGCCAGCTCGTAGAGGTAGTGCGGGTCGTAGGCGGCCGGATTGGCGGCAAAGCTGCGCGCGGGCCCATGCTCGTAGCCCTGGTCGACCGGCAGGATCACCAGCTTGCCCGTGCCGGCGAGCTTGCCCTGCATCATCAGGCGGGCCAGGCTGGATTTCACACCCGGGTTCTCGCTCTCGTAGTACGAGAGGATCTTCTTCACCGCCGGCGTAACGCGCATCGTCAGCTTCCCTTGAGGCTCAGGCCCTGTGCTCGAACCGCACGCGGGTTAAGAACACGCCGCATATGGCCCCGTCAAACGGCGGGAAGGGTTCTACGGTGCCGCATGCAAGTGGCGGCGGCAGGCGAGGCGGAGATCGTCCTGCGCCCCGAGATGCACCAGCGGCAGATCCACCCGCCGGTGCACCTGCCCGCCCAGCTGCGCGGCCATCGCCGCCAGCCGCTCCGCGACATCCGGCCGCCCGGTGAACAGGACCTGGCGCAGCCCGGTGCGCAGGCTGGCCATGACGTCGCCGGCCCGGTCGCCGCAGTCGACCAGGATCGGGCGGCCCTGCAGCTGCTCCAGCGCGAACAGGAAGGAAGGCCCGGCATAGGCTACTGCACCTGGCGCGCTCACCGGCAGGATCGTCAGGCCGAACGCCGCCTCCACGTCCGCCACCGCCGCCAGGTGGAAGCGGTGGTGGACCGTGACGGCGAGGGTGGGGCTCAGCCGGCCAGCGCCGCGACGCCGGGCAGCTTCTTGCCCTCGATGAACTCGAGGAAGGCGCCGCCCGCGGTGGATACGTAGGAGAACTGTTCCAGCACCCCGGCATGGGCCAGCGCCGCCACCGTGTCGCCGCCGCCCGCCACCGACTGCAGCCTGCCCTCCTGGGTGAGCTTGGCCGCCGCCTGGGCGACCGCGTTGGTGCCCTTGTTGAACGGCGCCACCTCGAACGCGCCCATCGGCCCGTTCCAGAGCAGGGTCTTGCAGCCCGCAAGCGCCTCGTTGATCGTCGCGATGCTCTTGGGCCCGATGTCGAGGATCATCTCCTCGGCGCCGACCGCGCCGATTTCGACCACCCGGTTCTCCGCGTCCTGCTCGAACCGGGTCGCCACCACCCCGTCCTCGGGCAGGATGATCCGCACGTTCTTGGCCTTCGCCTTGTCCAGGATCGCCCGGGCGTTGTCGGCCAGGTCCTTCTCGCACAGGGACTTGCCGACATCGACGCCCTGGGCGTGCAGGAAGGTGTTGGCCATGCCGCCGCCGATGATCAGAAGGTCGACCTTGTCCAGCAGATGGCCCAGCACGTCGAGCTTGGTCGAGACCTTCGCACCGCCCACCAGGGCCGCGACCGGCCGGTCCGCGCCGCCCACCGCAGCGCCCAGCGCCTTCAGCTCGGCTTCCATCAGCCGGCCGGCATAGGCGGGGAGGCGTTCGGCCAGGCCGGTCACCGAGGCATGGGCGCGGTGCGACGAGGAGAAGGCGTCGTTGACATAGACGTCGCCCAGCGCTGCCAGCGCGTCCGCGAAGTCCGGGTTGTTCTTCTCTTCGCCGGCATGGAAGCGCAGGTTCTCCAGCAGGGCGATCCCGCCATTCCCGACCTTGCCCACCGCGGCCTCGGCCTTGGGGCCGATGCAGTCCTCGCCGAAGACGACGTCCTTGCCGCCCAGGGCCTTGCCCAGTGCCTTGGCGATCGGCGCCAGCGACATGGCCGGCTCCGCCTTGCCCTTCGGCCGTCCGAAATGGGACAGGGCGATCACCCGGCCGCCCTTGGCCATGAGCTCCTTGAGCGTGACCGCGGCCCGTTCGATCCTGGTGGAGTCGGTGACCTCGCCGTCCTGCATGGGCACGTTGAAGTCGACCCGGACCAGCACGCGCTTCCCTTCCGGGGCGAATTCGTCGATCGTCTTGAAGTCGGCCATGGAACCTCCGTCCGCGCTCGGGGTGCGGAGCTAGCACGGGCCGGCGCAGGCATGAACCCTGGGCAGGCCAGGCTGGCGGAGGAACGAGATGAACACAGGCGACCTGATCGGGCAACTGCTCCAGTCCGGGCTCGCGCGCGGCGCCGGCTCGCGCATGCAGGCCGCCGGAAAGAGCCAGCCTGGCCTGGGCGACCTGCTCGGCGGCCTGCTGGGCGGCGGCGGCGGCGCCGGCGGTTCCGGGGGCGGTCTGGGCGGGCTGAGCGAGATGGCCAGCCAGTATCTCGGCCAGGCCAAGCATACCGCGGCCCGCAACCCCAAGCTCGCGGCGGGCGGCCTCGGCGCCGTGGTCGGCTCGTTGCTGGGCGGCGGCAAGATCTCCAGCGGGCTCGGGGGTGCCGCCATAGGCGTGATTGGCATGATCGCCATGAACGCGCTGCGCAATGCCGGGCAGCACCCGGGCGGGACTGTCGCGCCGGACGCCGCGCCCGCGGGGCCGGTGACGCCAGCGGAAATACCGGCGCCGGCCGAAAGCACGCAGCGGCTGCTCCTGATGGCGATGATCGCAGCCGCCAAGGCGGACGGGCATGTCGACGAGCAGGAAATGAACCTGATCGTGGGCAAGCTGAAGGAGAACGGCGCCAGCGGCGAGGAGCGCGACTGGGTCCTGCGCGAGCTCAGCAAGCCCATGGACCTCGACGCGCTGGTGGCGGCGGTGCCGGGCCTGGAAGTCGCTGCCCAGGTCTATGCCGCCTCGATCCTGGCGATCACCGCCGACACGCCGCAGGAGGTCGCCTATCTCGACCAGCTCGCCAGCAAGCTGGGGCTGCAGCCGGCGGTGCGTTCCTACATCCACCAGTCGCTCGGGCTGCCCTTGCCATCCTGAATCCTGTCCGTTCCGGCCGGATCAGCGCGCCGGCCGGAACGTCAGGATCTCGGCGTAGCGGCCGCCGATCGGCCGGAAGGTGAAGGAGCCCCGGTCCTCGGCGGCGAGATGGCGCAGATGGTCCGCCACCTCGGGGCGATGGCGCACCCCGAACCTGGCGAGCCATGCGACCAGGGCGCGCCGGAACCATGCCGGCAGCTCGCGCTGGTCGGAGAAGTCGACGACGTGCAGGCAGCCCGCCGGCGCCAGCATCCCGATCGCGCGGTCCAGCGCCGCCACCGGCTGGTCGAACATGCTGAGCGCATAGGAGAACAGCACGTGGTCGAACCCGTTCGGCCGTCCCAGGTCGCGCGCGTCGGCAGTCTCGCCTACGCCGAACCCCAGCCGGATCCTGCCGAGCAGCCCGGCCCGGCCAGCGGCAGCCCGGGCGCTGGCGATCATCGCGCGCGAGGCGTCCACGCCGTAGAGCGACAGTTCGGGATGGCGCCGGGCCAGTGCGACGAGGTTGCGTCCGGTGCCGCAGCCGATCTCGAGGAGCGCCTGGCCCGGCTCGATCGGGATCTCGTTCAGCAGGCGGTCGCGGCCCAGCAGGTAGTACTTGCGGGAAAGGTCGTAGATATGGCGCTGGTGCCGGTACATCCGGTCCATGCGCCCGGCCGTGTCGACGGCGGTTCCGGGCCTCATGAATCGGCCTGCTGTCGATAAAGGTGGAAGCCGCCATAGATGGCTGACCGGTCCCTTGCGAACAGCTGGGCGCTGCGGTCGCGGTCGTACCGCCAAGCGCCAAGGATGGAGCTCGGCACCCGGCCCTCCAGGAAGCTGTCCGGCCCGGCGGTGCGGAAGATCACCCGCGCGTCCGGGCGCGCGGTGCGCTCGATCTGGCTCCAGAGATCGACCAGCCGCCGATCGTTCATCCAGTCCATGGCGTCCAGCAGCACGAACCGGTCGATCGAGTAGGCCGGCTCCGTGCGCAGCCGCTCGGCCAGGTCCTGCCGGCGCGCGTCGATCCGGTCGACGCGCGCCCGGATCGCCGGAAGATGCCGACGGTCCAGCCACATGGGCAGCGCCGTTTCCGCCGCGCCATAGCCACGGCCGAACGCCTGCCGGGCGAACGGGTTGTGGGCATGCGGAACCATGCAGGCCAGCCGCTCCAGGCGGTCTTCGATCGTCTGGACCATCGAGTCGGTCCCGGCCTGCATCTCGGCGAACTGCGCCGGTGGGATGCCCAGGCCGAAGAAGGTCGCCGGACGGCCCAGCAGGAAACGCAGCACCGGCGAGCGCAGCACCGGCCGCACGCGCTCCCTGAACCAGCGCTTCTGCGCCGGCAGGTCGGGGCAGGCCAGCAGTTCCCGTGGATCCAGCCCATGCATGCGCGCGATCAGGTGGGCGGCACCTATGAAGCGGCCAAGCAGGCCCTGTGACCAGAAGCCGGTGGCGAAGTGGTCGATCCGCCGGCGCCCCAGGCGCGGCCGCCGCTCCCAGAACCCACGCTCCGCAGGGCCAAGGCCATTGGCGAGCAGGCGATCGTAGATGCCGGGATTGTCGTGATCGCAGGCGGTGGCGAAGAACTGGCGCAGCTGCGCGTCGTCCAGGCGCTTCAGGCCGATCCGCTTCAGGTCCAGCAGGGCGAGGTGGCCCTCCAGCAGGTCGACGGCGACGATCCGGGCGGGGTCCGCGCTGAGATAGGCCAGGAGGTTGCATCCTGCCGAGCAGATGCCGGCGATCGTCATGCCGGGGCGCATCTCCATCGCCTCCAGGTCTACCTCCGGGTCCTCCCAGATCTGGTTGTAGACCAGGTCGTCGAACGCCAGGACGAACAGCCGGTCGAGCGCCGAGCGCACGACGCCCTGGCCTTGGCCATGCGCGGCGGATCTGACCAGGGCACTGCTCATGGCGCCATTCCTTTCACGCGAACTGATGGAGACGGGCGCTGCCGTCATGCGCGACCGTCACCAGGCTCGGGCGGATGCCAAGCCAGGCGCCGGTGTTGAGGTAGGTGAGCGGCCGGGAGGGCGAGCCGTGGTCGATGGCGGAGCGGGCGTAGGGCTGGTGGGTGTGACCGCAGAAGATCACGTCGGCGCCATTCAACCGGGCATGCGCCAGGGCGGCCTCGGCCATCCTGCGGCCGAGGCCGGTCAGGCGGACATGAAGCTGGTCGACGGCGTGCGGCCAGCGTCCCTGCAGCGACAGTCGGCGCTGGCAGAAGCCGAACAGGGTGGAAACCGCGCCGGCCGTCCGACGATGACGGGTGACGAACCGGTCGAACAGATCCCCGTGCACCGCGAGGAAGCGCCGCCCCGCATGGTTCCAGGCGACCGATTCGGCGACCGGCCGGTCGAGCAGCCGGGCGAGCAGGTCGCCGCAGGCGCGGTCATGGTTGCCGGACACCAGCAGGACGTCCGGTCCGCCCGCACGGTGGCGGAGGGCGCGCAGCGCCGAGATCAGCGCCCAGTCATTCCCGGAAAGGCGGCGTAGCCCCGTATCGTGGAGGATGTCGCCGAGCAGGACGAGCCGTCCGAAGCGCACGGCCTGGAGCAGCTTCAGCAGTTCGCCGGACCGGCTGCCGCGCAGGCCCAGGTGCAGGTCGGAAACGATCAGGCTGTCGAGCCGACCGTTCGCCGAGAGGGCAAGCAGGTCGGCCCAGGTGGACGGAACCGTAGGTGGAAGCTGGATCCTCGTCGGCAACGCCATCCCCATCCCGGCGCTGGTACCGGATGGGGATATAGCGGGTGGTGGTGACGGCGGCGCGACGGCCTGTCGACAGTGTCAGGACCGCACGATCTGGGTGCCGAACCCGCCCTCGGTGAACAGTTCGAGGATGATGGCGTGCGGCACGCGCCCATCTAGGACGACAGCCGCCTCCACTCCCTGGTCCACCGCCTGCAGGCAGGTCTCGACCTTGGGGATCATGCCGCCCGCGATCACGCCCTCGCGGATCAACCCGCGGGCACGCTCCGCGGACAGGCTGGCGATGAGCTGCTTCTGCGCGTCGAGCACGCCACGCACGTCGGTGAGCATCAGGAGCTTGCGCGCGGACAGGGCGCCTGCAACCGCGCCCGCCGCCGTGTCGGCATTGATGTTGTAGGTCTCGCCCTCGGTACCGACCCCGATCGGCGCGATCACCGGGATGATGTCGGTGCCCTTGAAGACGTCGATGACCGTCCGGTCGACCACTTCCGGCTCACCGACAAAGCCCAGGTCCAGGACCTGCTCGATACTGCTGTCCGGATCGCGCCGGGTGCGGGTCAGCCTCTTCGCCTGGATCAGCCGGCCGTCCTTGCCCGACAGGCCGACCGCGCGCCCGCCCGCTGCCTGGATCGCCGTCACGATCTCCTTGTTGATCTTGCCGGCGAGGACCATCTCCACGACCTCCACGGTCGCGGCATCGGTCACGCGCAGGCCGTCCACGAACTCGGAGCGGATCGCCAGGCGGTCGAGCATCGACTTGATCTGCGGCCCGCCGCCATGGACGACCACCGGATTGATGCCGACCTGCTTGAGCAGCACGACGTCACGGGCGAAGTCACGGGCGGCCGCCGTGTCGCCCATGGCATGGCCGCCATACTTGATGACCATGACGGCGTCCTGGTAGCGCCGCATGTAGGGCAGGGCCTCGATGAGCGTTCGGGCGACCTCGTGGATGTCGGTCGTCATCGGGTCCTTCTCCTGGCAAAGGCGGGCGGTAAGCCGGCGCGGCGTCAGGAGGCCGATAGCCGGATCCGTCGCGGCAGGAAAGACGATGCCGCGATGTAGGGCGGCTCGCCTGTCGTCCGGACCTCAGCGGTCGCCAGGCGGCGGTGCCGCGAGAGCCGCCAGCACCGCCCGCAGCTCAGGGATGCCGACCCCGGACTCCGAACTGGTCAGGATCGGGTCGGGCAGGGCACCGATCCGCCGGGCCAGGGCATCGGTCACTTCCGCGATCCGGTCGGTGATCATCCCGCCGCGGATCTGGTCCGCCTTGGTGAGTACGACCTGGTAGGGCACGGCAGCCTTGGCCAGCGTTTCCATGGTCGCCGTGTCGACGTCCTTCAGGCCGTGCCGGCTGTCGACGAGCACGCACACCCGGGCCAGCGGTGCGCGGCCAGCCAGGAACCTGGTCACCAGCTTCTTCCACGCATCCACCCTGGTCTTGGGCGCTGCGGCATAGCCATAGCCCGGCAGATCGACCAGCACGAGCCGTCCGCCAAGGTCGAAGAAGTTCAGCTCCTGAGTGCGACCGGGCGTGTTGGAGGCGCGGGCCATGTCCTTGCGGTTGAGCAGGGCGTTGATGAGCGTGGACTTGCCGACATTGGACCGCCCGGCGAACGCCACCTCGGGCAGCCCCGCCGGCGGCAGCTGACTCAGCTCCGCCACGCCGCGCATGAACGTCACCGGCTGCGCGAACAGCAGGCGGCCCGCCTCCAGGCGGGCCGCTGCGTCATTGTCCGGATCAGGGGTGGTCACGTCTTCGCCGGGGTGGGCGCCGGCCGTCCGTGCCGTCGCATGATGTACCACTGCTGGATCACCGACAGGCTGTTGTTCCACGCCCAGTAGATCACCAGGCCCGCCGGGAAGGTCGCGAACATGAAGATGAAGATCAGCGGCAGGTACTGCATCAGCTTGGCCTGCAACGGATCCGGCGGCTGCGGGTTGAGCCGCTGCTGCAGGAACATCGTGGCGCCCATGATCAGCGGCCAGATGCCGATCATCAGGAAGTGCGGTGGGCTCCACGGGATCAGGCCGAACAGGTTGAAGATCGTGGTCGGATCGGGCGCCGACAGGTCCTGGATCCAGCCGAAGAACGGCGCGTGCCGCATCTCGATCGAAACGAACAGGACCTTGTAGAGCGCGAAGAAGACCGGGATCTGCACCAGGATCGGCAGGCAGCCGGAGACCGGGTTGACCTTCTCGCGCTTGTAGAGCGCCATCAACTCGGTCTGCATCTTGGCCTTGTCGTCGGAAAAGCGCTCGCGCAGCTGCTCCATCTGCGGCTGCAGCGCCTTCATCGCGCTCATCGACTTGTACGACTTGTTGGCCAGCGGGAAGAGCACGAGCTTGACCAGCAGCGTCAGGCCGAGGATCGCGATGCCGTAGTTGCCGGTCGCGTGGTACAGCCAGTTCAGGATGTGGAAGAACGGCTTGGTCAGGAAGTAGAACCAGCCGAAGTCCACGGCCCGGTCGAACAGCGGGATGTTCAGTTCCTCGCTGTAGCGGTCCAGGAGATTGACCTCCTTGGCGCCGACGAACAGGTGCTCGGTCATGTCGACGGTCTGCCCGGGCGCCACCGTTACCGGTGCGCCCAGATAATCCGTCTGATACTTGTCGAGGTTGCCGTCCTTGGTGTGCCGGAAGGTCGCGTTCATCGCGCGGTCCTGGGGCGGCACCAGGGAGCTCAGCCAGTATTTGTCGGTGTAGCCGAGCCAGCCGCCGGTCGAGCTGTACTCGTGCGGTTCCTCAACCACGTCCTTGTAGTTCGGCTCCTCCAGGCGCTCCTGGAAGACGCCGATCGGACCCTCGTGCAGGATGTAGTAGCCGAGCGTGTGCGGCGTGCCCCAGCGGCCGAGAAGGCCGTACGGGCTGAGGGTGACCGGCTGGCCGGTATCGTTGGTGACGCTGCGGACGACCTTGAACATGAAGTCGCGGTCGAGGGACAGCGACTTGCGGAAGGTCAGGCCCTGGCCGTTCTGCCAGGTCATCGTCACCGGCTGGTCCACGCCGATCCGCTCGCCATCCGCCTGCCAGAGCGTCTGCGCGTCGGGCACCGGCACGGGATTGGCCTGGTCGGCCACCCAGCCGAACTCGGCGAAATAGGCGCCTTCGCCGCGGGTCGGATTCAGCAGCTCGATCTCGGGCGAGGCCGGGTCGACCGTCTCGTGGTAGTTGGCGAGCTTCACCTCGTCGATCCGGCCGCCCTTGAGCGACATCGAACCGTGGAGGCGGCCATTGTCGATCCGCACCCGCGGCGCATCCTCGACCGGCGCCGCCGCGGCCGGCGCAGCGCCGGGGGCGGCTCCGGGAGCGGCGGCCTGGTTGGCAGGCTGGTTCGCCGCCAGCTGTTCGACGCTCTGGGCGGCCTGCTGCTGCTCCTGCGCCTGCTTGAGGCGCGGCAGCTCGTAGAAGTACTGAAAGCCTAAGATGATCGCGACCGAGAAGACGATGGCCACGATGAGATTACGCTGGTCGCCCATATGAGCTCGATCTCCAGGCGATCAGACTCGCTGTCCGGTTGCACAGACCGGGCGCTGCCGCCGCGGCGGAACGGGGTCGAAGCCGAAGCCTCCCCAGGGATGGCAACGGCACAAGCGGACAGCACCCAGGCGCAAGCCGTGGAGCGGTCCATGCACGTCGATGGCCTGCTGCATGTAGCGCGAGCAGCTTGGCTCGAAGCGGCAGGCAGGACCTAGCAGAGGCGAGACGAGGAGACGCCAGGCGCCGAACAGCACCGCCGTAGCGATACGTCCGGTTCTCATGCGGACGCTCCCGCCACCTTGGCAAGCGCGGCCGCAAGGTCGGCACGCAGGGACGCGAACGGCAGGACCGCCGTCTGCGCCCGAGCGATGAGGACCATGTCGACGTTCACCGTGGCCGTCTCCGGCACCAGCTCGGCCACCAGCGCACGCAGGCGACGCTTCGCCCGGTTCCGGACGACGGCGCCACCAACTTTCCGGCTGGCCGTGTAGCCGACGCCGATCTTCCCGTCGCCCATCGGGCGGGGCGCGAACTGGACGACCATTCCACTGCCGTGCCAGCGTCGTCCCTTG
>VFQN01006399.1_pt1 | contig 13479 bp, 14 predicted proteins | sample 3512371 | NCBI WGS metagenome assembly VFQN01 (sample SAMN10412370, study PRJNA504923) | tailings metagenome | isolation source: Replicate 2 from Balatoc abandoned mine | place: Philippines: Itogon, Benguet | collected 2017-08-28
GTTCCTAGGCTGCCCCGAGCTCAATGCTCGTCCCAGTCCCATAGAAACGGGCCTATTACTTCGACAGCTCTCTCCAGATGAATTGTGTGCTTCTTAACGCACCAGACAGTCACAACTGCGCAAGAGCAAGTCCTGGCAAGTCCCAACCTGCCTCGTCCAGAGGGTGGTTGAACGTGGGAACGGTTGTGGTGGGGACTGCCGGAGTCGGAAAGCCGGTCAGGGGAGAAAGCAGAGAAGCGCTTCTGGGAGAAAGGGTCTGCAAAGGGCAGATCCTGGGCTTCGAGGTTTCAGCTGAGGGTGGGAGCAGGACAGGATGCCTCCTGGAACAAAAGTCTAGCAGACGGGAACAGGGGTCGATGTGAGTTGACCCAGGTTGACCCAGGCGGACCCCCCAGCTCACTGCAGCTCAGCAACGTACACCGTACAGGAGGGTGAATTGATCTGGGCGTGCATGTCTCCACAACGGTGTCTGGTCTCGACCTGTGGACTGTTCAACCTCCTCAGGGCGGCTGGGCGGCAACCTGCACAACGAAGGTTGACTACTCATCGACACGTGCCCATGCGCAACTAAGCCCACTTTGAGGCCACCTTAACTTTTTTATACAATGGCACGAAAGACTTTATGCACCTAACTGATAGCGAATGTTTCATCGCGGCTGCCGGCTTCGTGTATTGACGGCGGGCATCGCAATAGGCGCAACTTTAAGAGGCATGCGACTGCAGGTATACTGACAACAGTATAGTTAGGCATAAAGCTTAGCAGATGTCTGGCCGGCCTGTGCCGTGGGCCAGTTGGGCGGAATGGCACGAGGTGCGGGAAAACCTATGGACCGACGACCCGCACCGACAGCAGGCTGGGCTGGACCAGGTGGGGAGCTTACGAACAGTTGCTGACATTGTGAATGGACGGGACGCGAGAAGACGTGTTCCATGGGGCTTCGGGTTCTTCGCTACGCTGCAGCAACCTCCCTCGCCCTTGGCGTCCCACGGCCCTGGAGGTCCCCTTCTGCGCGCGTGGACCCGCTTGCAGTTCGCTATGCCCCTGCTCATGCACGTCCAATGCGTTGCATCACTGCCTGGCCGTATCCGCACGGGGCCTCTCCCCACCCTCACCCCCGCTGCCACCAGGTTGGCGCGTGGCGGCTGCGCGGCAGCAAGCTGCCCCTGGGGGTGGACGCCACCGCCCACCTGCTGGAGGCACGCAGGGCTGACCACGAGTGGCAGCAGGCGGTGGCAGCAGCAGGGGCGGCCCCGCCCGGGCAGCAGGGCGCGGGCGGCTGGGGGCTGCCGCCACCCGCGTCCGGCGAGCTGCCGCTGCGGCTGCGCTACAGCCTGCCGCTGGTGCGGCTGGTCAACGGCATCAGCGACAGCCAGCAGCGCGGTCGAGTGGCGTCCAGCGTGGCGGTGCTGTCGGACGCAGCAGGTAGGGGGCGGGGCAGGGAGGGGTTGGGGAGCAGATAAAACTGGTAGGGTTGTGGTCGGGCGCTGGGCGGCCACACGCGGATGGCGTGCCGTCATGCGCATTGCAGCCACCGGGGCCCAGTGTCTTACCGCACCACGTGTTGCCGCTGCGTGTCCGGCCCTCCAGGCCTTCCCCGCGCGCTGGTGGACGTGCGGCACGAGGCCACGCACAACGAGCTGCCCTCGCTGCCGCTGCTGCGGGCGGCGGCGGACAGTGCGCTGGCCTGGCTGCGAGACAACTACTGGTGGGCAGAGGGGGGGGCCAAGAGAGGGCGGCGGGGCGACGTGCCAGTGGAAGGTGGCAAGACTGACGGTACTCGCAGAGGCCAGAAGGCGGGGAGCCCTGTGGAAGCCGCCGCTAGGCAGTATCCATGCACAGCGGTAGCAGGGGTGTTGTTATGCGCCGTTCCAGTGACTTGTGATGACCCGTCTGACCCGCACCCCGCCTGTGGCCGCCGGCTGCCCGCAGGGAAGGGCAGTGCCGCGCGCTGCGGGGCGCGGCGGAGCGCATCGGCGGCCTCCTGGCGGCGCTGGCCGACAGCTGGCGGGCGGCGGCGGCGGCGGGGCTCAGCGGCGGTGCTGGCGGCGACGCAGCGGACGAAGAAGACGAAGACGATGAGGACGGTGACAACGAGGCGGGCGCTGCGGCGTCAGGTGGGTGCGGCGGGAGGCAACACGGTGCGGCAGCACAGCTGGGGCTGCAGACCCGGCATGGCTTAGCGGTTTAGTTGCCCTCTGGGGTTGGCATGGGCATGTGGACACGACACAATCGCAAAGCGAGGAGGTTGGGAACGCTTCTGAAAGCTGCTCAAGGGTCCATCAAGCACAACCCCATACGCTGTACCCCGCGCACGGCACACCCTGCAGGCTACACCGGTGCGGAGGGTCAGCGGCTGAGGCGCCAGGCGCTGTCGGATCTGCGCTCCCTGGTGCCTGCCGGCTTCACGGCGGAGCTGGTGGGGCCGCTGCTGGGCTGCGCGCCGCTGCGCCCGCCGCCGCCGCTGCACCTGCTGCAGCCGCACTGCCACCCGCAGCTGCGGTCGCAGGCGCAGCAGCTGCAGCAACAGCAGCAGCAGCAGCCGCAAGGGCCGGGAGGGGCGGACAAGGCGCGGTCCCAGCAGCAACAACAGCAACAGCAGCCGGCGCTGGAGCTCGCTTGGAGGTCTGGTAAGGACAGGGGGCCGTAGCCGGGTCAAGCATGGCGTTCAGCAGCTTGGTTGGCAGCGGTAAATGTTGTTGAGACCTCGGCATTCCAGGGCGCCATCTTCGATGACACATCCTGGTGCGCATGCCGTTTCCACCGCGCTCGGGGACGCAGGGTCATGCCCTCGCGGCGGCTGTGTTCCATTGGCCCATTTTACCATTTGACCCTGCGGCTTCCAGCTACTTTCACCGCTCCAGTGACACGCCGCCCTCCCTCCACCCTCCCCTCCCCCAGCGATGCGGCAGCTGCTCAAGTGGTACCCCCGGCTGCGGGCGCTGGCGCTACAGGCCGCCATGCAGCACCTGGCGCCGGCCGGGGCCCAAGGCAGCGGGTACAGCTGTGCGGCGGGCTGGGGCGCGGCAGCCAGTGGAACGGAGTCCACAGCTCCGGACGAGGTTGCTGGCGGGGCAGCGGCGGCGGCGTGCTGGGTGCTGCGGATGCTGCCGGCGGGGGCAGTGGCGCCTCCGGAGCCTCAGGTCGGAGGAGTTGGGGGATGAGGACAAAGAGCTTGTGCGGATTGGGATGCTTACACATTCAGGCACACACGCCGCTGTGTCCCGCCTGCCGCGGCCCCTCCGCCCTTTCTCCGCGCCCTCACGCTCACGGATCCCTCGCAACGTACGCAGGCCGACGAGGGCACAGTAGCAGGAGGGGCAGGCTCCGCCGCCCCTGGCTGCGCCAGCGGCAAGGGTGCAGCCGGTGGCCGCAAGGGGCAGGCGGCGGGGCAGGGGCAGGGCGCTGCCGCGACCGCCCCCCGCAAGGGCGCCGCCGCCCCCGACCCGCAGGACCCCGACGGCCCGCTGCCGCTGCAGCAGCTGGAGGCGTTGCTGGCGGCGGCGCTGGCGGCGGCCGCAGAGTGGCGGGGGGCGCCGCAGGCTGGCGCGTGCGAAGCAGATGAGGGCGACACTTCCGCCGCCCAGCGTCTCTGGCTGAAGGTAGGGTCCGTGAGGCCGCATCGCCAGGCGCATGCTTCAGTCTTGAAGCTTGCACTTGGTTCCGAAGCGATAAGAACTGGAAGCGTTCAGGGACGGAAGCGATGTGTACCGTGTCGCGCAAGGTGCAATATGTTATGGACCATGTGGCGCTTTGTTGTGCATGTGGACACCTAAGGAAACCTCCGCGGGTACGCCGCACCGACACGCCCTGTCCGCCCGCCCGTCCATGCGTACCGGGACTGCCCGCAGGAGGTGACGGAGGCGCTGCAGCGGGCCGTGGTCGCAGCCACGCAGGGCGGGGCGGGGGGCAGGCGGAGGGCGCGCAAGGCAGCCGCAGCCGCTGCTGCCTCTGCCGCTGCTGCGTCGGGCGCTGGTGCCGGTGCTGGTGGCAGCGGCGTGGCGGCGCTGCTGCTGGAGCTGGCGGACCTGGCGGGGGCGGGGGCGGGGGCGGGCGCAGAACCCGCAACGGGGCCTGGGAAACCGCCCGCCACTGTCCCAACGGAAGGAGCGGCCTCCGGCCTCACAGGGGCCAAGCGGCAGCGGGAGGAAGGGCCGCAGCACACGGCGGATGACGACGGGGAGGAGGAGGCGGGGCCAGGGGCCACTGGGGCAGCACCTGCGGGGGCAGCAGCGGAGTCCCGTCAAGGGCCCGCAGGAGCGCGGTGGCGGCGGTGCGCGTCATGGTCCCGCTGCGCCATCGGGTGCCTGCCCTGCCCCCTCAACCCCAACGGCCGCCTGCCCGTGCTGGGGATGGCCCTGCCGCCGCCCCTGCCGCACAACCCACACCCGCACCCGGACGGTTACGGTGCCCCACAGGCCGAGTGGCGGGGCGGGGCTGGTGGCTACACAGAGGGGCCCGGCGGAGCACCTGGCGGGCCCCAGGCCTGGGGCCAGCAGCACACCTCGATAGGCGCTCGGGGCGAAGGCGTGGACGGGGATGCTGAGGACGGGGTGGCAGGTGGGGACATGGCGGCCGAGGACTCGCCGCCCGACTACTTTGCGCGGTTCGCCGGGTCAGGGGAAGCGGAGGAAGGGCCGGGTGTAGCTGATGGGGGAGGTGCTGGCGCGCTGGGCGGTGCGGCTGGAGCGGAGGGCAGCAAGCCTGGACCGGGCGCCGGCAGCGGCAGCGACCCGGGTGGCAGTCGGGCTGGCGGTTTGTTTGGCGCGCTGCTGCAACAGCCTGGGTTAGGGATGCAAGGCACCGAACAGGGTGGATCCCAAAAGCCGCCATCAAAGGCTGCGGGTGTGGGCTTCTTGCTGTGAGCCCGTCTTGTTCTTGGGTGCAGCGGGATGGAGCGCGGATGGTGTACTCTGTCTTGCAAGTGGCGGGTTGAGGACTCAGCCCTGTGGCCCATGGGTGCCTGCCCTGGCTCCCATACCTAGGGCGGCACACCGAGGTGTACGGAACTGTCCCCTTCCTTACAGTGTAACACTGCGTCGCAAGGAGTACCGCTAAACTTGGCAATGTTACAGTACGGCTAGGGTAACGCGCTTATGCCCTTGCTCCTACTGCGAAACGGGGCACAAAAGAAAGTGCAAGCGCCGTACAGCACAACTGATGCCGAAGTCCACTGGCCGGCGGTAGGCATGCAAGAGGCAACAGCATGAAGACTGCACTCATCCATTGCGGTAGTACGATACGTTGACCTCTGCCTTCCAGTGCTCCTCACAAATCACAATCACCGACGTGTTCACAGTTTCCCTACCACAACAGCAGTCTTTGCAGGCCTTTGCGGTTCGGCGCTACGGCCAACTTCCGTCCAGTGTGCACGGGTGTCCCCGTGCTTATAGATCCTGTCCTGGTTACTTAACGGAAACGCATCGCACAGCCTCCTGCTGGGCGCTTGGTACAACTGCTGAGCGCACACCAGCTGCACCGCCCCTTCGTCCCAGCCGCCCGCCCCCTACCTTCCCTGCTCCTCGCTTGGCGCCAAGTACCCCAAGGTCCCCTCGCCACTGCCGCCACCACCGCATACCCCGACCGTCACACCGTCCTGCTCCCCCTCCCCCCCAGCCCCTGCCGCCCCCTCCGCCCGCCCCTCTGCCACCAGCGCCGCCACGCCCGCCGCCGCCATGCCGCCCGCCAGGCCCAGCGCCGCCAGCGGGGGCAGCGCCAGCGTGGCCAGGGTGCCCAGCGCGCCGCCCAGCCCCGCGGCGCCCACCACCCCCAGGACGGAGGGCAGCAGCCCGGGGCCGTCGTCCGCATCCCCGTCACCGTCCCCCTCACCATCCTCGTCAGCGTCAGCGGGGGTTCCCCCCTCAGCCCCTGTCGGGCTACTGCTGCTGCTGCTGCCCATGTGCCGCCAGCTGGTTGCAGCTGCGGCTGCCGGGAGCACGCCCTCGGCCCACAAGAGAAGGGCGCCGCCGGCGGTGCCATGGTGCGACTGTTCTGCACAGAAGGCAAGGGGCCGTAGGAAGGACCGTGACTGACTGTGATGTTACCATTGGCGACAGGAAGAACTGCGACGGCAGCAATAGAGCCAGTGCGTGCAGGGCAGGAGAAAATCGCTATGTCCTGCTGTAGCTGTGCATTGTGCCCTATGTTGCCATACCGTAAGCCACAGTGTTTGCCTTGCACACTCCACCTCTGGCAAGAGTGGACTGCCTCTAATGCGGCATGGTATGTATGCCCAGGTGCACAACACCTGACCGGTCAGCCTCTAGTTGGCCACTTCAACACGCCCACGGCACACCTGCACACACCGCACCCCAGTTACCCCCCACCCACCCGGCTCCGGCCTCGGCGTGCTGGCCGCGTCCCCGCCCAGCAGCGGCTGGTACTGCCACTGCCGGGAGGCGGGGTCGTCCTGGGAGGGGTCGGTCGCCCCATAGTCGCGGGGGCTAAGGTGGGAGGCGTGGGCACCAGCGGCCCCGTCCCCCAGCAGGGTGGTGCGCAGCGAGGAAGCGGACCACGGCAGCAGCGACCCCAGCGCCTCCATCGCGGTGTGGAACTGCTGAACTGTGCTGTGCCCTCCCTTGGCCTTGCCCCTGGCTCCGATATCGGGGTCTGTCCTGATCCTTGAGCCCTGCTGGAAGGGTGAAACTACTGCAGAATGTCCAACGCGATCGCTAAATGGGTGCTTTTCCTTCCAGCAGCTTGTGCGCGAAACATCCCCTCCATGGGTCCACGGCTTGGCCTGGCCGTGACAGCCCGCCACTCAGGACCAGGCCTACAGCGGCTATGGGCACCATGAAAGCGGCGCATCACACCAAGTATTACAGTAAGATTTGTATTCAGAGTTATCCGTGTTTGATCCAAGGTACGGCGGAAACGCCACCTGCCGACGAGCTGCCGACGAGCAATGACCCATGGGTCGTGTGAAGGGGCTGCAGGGGGCCCGGTTCCAGACAAGTGGCAGTATCATTTAATGCGAGAGCGACGCGTTCGTCGTTAAAATACAGGTAAGGTCAACAGACGAACACGAAAATACCGCATACAGTCCCGTGCTAGTGCCAGCGGGCCTCATACCCCAGCACTGTACCAACTGAAGCGCATCATGATGAGCAACGGCCGACAAGGGCCGAAACGCCATTACGGTACTCTGCACCTCCCGAGCGTGTCCGGTAACAACGGGGGACCGTCAAGCAGGTTGCAACTACGGTAGACACGTCTGGAATAGTTTACGCATGTCACTCACAGCCTGCTCCTCCCCACCACTACGAGCCGCTAGCTACCCTCCTCCCTGGTGGTCCGCGCCCACCGGCCCGTGCCCCTCCTCGTGCCCCTCCCCGCCCTGCCCCAGCCCCTGCTCCTCGTGCCCGGGGTCCTGCTCGTGCTGCCTCTTGCGCCCCTTGCGCACGTAGGTGGTCTTGTACACCACCACGCGCGCCCCCGGCCCCGCCCCCGCCCCCGCCGCCGCCCCCAGCCGCAGCGTGGACGTCACCACCAGCAGGTCGTCCTCGTGCGGGCCGGGGGCCGCCCCCGCCGCCCTCCCTGCCGCCTGTGCCGGCAGCAGCTGGAAGTGGTCTGTGCCCGCCCCCGCCATGGGCTCCCCCCAGCTCAGCGCCATCACCAGCGAGCCATCGGGGCGCACGCTGGCAAACGCGCTGTGCTTGCCTGCAGGGCCAAAAGGGGAGAGCTCGCGTCAGCATGTTACCGGTACACGGCTGTGCTTACCGTGCGTGTGGTAGGAGTAGGCTGTACCTGTTGGGTCCACGGTCCCTGCCACACATCAGCGTGAGGCTGGTCAGTGGTGCACCCGGCATTCGCTGGGTGCACGAACACGCCCTGCCGTGTAAATAACATGCATGCTGTCATCCCATTGCTGCCACCATGCATGGCACCCTGCGTTCCAGCCCTGAATGCCAGCCCACGGAAATGCCACCGGGATACCTTGCCGTCCCCTGCCCGGCCGCGACACCCCCGCCCTCCAGCCTCGACACCTGTACCCAGCCCTCCACCCCTGCCGCCACCCCCACCGCCCCACCCACCCTTGCGCAGGTCCCGCCGCTTGAAGTGGCCCACAGCGCCGTCCAGGCTGTAGCTCTCGCGCACCTGGGCGGCGCGGAGGGACACCGTGGCAGCCAGTGCACGGATTGCAAGCACGCGGAGCGGCCGCATAAGCTGTGCGCTTGGGGCCCGGCTAACCCAAAGATTGCCTCTCCACCCGTTAAGTGGAGTGCACATGCTGCGGATGTGGGCAGCTCAGCGGCCTATCCGGTGCCACCGCAGTACGCTTGTAAACACACCTTGAACCAAGATATGATGGAGAAGACCGCGAAGTCGAACCTGTAGGTTGCGGCCAAAACAGCAGCAAACACAGTGACGGTCGTGCAAGCGCCACAAGCGGCAACGCACAAAGGTCCTCCCGTCCATGCGCTGTGTCATTGAGCTGGTTGCACGTGTCTGAGCCCAGTGTAATGATGATGCAGTGGCGGGGTGATGCAGCGGTTGCAGCCTGCAACCCGTCAAGCTCTTACTCCGAAGTTTCGATCCACAGCGCAACACAACGTGTGGCGCACGTGCCTAGTGTCCGGCCCCGGTCCCCTGCACACCCACCTGCCCTGATGCAGCCCGCCGATCTCCAGCCCGCGGATCAGCCGGATGGCAGTGCGCACCTGCGAGGCCCCAGGAGCACCACGCAGGACTCGTGTGTTTGTAATCAGGTGGAATGTAAGTGAAGTTAGCCATAAGCTCCTGGCTATCATGCCCCGGGCTCCGGACCCTGCATCTGACCCTGCACCCATGTGTCGTGTGCCATCCACCAGCCCCCAGCAGCCCCCTGCCCCCCGAGCGCACCAGTCCGTTGAGGCGCATGACGGCCACCGCCTCGTCCATGGGGTCGGAGCGGGAGGGGTCCTGGGGAGAGCGGTGGAAAGGCGGGTGGGCGCACGGGCGAGGAAAAGGGGTGGTGCGAGCTGGCAGCCTGGGCGGCCATGTGGGGCCAGGGGTACGCGTGACAGCAGACTTAACAGCCAGGTGAGCACGTGTCCAGTCGCGCGTAGGCCATGCTAGCGGCTGCAGGTGAGCACTACTGCTACAACCATGTGCGGCGCACTCCCGGTGACCCGAGGGGGTGCAGGTCGTGCCATGCATGTGGGGCGCACTGCAGGCGGCATTGCCTGTGCTTGCCACGCGTTTACGCTGCTGAACCGGCAGGTACAACAGCAAGGACTGTGGTGCACAGTTTGGCATTCCTCTGTGATTACACAGCTCCCCCTTCTGTCGTGAGGGCACCTCCCACGCTTCCCACCTTGATCCACGTCCCGGCCAGCCGGGGGTCGGGCGCCGCGGGGGCGGAGCGCACTGCCTCCACAGCCGCCGCCACCTCGCCCGCCTGCCCCCCTGCGCCCGCGGCTGCCGCGGCCGCTGCGCCCTGGCCCCTAGCGCTCGGCCCACTGCCCCCGCAGGCCCCTGCCATAGCGGTGGAGTACGTCACCGTGCCCTGGGGAAGAGACACGGACCACGTTTGAGAGGGTGTGGTGGGAAGGGGACATGTGGCCTGCGCACGTAGGGAATGCGCAGACCGCCACATGCCCGCACTGCCAGCGGTCCGTGGACGAGCAGAGGTGTCGTAGGAAGCTCAGGGCTGCAGTGCGCCGGTGCCCTTAGCTGCACTGTGCACGAGCCGAGTGCCCTGTGGAACCCAAGGGCACCAAGCGCTTTACCATGCACGGACAAGGCTGAAACCACTTGAGCACGGCACGCAGGACGGGCACAGACGCCCCGTCTAGCACAGCACCACGCGGACAGCGTGCTCGACGTTAGGTCCATGTCCCCATGGACCGGTATACCCTGCTTCCGTGCTGCTGCCCCTCCCGGCGTACCTGCCCCGACATGACGTACACCAGCGCGGCCACCAGCAGCACCGCCAGCAGGTCGTGCGCCTCGCGGTGCGCCGCCAGCCCCAGCGCCGCGCCCATGAGCAGCTGGAACAGCGCGTGCAGCGCGGCGGGCCACGCGCCGGGGGCCGCGGGGGCCGCAGCGGGGAGCGGCGCAGCGGCCGACTGCGCTTCGGGCGGCAGCGCAGTGGTTGCCACGTGCGTTCGCTCCTCCCTCACGACCGGTGCATGTCGCTGATGCGCCACGATGCCGCGACGTGTGGAGTCCTGATCTTCATCCTGCTGGCTGCCCCTGCTTAAGGCCTTCAGGGCGAGTAAGGCCAGGCAGCTCGCCCCAACGGCAAGCGCATGGTGGGGTCCACCGAGCGCAGCCACCGCTGCAAGGGTAGCCCGCTTGACATGCATACCAAAACCTTATTATGTCATATAAGGGCAGCCTAGCACTTATGCTCGCGGATTGCAGTTGTCCGACGTGGGGTTTCAGTCGCGCGAGGTATGCAGCATAGCTTATGTTATCGCAGAGGTGCAAGGAAAGCTTCTTAATAACGTCCCAGATGCCGGCACTTTTTGACTCGTGAATTAGTTCGTGGAACCCTTGACGATTGGAACACTGCAGCTTGCTTCGCAGAAACGTGAGGCGCATCGCAGCTGTCACTTTGCCGCTAAAGAGAACTGTAGCTGGCATACATCATCTCGCATGCAGGACTAGCTGTGGCCTGCAAGTGCGAATCCTGCAGGGGATAGCCCCGAACCCCACGTGTCAAGCGCAGGGTCAATCAAGACACCAAGCGAAGAATCGACCATAACGCCTTTCATTTTGCCAACTGCTTCAGGCTGCTGCCGCTGTTGCAGTGGGAGGCGTCTATGCAGCCATGAATACTGGTGCAGGGGATAAGGTCTGGCATTGGCTCCGTTGTCAGCACGTGCACGTGTTAGTGAGACGCCACCTGTGCCACCACTGGCTGCCTGGGCGCCGCGCTGAAGGGAGAGCTACCACCGTGCGACACAACCTAGTACGCTACTAAATCTGCTATACATCAGGCTAGCACGCCAGCACCATCGGGCGCCATGAAGCCGTGCTTGGGGGTGTTGCGCCGGTGCCAAGTGCTCGTGGCTTCAGAAGGATTTGCTGACCTCAAGCAACCGAACACCAAGGCAACATCTCTCATTTGTAAAATGTTTTATTGTGCAAGCATGTACCCCACTGCTCATTACCGAGTCCCCAGCACGCACGCGCCAAACCCTCGCCAACGATCACCCGCCAAACTGAACTCGTAGTCATGCTTGGATCGCAGTTCCACAGGGGTGAACAATGCAGCCACGCAACGCAGAACGCTGTTATCCTTACCTCTGTTACACCTCTTGCATATGGATGACTAGTGCGTATGGTTATTCAAGTAACAGCCGCGGAAGTCCGACAGGCGTGCAACCCGTAGCTTTACGATATGCCCCACAACTACACTGCAACACAACTTCAAAGCAACCTAGTAACCCGCGCATTCAAGGCATTGGTTTTGTTTAGGTTCTTAGTTGCTGGCTCGCCTCGACCCCACTCGCTTCAACCTCGGTGCTCCTCGGTCCTGGGACCTAGGCAACAAGGAGCATTGCAAGGAGCGCTTAAAGTAGATTTGATGTGTCAAAGTGTCAATGCGGAGGTGTAGGCGAAGCCAAACTCAGCTCTCTGCAGCCCGTTGGGCGCTGCTGCTGCAGCTGCTGCTGCCAGTGCAGCTTCTTGGCTCTGCGCCGGTCGCTGCGACAGCCCATGACCGGTCTGGAGCAGCGGCGCACAGCTCCGCTCACCATCCTGAACGCAACCTGGCCACACAGACGGCAGCAGCCACGCAGTCAGCAACAGAGACGCGCATCCACCGTGCTGCTGCTGTGGACGCGCACGACACCGAGGGCCATGGGGGCCCGAGACGGCGGGCACTAGCAAATGGGGCAGCCTTCGAAGGGGGCACGGGTTTCACCACCTTCGGGGCAGCGACCGGGACGACGGTGAGCTGGGCCTCCAGGGCAGGCGGGGCGGCGGCCGCCGCAGCCGGCCAAGCAGCGGCGGCGCCCAAGCCCAGCCACTGCCGGGAAGACCTCCCCGGCTGCTGCCCCAAGGAGCTCAAACGTAAGTGGCCGTGCTGCAAACACGCCGCCCATGCGAAGGCACGGCTCCTGCCCCCGCAACATGAATTTGGGAGGCTGTATCCCCCTGGTGCCTCGCGTTTTACGCGTAACCCCTGGTGCCTACAGCTGTTTGCGCTGGGCTTCACTCCACCCGCGCATGCGCTCCCAGCCCCTGCCCAGCTCCCAGTGTAGCACCTAGAGTATGAAAGGAAGTGTTGCGCTTCCTTCCTCCGTGTGGCTGGTCGAACACCGGGTATGCGCTTTCGACAGCGCCCCCGGGCTGTACGCAATGAGTCTTGTAGCACGTCGAGTCCAGGGTGGTGTGGTGAGGGCGTTGCACCTCTCCCAGCAACGGCCTTGCCTCTGATTGACAGTGTCCCCTCCCTCCCTTGCCCGACCACCTTTGGCCGGGCCATCGTTTTGCTGTAACGGCAACGTCCGTCGACTGGTGGCGGCCCTGTCTACTCACTCAGACGGTGCGTGGACAAGCCAGGCCTGTACCACCGTGGCACCGTGGCACGTCCCTAGGGTCGGTGGTGCACAACTATGCTCCTAGCTGCGGCCATCAAGTGGTGGGCCGACACTGCTGCACAGCACACTGCACCTGTAGCACTCTCAATGTGGTGCGTACAGGCTGCTACCTACCTCCCTTCCCGTTGAGTTCTTCGATCCCTCGGGTCCGTCGCCCTGGCCCCCCGCCCGCCACCCCTTGCACGCGCAGTCCTGTTTATCCACATTGAGAAGACGGGCGGCACCGCCACGCGCCGCGCGCTCAAGCAGGCGGTGGCGGCGGCGCTGCCGGGAGCCATCGGCTGCGACTACGTGCGGCAGCGGCGCGGCGCCTACGACTGCCTGCCGTCCGCCGACACGCCCTCGTCGCGCCACTGCAACAGGTGGAACCAGGTGGGGCGGCGGGCACGGGGCCAGAGGATGGGGGTTCACCACTGAGCAACAAAGCTCTGCTAGTGGGCGCTGAACTCGTTGATCACGTAGCGCGTTCAAGAATGAAAGTACTATGGTTTGACACAAGGTGCACAGTTCTGCGGAGTTGGGGATGGGGAGGTTCAGGGGGCGGGGGAAGGGAGGACCGTGGCTGCTGCCATGGTACGGTACGGTACGGCAGGGCGTTCGTGCGGCCATGCATGAGGCGGGTGAGGAGACATGAGGGTACGGCTCTGCGTGCACGACACCGGTGCTACCTTGTGGTATGCGGTACCTTCATCCTACAGGCGCTGTGTGATCTGAACAGCTCCACCAACACGGCAACAAAAGCAGGTGCCCAAACACGGCCCCCATCCTGCCGCGCCTTGTCCTCACCTCCAGGCCTTCTACACCAACTACGTGCGCACAGGGCTGCACTTCGGGTCCAAGTGCGGCTTCACCGCTGCCCATCACGACGTGCAGGTGCGGGGCAGGGAATGAGGGGGGGGGGGGTGGAGGTAAAACAGCTGGTAGCCGGGGTATGCCCTTCCTTGGGGT
>VFQN01006400.1_pt1 | contig 13475 bp, 9 predicted proteins | sample 3512371 | NCBI WGS metagenome assembly VFQN01 (sample SAMN10412370, study PRJNA504923) | tailings metagenome | isolation source: Replicate 2 from Balatoc abandoned mine | place: Philippines: Itogon, Benguet | collected 2017-08-28
TTCGGCGGCATCATGCGCTGCGACGTGATCGCCGAAGGCGTGGTCGCCGCGGCGCGCGAAGTCGCGTTGAACGTGCCGCTCGTCGTTCGCCTGGAAGGCACGAATGTCGAGCTCGGCAAGAAGATCCTCAAAACCTCGGGCCTCAAGATCGTGTCGGGCGACAACCTCGCCGACGCGGCCGAGAAAATCGTCAAGGCCGTGAAGGAGGCCGCGTAACATGGCCGTTCTCGTCGACAAGAATACGAAGGTCATCTGCCAAGGTTTCACCGGCGCGCAGGGCACCTTCCACTCCGAACAAGCCATCGCCTACGGCACCAAGATGGTCGGCGGCGTCACGCCCGGTAAGGGCGGCACCAAGCATCTCGACCTTCCCGTGTTCAACACGGTGGACGAAGCCGTGCGCACGACCGGGGCCGACGCGTCGGTCATCTACGTGCCGCCGCCCTTCGCGGCCGACGCGATCCTGGAAGCGGTCGACGCCAAGCTGCGTTTGGTCGTGTGCATCACCGAAGGCATCCCGGTGCTGGACATGGTGCGCGTGAAGCGCGCGATGTCGGGCACCAAGACGCGCCTGATCGGGCCGAACTGCCCCGGCGTCATCACGCCGGGCGAATGCAAGATCGGCATCATGCCCGGCCACATCCATAGCCGCGGCAAGATCGGCATCGTCAGCCGTTCGGGCACGCTGACCTACGAAGCGGTCGCGCAGACCACGGCTGCGGGCCTGGGCCAGACGACCTGCATCGGCATCGGCGGCGACCCGGTCAACGGCACCAACTTCGTCGACGCGCTGGAACTCTTCCTCGCCGATCCCGAAACCGCCGGCATCATCATGATCGGCGAAATCGGCGGCTCGGCCGAAGAAGAAGCCGCCGCCTTCTACAAGGCGTCGAAGGTCAAGAAGCCGATCGTCGGCTTCATCGCGGGCGTCACCGCACCCCCGGGCCGCCGCATGGGCCATGCCGGCGCCATTATCTCGGGCGGCAAGGGTACGGCGGGCGACAAGATCGAAGCGATGAAATCGTCGGGTTACCTCGTCGCCGACAGCCCGGCGGCGCTGGGCTCGACGATGGTCAAGGCGATGCAAGGCTAAAAACGAACGCCGTTTAAGGAGCGCGACATGGCGACCCATCCGGATCTCGAGACGCTGTTCAACGGCAACAACGCCGTTTTCATCGCCGAGATGCTCGACAAATACCGGGCCGATCCCGGCAGCGTCGATCCCAGCTGGCATGGCGTGTTGCGTGAGATGACGACGGAAGGGACGGGTTACTACGTCCCGCGCTGGGGCCGGGAAAAGACGCGCATCATCGGCGTGCCCGACCCGGCCGCCGCCGCCCCGGCGAAGGGCAAGGGCAATGGGGCCGCCGCTGCGGCCGCCGCGCCCGCGCCGGTCGTCCAGGGTTTGAGCCCCGAACAAGCCAAGGCCCAGACGCTCGATTCGGTGCGCGCGATCATGCTGATCCGCGCCTACCGGATGCGCGGCCATCTTGAAGCGAATATCGATCCGCTCGGCCTGACGAAGCGCGAGCCGCACCCCGAACTCGATCCGGCGCATTACGGCTTCACCGAAGCCGATATGGATCGCCCGATCCTGATCGACAACGTGCTGGGGCTCGAGCGCGCGACGCTGCGTCAGATCGTGTCGGTGCTGAAGACGACCTATTGCGGCTCGATCGGCGTGGAGTTCCTCCACATCTCCGATCCCGAACAGAAAAGCTGGATCCAGCAGCGCATCGAAGGCCCGCGCAACCAGACCGACTTCACCCCGCGCGGCAAGCGCGCGATCCTAGAGCGTCTGACCGCGGCGGAAGGCTTCGAGCGCTATCTCGATCGCAAATTCGTCGGCACGAAGCGCTTCGGCCTGGACGGCGCCGAATCGATGGTCCCCGCGCTCGAACAGATCATCAAGCGCGGCGGCCAGCTGGGCGTGCGCGAGATCGTGATCGGCATGCCGCATCGCGGCCGCCTCAACGTTCTCGCGAACGTGATGAGCAAGCCCTATGTCGCGATCTTCTCCGAATTCCAGGGTGTGGCGGCGCATCCCGACGACGTGCAAGGCTCGGGCGACGTCAAATACCATCTCGGCACTTCGTCGGACCGCGAGTTCGACGGCAACAAGGTGCACTTGTCGCTCAACGCCAACCCGTCGCATCTGGAAGCGGTCAATCCGGTCGTGCTCGGCAAGGCGCGCGCCAAGCTGATGCAGCTGGGCGACGTCGAGCGCACGGCCGTGTTGCCCTTGCTGTTGCACGGCGACGCGGCCTTCGCGGGCCAAGGCATCGTGCCGGAAACGATGGCCTTCGTGGACATCGTCGGCTATCGCACCGGCGGCACGATCCACTTCATCGTCAACAACCAAATCGGCTTCACCACGGCGCCGAATTATTCGCGCTCGGGCGTCTATTGCTCGGACGTCGCGAAGGGCCTGGGCGTGCCGGTGTTCCACGTCAACGGCGACGACCCCGAAGCGGTCGTGCATGTCGCGCGCATCGCGACGGAATTCCGTCAGCGCTTCCATCGCGACGTCGTCATCGACATGGTCTGCTATCGCCGCCACGGCCATAACGAGACCGACGAGCCGTCGTTCACGCAGCCGCTGATGTATCGGCGCATCGCCGCGCACAAGACGACGCGCACCCTTTACGCCGAACAGCTCGAAGCCGAAGGCTCGATCCCGGCCGGCGAAGGCCAGAAGGTCTACGACGAATTCCAGGCCCATCTCGACAGCCAGTTCGAGGCCTCGAAGACCTACAAGCCCAACAAGGCCGATTGGCTGGAAGGCAAGTGGGCGGGCATCGAAACGGCGAAGAACGACGACCGGCGCGGCAACACCGCCGTTTCGAACGATCTGCTCAAGCAGGTCGGCGACGCGCTGACCCGCGTGCCGGACGGCCACAACATCCACCGCACCGTCCGCCGCAACCTCGACAACAAGCGCAAGATCCTCGATTCCGGCAAAGGCATCGATTGGGCCACGGGCGAAGCGCTCGCCTTCGGCACGCTGGTCGCCGAAGGCACGCCGGTGCGCCTGTCGGGCCAGGATTGCGGGCGCGGCACGTTTTCGCAGCGCCACTCGGTGCTGGTCGATCAGGAAACCGAAGCGCGTTATCTGCCGCTCCAGCACGTCGCGGAAAAGCAGGCGATGTTCGAGGTGCACGATTCGCCGCTGTCGGAATACGGCGTGCTCGGTTTCGAGTACGGCTATTCGATGGCCGAACCCAACGCGCTGACGATCTGGGAAGCGCAGTTCGGCGATTTCGCCAACGGCGCGCAGATCATGTTCGACCAGTTCATCTCCTCGGCCGAACACAAGTGGCTGCGCATGTCGGGGCTCGTGGTGCTGCTGCCGCACGGCTACGAAGGGCAGGGGCCGGAGCATTCCTCCGCGCGCCTCGAGCGCTTCTTGCAGATGTGCGCGGAAGACAATTGGCAGGTGTGCAACATCACGACGCCGGCCAACTACTTCCACGCCTTGCGCCGTCAGGTCCGCCGCACGATCCGCAAGCCGCTGATCATCATGACGCCGAAATCGCTGCTGCGGCACAAGCTGGCGACCTCGACGCTCGCCGAGATGGGCCCCGGCACGACCTTCCACCGTTTCTTCGGCGAGACCGACAAGATCGTCGCCGACGACAAGGTGCGCCGCGTCGTCATGTGCTCGGGCAAGGTCTATTACGACCTCTACGAGGAACGCGCGAAGCGCGAGATCAAGGACGTGGCGCTCGTGCGCGTCGAGCAGCTCTATCCTTTCCCGTTGGCGACGATGGAAAAGGAATTGGGCCGCTACAAGAACGCCGAGATCGTCTGGTGCCAGGAGGAGCCGCAGAACATGGGCGCTTGGACCTTCGTCCAGCCGCGCTTGGAAGCGATGCTCGCCAACCTGCCGATCAAGGGCAAGCGCCCGACCTATGCCGGCCGTCCGGAATCGGCGGCGACGGCCACGGGTTCGTACAAGCGCCACAACGCCGAGCAGGCCAAGCTGCTCGACGATGCTCTGAAGATCTGACGTTCGGAAACGCCGAAAAGCCAAACGCTCAAAAAGAAAGACACGCATATGCCGATCGACATCAAAGTTCCGCCCATGGGCGAATCGGTCTCCGAAGCGACCGTCGCGAAGTGGTTCAAGAAGGTCGGCGACGCCGTAAAGGCGGACGAGCCGCTCTGCGAGCTCGAAACCGACAAGGTGACGGTCGAAGTGCCGGCCCCCGCCGCGGGTCAGCTCGTGTCGATCACCGCCGATAGCGGTGCCACGGTCGGCGTGGGCGCCAAGCTCGGCGAAATTCTGGAAGGCGCCGCCGGCAAGGCGTCGGCGCCCGCCGCTGCACCCGCCCCGGCCAAGGCCGCAGCACCTGCCGCCGCCCCCGCGCCCGCCAAGGCCGCCGCCCCCGCCGCGCAGCCCGGCCCCGCCGCGCGCAAGGCGCTGTCGGAAGCCGGTGTCGATGCCGCTTCGGTTGCGGGCACCGGCAAGGATGGCCGCGTGACCAAGGCCGATGTCGCTTCGGCGCCCAAGGCCGCCGCCCCGGCGCCGGCCGCGGCACCCGCCACCCCGCGCGAAATCGGACCGCGCGAAGAACGCGTGAAGATGACGCGCCTGCGCGCGCGCATCGCCGAACGCCTGAAGCAGGCGCAGAACACCGCCGCCATGCTGACGACGTTCAACGAGATCGACATGTCGGCCGCGATGGCGATGCGCTCGAAATACAACGAGCAATTCGAGAAGCGGCACGGCGTGAAGCTCGGCTTCATGTCGATCTTCGCCAAGGCCTGCGTCGTGGCGCTGAAGGAACTGCCCGCCGTCAACGCCGAAATCGACGGCGGCGACATCGTCTACAAGAACCATTACGACATCGGCGTCGCCGTGGGCACGCCGCAAGGGCTGGTCGTGCCGGTCGTGCGCGACTGCGACGTGCTGTCCTTCGCCGATATCGAAAAGAAGATCGGCGATTTTGGCCGCCGCGCGCGCGACGGCAAGCTGACCGTCGACGAGATGACCGGCGGCACGTTCACGATCACCAATGGCGGCATCTACGGCTCGTTGATGTCCACGCCCATTCTGAACCCGCCGCAATCGGGCATTCTGGGTATGCACAAGATCCAGCCGCGCCCCGTCGCGGTCGGCGACAAGATCGAGATCCGCCCGATGATGTATGTGGCGCTCAGCTACGACCATCGCATCATCGACGGGCGCGAAGCGGTCACCTTCCTCGTGCGCGTCAAGGAATGCATCGAGGATCCGGGCCGTCTGATCCTCGACATGTGATCCGGGAAAGGCCCCGCTCCGGGGCCTTTTCTTTCTAGACCCTATCCGAACGGAAACGTCCCATGTCCGACACGCAATTCGATCTCATCGTCATCGGCGCCGGCCCCGGCGGCTATGTCTGCGCGATCCGCGCCGCACAGCTGGGCCTGAAGGTCGCTTGCGTCGAGAAGCGCGAAACGCTGGGCGGCACGTGCTTGAACGTGGGCTGCATCCCGTCGAAGGCGCTGCTGCAAGCGTCGGAGAAATTCGAAGAGGCTTCGCACGGTCTGGGCGCTTTCGGCGTCAAGGTCGGCAAGGTTGAGCTCGACCTCAAGGCGCTGATGGCGCACAAGGACAAGACCGTTAAGTCGAACGTCGACGGTGTGGCTTACCTGTTCAAGAAGAACAAGGTCGAGTGGATCAAGGGTGCGGCCAAGGTCGTCGGCGCGGGCAAGGTGTCGGTGGCGCTGAATGCCGGCGGCACGCAGGATTTGACCGCGAAGAACATCGTCATCGCGACGGGTTCGGAAGTCGCCTCGCTGCCGTCGTTGCCGATCGACGAAAAGCGCATCGTGTCGTCGACCGGCGCGCTCGCCTTGTCGGAAGTGCCGAAATCGATGGTGCTGGTCGGCGGCGGCGTGATCGGCCTGGAAATGGGCTCGGTCTGGCAGCGCCTCGGCGCCAAGGTCACGGTGGTCGAATTCCTCGACCGCATCATGCCCGGCATGGACGGCGAAGTTTCCAAGCAGATGCAGCGCATCCTGCAAAAGCAGGGCATGGCGTTCGAATTGTCGACCAAGGTGACGGGCGCCAAGGTCACCGCCAAGGGTGTGACGCTGACCGTCGAACCCGCCGCGGGCGGCGAGGCGAAGACCATCGAAACCGATATCGTGCTGGTCGCCGTCGGCCGCCGCCCGTTCACCGATGCGCTGGGCCTGAAGGATGCCGGCGTGGCGCTGGACGAGAAGGGCCGCGTGGCGATCGACGCGCATTTCCAAACCAACGTGCCCGGCATCTACGCGATCGGCGACGTGGTCGTGGGCCCGATGCTGGCGCACAAGGCCGAAGACGAAGGCATGGCGGTCGCCGAAATCCTCGCGGGCCAGCACGGCCATGTGAATTACGACGCGATCCCGTCGGTCGTTTACACGTGGCCGGAATGCGCGAGCGTGGGCAAGACCGAGGAGCAGTTGAAGGCCGAAGGCATCGCCTACAAGGTCGGCAAGTTCCCGTTCACCGCGAACGGCCGTGCGCGCGCGATGAACAGCACCGACGGTTTCGTGAAGATCCTGGCCGACGCGGCGACAGATCGCATCCTTGGCGCGCATATGGTCGGCCCGACGGTCGGCGAAATGATCGCGGAAATCACGCTGGCGATCGAGTTCGGCGGCTCCGCGGAAGATATCGCGCGCACCTGCCACGCGCACCCGACGCTGATGGAAGCGGTACGCGAAGCGGCGCTGGCCGTCGACGGCCGCCCGATCCATATCTAAAGAAGTCTAACGCCCGCGCGGATGGGCCTTGGCGTGGATGTCGAGCAAGCGCTCGGCATCCACCGCCGTATAACGCTGCGTGGTCGACAGCGACGCGTGGCCCAACAATTCCTGGATCGCGCGCAGATCCGCCCCGGATCCCAGCAGATGCGTCGCGAAGGAATGGCGCAGCGCATGGGGCGTGGCCGTATCGGGCAAGCCCAACTCGACGCGGAGCTGACGTAAGCGCTTTTGGATCAACTCGGCACGTAAACGCCCGCCGCGCGCGCCCAAGAAGATCGGCGCCGTCTTGCCGCCGATCGAAGGGCGAAGTTTGAGATAGGCGTCGAGCGCCGCGCGAACTTCGTTCAGCAGCGGCACGTCGCGCGCTTTGCGGCCCTTGCCGACGATGCGCAACGTCTCGCCCAGCGGCAGCGCATCCATGTTCAGCGACAAGGCTTCATCGATGCGGAGCCCCGCGCCGTAAAGCAACGCGATCACCGCGCGGTCGCGCGCTTCGATCCACGGCTTGTCGTCGTCGAGATCGAGCGTCGCGGCGGCATCTTCGGCCGTCAGCGCCTTGGGCACGGGCTTGGGCAGTTTGGGTCCGCGCAGCGCGATCGCGTGCGGATTCTCGGCCAGCTTCTCGCGCGACAGAAAGCGGAAGAAACCGCGCAACGCCGACAGCGTGCGCGCGTTCGACGACGCGGCCAATCCGTCGGCGCGCCGGCGCGCGAGGAACGCGCGAAAATCGGCGGGCTCGAGCTTGCTCAGCGCCGCGAGATCGGGCGCATCGCCCAGATGGTCGGCGAGGAAGGCGAGGAAAACGCTCAGATCGCGCGCATAGCCGTCCAGCGTGTGGCGCGAGGCGCGGCGCTCGTCGCGCAAGCGGGCGAGATATGCCGACGCGGCATCGGCCACGTCCGACTTCGCGGCGAAACCGGGTGCGTCGTTCAGCGTTGACGCGACAGCCATCCGTGCAGCGCGGATTCGACCGTGCGGCCCAGGAAGGTCAGCAGCTCCGTGCCTTGACCTTGGTGGAACTTGCCGATCTGGCGGCTGCCGAAGGCCAGAATGCCGGGCGGCATGTCGCGCTTCAATTGCAGGCGCAACAGCGCCTGGCTGCGCACGAGCGTGGAGGCGCCGGCATAGATCGCCGTATCGCCCGGCTCGTCCGACAGCAGCAGAATGTCGCGCCGTTCGCCCATCACGCGATCGACCGTGCCGCGCGGCAGGATTTTCAGCGGCGCTTGGGATTCGCCCGACGGCGGCGCGTCGATCGATTCGAAACCGAGGCCGATCGCGTCGACCTCCAGATGCATGGGCAGATCGACGGCGATGGTGTCGATCAGATGGGGGAGCGAGCGCGCGGCCAGGATCGACGTCACCGCGGCGTGGATGCGGCCTTGCGTGGCGAGATTGGCGCGGCTGGTCGCGACCAGCTCGGCCTGTGCCGCCGTCAGCTTGGCGAGATCGGCCTTCATGCGCTCCAGCATATAGCGCTGCATGTCGACCACGCCGTTGCCCGAACGCTGCTCGGGCGGCGTGAGCACCCAGATCAGATCGGGATGTTCGCGCAGGAAGTCGGGATGGCGGCGCAGATATTCGGCGACGGCGGGACCGGTCAGTGCGGCGAGCCCGGCGAGCGGCTGGGCGGGTTCGCTATCGGCCATATTTGCTCTCGGCGAAAAATTTCATGGCAATCCCGGCGGAATTCGGCGGCCACGCTTGCGTCGGCGCGACTCGACGGCCAGATTCTAGCCGATGGAAGAATCGCCCGCCAGCAGCCGCGTACGCGTCGCCTTGCCGATGCGCCTCGGGCCCTACGACTATGCCGTGCCCGAGGGAATGACGCTGGCGCCCGGCGATTTCGTGCGCGTGCCGTTGGGCCCGCGCGTGGAAATCGGCGTGGTGTGGGACGAAGCCGTCGATCCCGATTTCGACGCAGGCAAGCTGAAGCCCGTGCGCGCACGTTTGCCGGTCGTGCCGATGCGAGAACCATTGCGCCGCTTCGTCGATTGGGTCGCGCGCTACACGATGGCGCCGGTCGGCAATGTGTTGCGCATGGCGATGAGCGTGTCGGCGGCATTCGAGCCGCCGAAGATGCGCCGCGCTTTCGCCTTGTCGGACTCTGCCCCCGATCCGCATTTGAACGAGCCCGGCGTGCTCACGCCCGCGCGCCGTCGCGTGCTGCTCGAAGCGATGGCGGGGGCGCGGCCGGCGTCGGAGCTCGCCCAAGCGGCGGGCGTGGGCGCCAGCGTCGTCAAAACGCTGGTCGAGAAAGGCTGGCTCGAAGCCGTCGAACTTCCGCCCGAAGCGCCGCCTGTGCCCGACGGCACGGGAAAATTGGCGCCACTCAATCCCGATCAGCGTATCGCGGCGGACCAGCTCCTCGAAAAACTGAACGAAGGTTTTTCGACCACGCTGATCGACGGCGTGACCGGCTCGGGCAAGACGGAAGTCTATTTCGAAGCGGTCGCGGCGGCCGTCGCTTCGGGCAAGCAAGTGCTGGTGATGCTGCCCGAGATCGCCATGAGTGCCCAGTGGCTCGCACGCTTCGAGCAGCGTTTCGGCGTGCCGCCCACGCCGTGGCATTCGGAATTGCCGGGACATCTGCGCGCGCGCATCTGGCGCCAAATCGCGTCGGGCGAAGCGCGCGTCGTGATCGGCGCGCGCTCGGCGCTTTTCCTGCCCTATCGCGATTTGGGCCTGATCGTGATCGACGAAGAACACGAACAAGCCTTCAAGCAGGAAGACGGCACGATCTATCACGCGCGCGATATGGCGGTCGTTCGCGCGCGCTTCGAGAACATTCCCATCGTGCTCGCCTCGGCCACACCGTCGCTGGAAACGTTGGCGAATGTCGAGCGCGGGCGCTATGCGCGCGTCGAATTGCCCGCGCGCCATGGCGGCGCGTTGCTGCCGGGGGTCACCGCGATCGATCTGCGTAAAGCGCCTCCGCCGCGCGGACGGTTCATCTCGCCGCCGCTCAAAGCCGCCCTTGCCGACACGCTGGAAGCGGGCGAGCAGGCGATGCTGTTCTTGAACCGGCGCGGCTATGCGCCGCTGACCTTATGCCGCGCTTGTGGCCATCGTCTGCAATGTCCGCGTTGCACCGCGTGGCTGGTCGAACATCGCCTGCACGGGCGCCTGCAATGTCATCACTGCGGTTACGCATCGCCCTTGCCGCGCCAATGCCCGTCTTGCACGGCCGAGGATTCCTTCGTCGCCTGCGGCCCGGGCGTGGAGCGTGTGGCGGAGGAAGCGCAAGCCTTGTTTCCCGATGCGCGCATCGGGGTGATGACGTCCGACACCGTCGCGGGGCCGGCCGCGGCGGCGGAATTCGTGCGCCAGATGGCGGAAAAGGAGATCGACATTCTGGTCGGCACGCAGATCGTCGCGAAAGGGCATCACTTCCCGCTGCTCACGCTCGTGGGCATCGTCGACGCCGATATCGGTCTGACCGGCGGCGATCTGCGCGCGGGCGAACGCTCGTGGCAATTGCTGCATCAGGTCGCGGGGCGCGCCGGCCGTGCCGAACGCCCCGGCCGCGTGCTGATCCAAACGCATATGCCCGAACATCCGGTCATGATGGCGCTGGTCGCGGGCGATCGCGAACGCTTCCTTGCCGCCGAAAGCCACGACCGGCGCAAGCGCAACTGGCCGCCGTTCGGGCGTCTCGCGGCACTGGTGCTGTCGGGCGAGGACGAAGCCTTGGTCGATCGCATTGCCAAGCGTTTGGGTGCGACCGCGCCGCGCGAAGCGGGGATCGAAGTCCTCGGGCCCGCGCCGGCCGCGATGGCGATTTTGCGCGGGCGGCATCGCCGGCGTCTGCTGGTCAAAGCCGCGCGCGATTTCGACCTGCAAGGCGCGCTGCGCGATTGGCTCGCGCAAACGCAAATTCCGTCGAGCTTGCGCCTCGCCGTCGATATCGATCCGTATAGTTTTCTTTAGGCGGCGCGCTGGAATCCGCCGCGGAACACGTCCAACGTGCCGCCCGGCGCTTCGCGCCGCTCGATCGTGCCGCCCAGCGAACGCGCGAAGCCTTGCGCGACCTCGCCGCCCAGATGCGATTGTGCGGCCCCTGGGACCGTGCCGTTGGCCGACACGGCGATGGCGAGTTCGACATGCGCCGCGTCGAGGCCGCGCACGCCGACCGAGAAGCCCACGCGCCCGCCTTGTCCCGCCGCCGCCAGGGCGTGGACCAGCAGCGCGTTGGTCATGCGATGCAGACGGCCGGCGTCCGCGATGATTCGCAAGCCGTCGGGCACGTCGAGGCCCAAATCGCACGCCACGTCGAGATCGCGCGCACGCCCGCGCACGGCTTCGTAGGTGAGTTTCGCCCAATCGCGCGGATCGAGCGCCGCAAGACTGGTCGAATCGTTGGTCTGCGTCAGCGTCACCCAGTCGAGCACGTCGTTCAACGCGCGGCCCAGCTTGGCGCCCGACGCGCGCAACGTGCCCAACGCCCGCTGGCGCTGCGCCTCGCCGCAGCCGGGCATGGCGAGCGCGTCGGTTGCCCAGCGCAGCGCATCGATCGGTTCGCGCAGGTCCTGACCGAAACCGGCCAACAGCCGCGCCATTTCCTCCTGCGCGCGGCCGGCCGCGTCGGCGGCGCGTTTCAGCGCACGTTCATGCCGGTCGATGCCAAGCGCGGCGGCGAAGGCAAGCAACGCGACGAACGCGGCGGCGCCCAGATAATAGAAAGCGCGATTGTCCGAATCCGCGCGCAACGCGGTTTCGGGCAGCATCATGACCACGAAAAGATCGAAGGGTTTGACGCTTTGCCAAGCGACGGCCACGCGGCCCGGCGCAAACGGATTGTCGCCGAACGCCAGGCCCGAATCGGCCGCGCGCAGGTTCGGCATCCATGTGTCGAGCGACCCGATCAGCATCAGATCGGCGGGTGTCGCACCGATACGCGCCCGAAACATGCCGTCTGCGCCGACGATCGAGGTGTTCGCCTCGGGCAAGGTGGCGATGCGGCCGTCGATGCCGCCGAATTCCGCCATATCGACCGTGGCGACGACCGCGCCCGCGAAGCTGCCGTCGGGCGCGTCGACCCTTCGCGCCACGTGCACCGACCAAACGCCGCTGCGCCGGCCCAGCACGGGTGGGCTGACGGCGAAGTCGCTTTTGCCCTCGGCCAGCGTTTTGAAATGATAGCGATCGGCGACCGATGTGGGCGGCGTTGCGACCCCCAGCGTCGATTGGCGCACGATGCCTTGGGCATTGATGAACGACAACTGCATCAGCCCTTCGGTCGAGATCCGTTTTTCGTCGATCAGGCGCTGGATCGAGAAAGCGGGCCCGTCGTGCTCGGCGGCGAATTTGATGAGATCGAGCGTCCGCACCGTCGTCACGACATAGGCGGCGACTTGCGCCGCGCCGCTGCGCGTGAAATGCGCGAGTTCTTCCAGCTCGTGTTCGCGCGTTTCCCGACGATCGATCCACGCGGCCGACAGCGCCAGTCCGAAAGCGAGTAGCGCGACGGCAATCGCGATTCCCCACACGCCGGGCAAAGGCAGACGGCGCAACGTGGCGGCTTGCGGCGAGGGCGGCATGGTCTAGCGGGGCGATCCGGCGCGGGGTATGGAACCATAGGAGCATGTCCGGCGGCGCTGAAACCAGCCTGAACCCGGCCCTTCGAAACCGCGATTCCGCATGCCTTATTGCATCGCCGTTGTGCCTGTGGTAGCTACACGCGCGCGCTGGCGGAAGGGGTTTCCTGACCGCCCGTTTTTTTGTTGAGTTTCAATGGGGTTGCGGCCCGTCCGGGGTCGCGGTCCCTGCCGAAAAAAGGAAGCTTCGCTCCGTGGCATCCGATACATCCGTGGCTGCCGTTCTCGCCCAGCGTTACGCGGGCGCACTCTACGAACTGGCCGACGAGGGCAAGGCGCTGGACGCCGTTCTCGCGGATCTGAAATCGGTCGAAGCCGCGATGGCCGAATCGGCCGAATTGCGCCGCGCGATGACGAGCCCGTTGCTGCCCCGAAAAGCGCAGGAAGCCGCCGTTTTGGCCGTCGCCCAGGCGATGGGCGTGGGCGACCTGGTGCGTCGTTTCCTGGGCACGCTGGCCCGCAACCGCCGCCTTGGCGGATTCACCGCCGTCGCGTCGGCCTATCGCGCCATTCTGGCCGACAAGCGCGGCGAAACGACCGCCGAGGTCGTTTCGGCCGTGGCGCTGACCGATTCGCAGAAATCGGCGCTGGAAGCGGCTTTGGCCGGCCGCGCCGGCCGCAAGATCTCGCTCGACCTCAAGGTCGATCCCCGCATCCTGGGCGGGCTGAAGGTGAAGGTGGGTTCCCGCCTCGTCGACGCCTCGCTGCAAGGCCAACTCAAGCGTCTCCACCTGACCCTGGCGGGTCGGGCCTGATATTCCGGAAGAGGGTTCCAAGATGGGTATTCGCGCCGCCGAGATTTCCGCCATTCTCAAGGACCAGATCGCCAAGTTCGACACCGCCGCGGACGTCGCGGAAGTCGGCCAGGTGATTTCGGTCGGCGACGGCATCGCCCGCGTCTATGGGCTGGACAAGGTCCAGGCCGGCGAAATGGTCGAATTCCCCGGCGGCATTAAGGGGATGGCGCTGAACCTCGAAACCGACAACGTCGGTATCGTGATTTTCGGCGACGACCGCGACATTAAGGAAGGCGACACGGTCAAGCGCACCGGCGCCATCGTCGAAACGCCGATCGGCAAGGGCCTGCTCGGCCGCGTGGTCGACGGTCTCGGCAACCCGATCGACGGCAAGGGCCCGATC
>VFQN01006401.1_pt1 | contig 13472 bp, 11 predicted proteins | sample 3512371 | NCBI WGS metagenome assembly VFQN01 (sample SAMN10412370, study PRJNA504923) | tailings metagenome | isolation source: Replicate 2 from Balatoc abandoned mine | place: Philippines: Itogon, Benguet | collected 2017-08-28
TCGAGAGGATCGCATCCGCAAACGTGCGCTGCTCGGTCATCCGGGGGCTCCGACAGAAGGGAAAATCGCGCGCGCCAATATTGCGATTTTCCCTCCGAGGCGCACTACTTAATCAGAGATTCCTTAGCGGCGTGAAGGTGCTCACCGAATCGTTCTGCTAACTGTCGGAGCCTTTTAGTGACGGGCGTATAGTAGAACACCCCAAGCGGCGATTGGTCGCCTTTGCGAAAGATCTCGATCCTTGATACCTGGTCCGTGAATGCGGTGGTTGCCGTCTTATGAAGCTTGCTGACATTCCACTCCGTGCGCTGGGAGATCGGAATGTGTTCATGCGGTTCTAAGTATTCTTGCAGGCGCGCCTCGACTCCACATCGTAATTCGAATGCGGCATAGAACATTGCGGCGGCAGAATCTTCCTGAAGCTGCGCTTTCGCGCGAGATAAGTAAGCAGCCGATGATATGTGATAGTCCATTGGTTGCTCATGTCGTCCTAACGCCAAATGGACTGCGCCGAACTGCTGCGCCGCGACGCTTCTACCGCTCGATTCTGCAGCATAACAACCTCCAGTTTCACGAGCAGGCTAAGCGCAGTCCCGTTGACTTTCGCCAAGTTATGGCCCGAAACCCCGAGTCCGCCAGTCCGCGTTGTGCCGCCTTTATAGCAGCCTAACGGGAAATCTCCGAGAGAGCGCCAGCCCCACATGCAACGCTCTCCCGCAGGCGCGAACTGCCCCGCCTCGCCCACCCGCCGAACTCAACCATTCCCGCAATCCGGCCGAGCAGCGAACCGCGCCCCCTACGCCCCCCGCAACCCCAACTGAATCCCCCGCCACTTCCCCTGCTCGAACCGCCACACACTCAACGCGCACCGCGTCGCATGCCCCATCACGATTGCCAACCAGATGTCTGTCGGCTGCAGCGGTCGCATGCTCTGCACAAACGTCAGATACCCGATGGGCAGCGCGAACTGCGACGCCAGGGTAATGAACAGCGGACTCCGCGTATCCCCCGTGCCCTGCAAACCACCCGTGAACGTCAGGGCCACGGTGATGAACAAACCCGACACGCTCAAGTAGGCCAGCAACGTGCGGCCAATGCGCACCACGTTCGGGTCGTCCATACCGAACAGTCCGAGCAACTGCGCCGGCACCGCCACGAACAGCACACCCACCGTGATGGCAATTCCCAAGCCAATGCGCGCAGCATGCCGCACGGCCAACCGGCTGCGCTCTGGATAGCCCGCACCAAGGTTCTGCCCCGCCACCGTGGCCGCCGCACCCATGAGGCCCACACTGGTCCAGGTCACCAACGAAAACAACTCAGTGTAGCCCACGGCATACGCGGCCTGGGCCTCGGCGCTCTGCGCCGTGCTGCCAATGAAGCGCAGCAGCATCACACCCGCCACGTTCATGGCAATGCCCTGCAAACCCGTGGGCAATCCAAAGCGGAACAGCGCACGAATGATTTCCCAGTCGGGCTTCCACGACATGCCGCGAAAATCGATCACCCACTTGCCGCTGAACAGCATGCGAATGGCATACAGCGCCACCAGCCCGCTCGAAATCATCATGCCCGCCGCCGCACCGGCCGTGCCCATCTCGGGGAACGGACCGTAACCACGAATGAGCAGCACGTTGAACGTGATGTTGCCAATGGTCAGCGCAATGCCCAGACGCATGGGGGTCTTGGCATCACCCGCCGAACGCAGCGCCCCGCCCAGCATGAAGAACATCATCATGCCAAAGCCGAACACGAACATGATGCGCAGAAACGGCAGGGCCTCGGCTTCCACATTGGGCGCCGCGTTCACAAGGCTCAACAGCCAGGGCGCGGCAAAGTAGCCCACCGGCGCCAGCACCCCCACCGACAACACCAGCGCAAGCAGAAAGGCCTGCGAGGCCGCGCGATTCATGCCGGCCTCGTCGCCCGCGCCGGCAAAGCGTGACACCAGCACGCCCATGCCGCTGAACAGCGAGGAGATGAATACCATGACCACCAGAAAGATCTGGAAGCCCACGCCGATGGCGGCATTCGCGGCATAACCCACGAAATGCCCCACCAGCGCGTGGTCGATCATGCCCTGCAAGCCCCCGATGACGTTCTGCAGCACCGTGGGCCAGGCCACCTTCCACACCGCCGGACCGATGGGCCCCTCAACGATGGAACGATCGATCTTGCGGGTGGCGGTGGTGGTGGTCATGGAGAAAAATCAGGCGGCCTGCGCGGCCGCACGCTGCCGAGCCACAAGGGTGAGGATGCTGTACACCGCCACCGGCTCGTTGTGCTGGTTGAAGACTTCCACGTCCCACTCCACCACACCCTGCGGAATGGTACCCTCGGGCGTGTCCTTGGCCGTCTTCTGCTTCACGGTGAGACGCACATGGATGCTGTCCCCCGGATATACGGGCTTGGTGAACCGCAGTTTCTCGAGACCGTAGTTGGCCAGCACCGGGCCCAGCGCCGGGTCCACAAACAACCCCGCCGCCGCCGACACAATGAAATAGCCGTGTGCCACGCGTCCCTCGAACACGCCGTTCGTACGCGCCTCTTCGTCGTTCATGTGCGCGTAGAACTTGTCACCACTCAAAGCGGCAAAGGCCTCCACATCAGCCAGCGTGATGTCACGCGACTTCGTGATGATGGTGTCACCCACCTGCAGCTCGTCGAAGGTCTTGCGGAAGGGATGCACCTCGTCCTTGTGCTCCTCGGCGCCCTTGGTCCACTCACGCGTAATGGCCGTGAGCATGCTGGGGCTGCCCTGCAGGGCCACACGCTGCAGATAGTGCGTGACACCACGCGCGCCGCCCATTTCCTCGCCACCACCGGCGCGACCCGGTCCACCATGCACCAGGTTGGGCAGCGGCGAGCCGTGACCCGTGCTTTCCTTGGCGCTGGTACGATCGAGCACCAGCATGCGGCCGTGCCAGCAGGCCGTACCCAGAATGACTTCCTGCGCCACCTTGGGGTCGTGCGTAACCAGTGAGCCCACCAGCGAGCCCTTGCCCATGCGCGCCAACTGCACGGCCTCACCCAGGTCGCGATACGGCATGATGGTGTTGACCGGACCAAAGGCTTCAATGTCGTGCGGCTCGAGACGCGACAGCGGGTCGGCGCAGTACAACAGCTCCGGCGCATAAAACGCGCCCTTCTCGCGATCGGCGCCCACCACGACAAAGTCGCCGCCGCCATACACCCGCTCGGCGGCCGCACGAATGGCCGCCGCACTCTCGCTCACCGACGTCACCTGGCCACGCGAAGCCAGGGGCCCCATGCGCACGCCTTCGGTGGTGGGGTTGCCAATGGTGGTGGTGCCGAGGCGCTTGGAGATGGCCTGAATGACCGCCTCCTCGAGACCCGCCGGCACGATGGTGCGGCGAATGGCCGTGCACTTCTGACCCGCCTTGGTGGTCATCTCGCGCACGACTTCCTTGACGAACAAGTCGAACTCTTCGGTGCCCGGCACCGCGTCGGGGCCCAGCATGCAGCAGTTGAGCGAGTCGGCTTCCATGTTGAAGCGCACGGAGTGCCGCATGACCGACGCATGGCTCTTGAGCTTCTGACCCGTGGCCGCCGAGCCGGTGAAGGCCACCACGTCCTGCTCGGTGACATGATCGAGCAGTGTGCGCGCTTCGCCGCAGATGAGCTGCAGTGCGCCGGCCGGCAGTTCGTTGGTGTCGAGAATGGCCTTGAACACCGCATGCGTGAGATGACTGCCCGTGGTGCTGGGCTTCACCACGCAGGGCACACCGGCCAGCAGCGCGGGGGCCAGCTTCTCGAGCATGCCCCACACCGGGAAGTTGAAGGCGTTGATGTGCACCGCCACCCCTTCCATGGGCACCAGAATGTGCCGGCCCACGAAAGTGCCGTTCTTGGACAGCGGCTCGGTGGGGCCTTCCACGTGGAAGCGCTCGTTGGTGAACTCGCGGCGACCACGGCTGGCGTAGGCAAAGAAGGTGCCGATGCCGCCCTCGATGTCCACCCACGAATCGGTGCGTGTGGCGCCGGTGTGGTACGACAGCGGATAGAACTCTTCCTTGCGCGCCATGAGCGCGATGGCAATGCGCTTGAGCATCAGCGCGCGCTCGTGGAAGGTGTAGCGGCGCAGCGCCGGTCCACCCACGCGGCGCGCGTAGTCCAGCATGGCTTGGAAGTCGAGTCCACCCGAAGACGTCTCGCCAATGACTTCGCCGGTCACGGCATCGACGAGCGACGTCATGGCACCGGTGCCGGTTACCCACTCGCCGGCGGCGAAGTTCTGCAACTTGTACATCTGCGTCGACATCAGCCTTTCTCCTTGCGGGTCTCGTTCCAGGTCTTCAGGATGCTGCTTTGCACGGGCCGGTTGGCCGGCAGTTCACGCAATGGTTCCACGGGACGCCAGCCCGCGCGCATGGCGGCCGGCAATTGCTGATAGAGCGCGGTGCCGTCGGTCTTCCAGGCCAGCATCTCGTCGCTCACGTCCTTTACGATCTTGGCGGGGTTGCCCACCACCACCTTGCGGTCCGGGATGATCATGTCGGCCGGCACAAAACACAGCGCGCCGACAATGCAGCCCGAGCCCACCACCGCGTTGTCCATGATGACGACATTCATGCCCACCAGCGTGTTGGCGCCAATGCGCGCGCCGTGCACAATGGCCCCGTGACCAATGTGCGCGCCGGCTTCGAGCGTCATGGTCACGCCGGGGAACATGTGCAACGTGCAGTTCTCCTGCACATTGCAGCCGTCCTCGATGACAATGCCGCCCCAGTCGCCACGAATGGCCGCACCCGGACCCACGTAGACATCGCGGCCGATGATCACGTTGCCCGTGACCGCGGCCTGCGGATGCACGAAGGCCGACTCGTGCACCACCGGAATGAACCCGTCAAACTCGTAAATCATGCGCGTACCACTCAGACTCCGGCGCGCTCGAGAATCATCGCGTAGCCCTGCCCCACACCAATGCACATGGTGCAAAGCGCGTAGCGGCCGCCACGGGCCTCGAGTTCACGCGCAGCGGTCAACGCCAGACGTGCGCCACTCATGCCCAGCGGATGACCCAGGGCAATGGCGCCGCCGTTGGGGTTCACGCGTGCGTCATCGTCGGCCAGACCCAGTTCGCGCAGGCAGGCCAGCGACTGCGCGGCAAAGGCCTCGTTGAGCTCGATCACGTCCATCTGCTCCAATGTGAGGCCCGCGCGCTCGAGTACCAGGCGTGTGGACGGCACCGGGCCCATACCCATGATGCGCGGCTCCACGCCGGCGGCCGCGCTGGCCACCACACGCGCCAGGGGCTTGAGACCATAGCGCGACAGCGCCGCATCCGACGCCAGCAGCAAGGCCGCCGCGCCGTCGTTGAGGCCACTCGAGTTGCCGGCGGTCACGCTGCCCTGCCCGTCGGTGCGGAAAGCCGGCTTGAGTTTGGCCAGCGTGTCCAGCGTGGTATCGGGCCGCAAGAATTCGTCCTGCGCCACCACCAACGGATCGCCCTTGCGCTGCGGCACACTCACCGGCGCGATCTCGCGCACAAAGCGTCCGCTGCTGCGCGCGGCGGCGGCCTTCTGCTGCGAACGCACGGCAAAGGCGTCCTGATCGGCGCGGCTCACCCCATACTGCGCGGCCACATTTTCCGCCGTCTCGCCCATGCTGTCGGTGCCGTGCATGACCTTCATGCGCGGGTTCACGAAGCGCCAACCGAGACTGGTATCAAAGAGCTGCACATCGCGCGCAAAGGGTGTGCTGCCCTTGGACATGACAAACGGCGCACGTGTCATGCTCTCCACGCCGCCAGCCACATACACCTCACCCTCGCCCGCCTTGATGCCACGCGCTGCCGAAGCCACCGCGTTGAGGCCTGAAGCACAGAGTCGGTTGATGGTTTCGCCCGGCACCGACACGGGCAGTCCGGCCAACAGGCCCGCCATGCGTGCAACGTTGCGATTGTCTTCGCCGGCCTGATTGGCGCAGCCCATGACCACGTCGGCAATGGCCGACACATCAAAGCCCGGCGCGGCCTCCTGCACACGCGCTACCAGCGCGGCAATGACATGTGCCCCCAGGTCGTCGGCGCGCACACCGCTCAGCGCCCCGCCCAGATTGCCGATCGGGGTACGCGCCCCGTCCACGATCCATGCCTCCGTCCGTCCCATCGCCGTCATCTTGCCGTCATCCCGTGTGGGGGTGGTTTGCCAGTCGATTGCTGTGTGAAACAGGCCGGCGCATTGCCACGCGCTCAGGCCAGTTCGTGCTGCCTGGTGGTGCGATACACCGTGCCGCGGAAATGTCCCACGATCTGCTCGCGCTGGTTGCGCACGGTCACGTCGACAAAGGCCAGGCGGTTGCTCTGACTCTGCTCCACGGCCACCGCCACCAGCACATCGCCCGGATACGAGGCCACGGGAATGCCGAGGTGCATGTCGATGGCCACACTCAGCGTGCCGCCGCCGTTGGTGGCAAAGGCAAAGGCCGAATCGGCCAGCGAGAACAACGCGCCGCCGTGCAGCGTGCCAAAGCCGTTCACCATGTCCTCGCGCACCGCCATGCGCAGCACGGCGCGGCCCTCGCTTGCCTCCACTACTTCCATGCCCAGCAACTGCGAAAACGCGTCGCGCCGCATGAGATGCGCCACGACTTCAGCCGGAGTGTGCGTCGGCGTCGCGCTCACAGCCGACGTGTATCCGTCAGCGACACGCCCGCCTGCACGGCCCGGCGCAACCGCACACTGGGCCGGTAGCGATCATCACCCGTCTCGAACTGCAGCGACTGCAAACGTGCGAGCACCGTGGCCGCGCCAATTTCGTCGCCCCAGGCCAAGAGACCCTTGGGATAGTTGACGCCCGTGGTCATGGCCAGCTCCACATCGGCCACGCTGCACACACCCACATGCACCGCGTCCACCGCCTCGTTGATGAGCATGGCCAGCACCCGATCCACGATGCCCTGCCCCAGCGCGGGATCTTCAACCGGCGATGGCTGCACCGCACCCTCGGCGTAGTCGTAGAAGCCGCGGCCCGTCTTGCGGCCCAACCAGCCCGCTTCCACGAGACGCTGCTGCTGCAGACTGGGGCGATAGCGCGGGTCGCCATACATGGCGTCGAACACCGAACGTGTCACGGCAAAGTTCACGTCGTGACCAATGAAGTCGGTGAGCTCGAACGGCCCCATGCGGAAGCCGCCGATGGTCTTGAGCGCCCAGTCAATCGTGGCGCAGTCGGCCACGCCTTCTTCACGCATGCGCATGGCCTCGCCGTAGTACGGCCGTGCCACACGGTTCACGATGAATCCCGGCGTGTCGGAGGCGATGACCGTGACCTTGCGCCAGCCGTCGGCCAGCGCGCGCACCGCGGTCGCCACCTCGGCGCTGGTGGTGATGGCGGGGATGACTTCCACCAGCGGCATGATGGGCGCCGGATTGAAGAAGTGCAGACCCACCACGCGGCTCTTGTGTCGACACGCACCCGCCAACGCCGCAATGGACAGCGACGAGGTATTGGAGGCCAGCACCGCATCGGGGCGCACCACCGACTCGAGCGTGCGCAGCAACTCCTGCTTGGGCCCGAGCTGCTCCACGATGGCCTCGATGACCAGATCACACTCGGCCAGCGGCGCCAGATCACCAAGCGAGGTGCCTTCCACGTAGCTGAAGCGGGCCAAAACGGCGTCGGCTTCTTCCTGCGTAAGGCGCTGCTTCTCCACCTCGCGCGCCATGGCCTTCTCGTGGGCGGCACGCGCGCGCACCAAGGCCATGGGATGCGCGTCGCAGAGCACCACCTCGTGGCGGAACTGCGCGGCCACCTGCGCGATGCCCGCGCCCATGGCTCCTGCGCCCACCACACCAATCTTGCGAATGTGCATACCCATCTCAGGCGCCGCGGTACACGGGCGCGCGCTTCTCGAGGAACGCGCGCACACCCTCGGCGTAGTCCGCCGTCTTCCCCGCCTCGGTCATGCAAGCGGCTTCCACATCGAGCTGCGCGTCGAGCCCGTTGGCCGCACTGGCCAGCAGCGCGCGCTTGGTGAGACCAAAACCACGCGTAGCCTGCGAGGCCAATTGACGCGCCACCTTCATGACCGTGTCCAGCAGCTCGGCCTTGGGCACGACATCCCAGATGAGTCCCCAATCGCGCGCCTTGGTGGCCGGCAGCTTTTCAGCCAGGAAGAACATGCCAGTAGCGCGCTGATGTCCCACGAGACGCGGTACAAAGAAGGTGCCACTCGTGTCGGGAATGAGCCCCAGCTTGGCAAAGCTTTCCACGAAACTCACATCGTCTGCAGCCCAGGTGAGGTCACAGGCAAAGGCCAGATTGGCGCCCGCGCCGGCGGCAATGCCGTTGACCGCGCAGAGCACCGGTTTCTCCAGAGAGCGAATGGCGCGGATGATGGGGTTGTAGCACTTGACCACGATCTCGCCGATGTCGGGCATGGGCCCGTCGCCCTTGGGCAGGGCCTCGGCCAGGTCCTGACCGGCGCAGAAGCCGCGACCGGCGCCGGTGAGCACCACCGCCCGCACACTTTCGTCGCGCGCCGCATAGGCCAGCGCCGCTTGCAGCGCCTCGGCCATCTCCAGGGTGAAGCTGTTGAGAACGTCGGGCCGATTGAGCGTGATCAGCAGCACGCCGTCGGCCTGCTCGAGGAGGAGGGAGGAGGAAGCAGACATTCCTGAAAGATAGTCAAGTGGCGCAGGCCACGGGCCCTGCAGCCCGGCCTGAGCAAGGCTTCACGCACAGCCGGCACGTCTGGTCTCGCTTTTCCTCGATTCACGCCGTACTCTAGCCCTGTCGTCCCACCTCGCGGAGCGTGTCCATGGATACGGTGCTCATGCAGTGGCTGGCTGCAGTCGGCTGGTCGGCCTTCTCCTGGGCCCTGGCCGGCCTGTTTGTGGTCAACGGTGCGGCGGCCGTGCTGTTTGTCATGCGCGGCAGTCGTGACCTGGTGCAACGCTGGACCACCTGGTGGCTGGCCGCCAACCTGCTGCTGGTGGCCGTCGGTGTGGGGGTGCCCACAATCACCACCGTCACCCGTCTCGCCATCACCGCCGCCCGCGCGGTGGCGCCCAACGCACTCTGGGCCCAGCGACAAACTCCCGATTGAGGGGTCATCGGGGCAAATTACGGGTCTATGCCTTCCAAGACCGCAGTTCGCCCCGCCAAGACCGACGTCGCGTCGTCCAGGTCCGCCAGCGCCGATCGCGCGCCGCGCGCCGGCTTCGACTGGCGTCGCATCGCCTACCACACGCTGGTCTCGCGTGCGCTCGACGACGTGGAAGAAAGCACCAACCGCAATCGCGCCACGACGCCGCGCGAGCATCAGGTGCTCTACCAGTTCTCGGCCCGCGGCCATGACATGGCGCAGACCATTCTGGGCTCGCTGCTGAATGGCACGCACGACGGCGCCGGCGCCTACTATCGTTCGCGCCCCATGCTGCTCTCGGTGGGTCTCAGCATCGAAGACGCGCTGGGCAGCCCGCTCGGTCGGGCCGGCGGATTCAGCGATGGCCGTGACATTGGCGTGGTGTGCAACCTGCCCAACCGTGAAGGCTGCACGGTGTTGCCCATGGCCGGTGACGTGGGTGGACAGTACACGCCAGCGGCGGGGTGGGCGCAGAGCATTGTGTACCACCGCGACGTGCTGAAGGACGCGAGCTACGCCAACAGCATGGCCGTGGCACTGGGCGGCGACGCCTCCGTGGCCACCAACGGCTTCTGGGCCGCACTCACCATGGCCACCACGCTCAAACTGCCCCTGCTGTTTTACATCGAGGACAACGACCTCGGCATCAGTGTGCGTGGCGACATGCAAACGCCTGGTGGCGACATTGCCAAGAATCTCGCGTCGTTCACCAACCTGTTCATTCGCAACGGCAACGGCAGTGATCCGCACGATGCCTCAGGCAAGCTGGCCGAGGCGGTGGCGCATGTGCGTGCGGGCAACGGGCCGGCGCTGGTGCGTCTCACGGTGCCGCGTCTCTCCAGTCATTCGGGGCCGGACAATCAGAAGGGCTATCGCAGCGACGAGGAGATTGCGGCCGACCTGGCGCGTGACCCGCTTCCGGCGCTGCGCAACTACCTCGTGCCCTCGCTGCTGAGCGAAAGCGCGTGGCAGGAACTCGAAGCCGAAGTGGCGCGCGATGTCGAGATTGCGCTCACGGCCGCGCGCGCACGCGCCATGCCCGACGCCAGCACCGTCGCGCGTCATGTGTACTGTGAAGCCGACGCGCCCGATGCCATGGGTGGTTTGTCGCGCGCCGAGCGCGAGGCCCTGGGTGGCAGCGATGTGCCGCAGGACGGCGGCGACCTGCTGCGTTTTGCCGAGGCCGTGCGTCGCACGCTGCGTCATGAACTCAGCGTGAACCCCAAGGTGGTGGTGTTCGGTGAAGACGTGGGCCGAAAGGGCGGTGTGCATCTCGTCACCGAAGGCCTGCAGAAGCAGTTCGGCGCCGAGCGGGTGTTCGACACCAGTCTCAGCGAAGAGGGCATCATTGGACGCGCGGTGTCCATGGCCATCAGCGGCCTCGTGCCCGTCGCTGAAATTCAGTTCCGCAAGTACGCCGACCCGGCGACGGAGCAGCTCAACAACTGTGGCACGATGCGCTGGCGTACGGCCAATCGTTTTGCGGCGCCCATCGTGGTGCGCATGCCCGGCGGCTTCGGCAAGGATGTGGGCGACCCCTGGCACTCGCTCAGCGACGAAGTGCGATTTGCGCATGCGTATGGCTGGCAGGTGGCCATGCCGTCCAACGCCGCCGATGCCGTGGGCTTGCTGCGTGCGGCCATGCGCAGCCCCAACCCCACCATCTTCTTCGAGCATCGCTCGCTGCTCATGACCGGCGATGGCTCGGCGCGCTATCCGGGTGACGACTACGTGCTGCCCTTTGGCCGTGCCGCGGTGCGGCGCGAAGGGACGGACGTCACGCTGGTGAGCTGGGGCGCCATGGTGCACCGCTGCACCGAAGCCGCCGAGGCCTTTGGTGACGCGGTGGAAGTGCTGGACCTCCGCACCATTGCCCCTTGGGACCGCGAGGCCGTGCTGGCCTCGGTGCGCAAGACGGGCCGCTGTCTCATTGTGCATGAGGACAACTGGACGGCCGGCTTTGGCGCCGAGATCGCGGGCACACTGGCCCAGGAGGCCTTCTGGCATCTTGATGCGCCGGTGGCCCGTTTGGCGCCGCGCGACATTCCCGTGCCCTACCACCCGGTGCTGCTGGATGCGGTGGTGCCCACGGTGGACGCCATTCAGGCTGAGCTGACGCGACTGCTCGCCGTGTAATTTGCATCACAATTGCAGTCCGAACTGCTGAGCCGTCACAATCTCGTGACGGCTCAGCGCATTTGGTGACCTTGGTCACGGTTGAGCGGTCCTTGGAGTTCAGGCCGCCCTGCGACGCAGCCACGTGGGACCGAGGGACTGTGTCGCGTGATGTATCGCACGGCGCCGGAATGCTTTACTATTGCTGTGCCGGCATTTGGATCGTTGAGCCCGATGCCGGCGCGGGCGTTGTCCGGCCCGCTTTCCTGGCTTCCTCCCGGAGGTATCACATGAAGAAAAACCTGGTCGGAATGTCGTTGCTCGCTGCCGTAATGGCGGCGCCAACGCTGCAGGCCCAGAATCTGGGCGAGCGCATCGAGGTGGGTGTGTTCGGTCAGTACACCAAGATGGACAAGGAAATTCGCATCGACGACGCGTTCGGCGTGGGTGGCCGGCTCGGCATGTCGGTGTACAAGTGGCTCGGCATCGAAGGCGACATCCAGTACGCCAAGACCAAGGCCGCGCGCAATCCGTTCGAAGACATCACCTACCGTCCGTTCCGTGGGCTCGGCACGCTGACCATCCCGGTCACGCCCGGCAAGAAGGCCTCGCTCATCCTCGGCGCCGGTTACGCGCAGCAGGTGTTTGCGGGCCGCGTCACGGCCAATGAGTACGAGGATGCGTTCACAAGCCTCGTGGGCCTCAAGATCTGCGGCAGCGGCAAGTGGGGTCTCCGCCTTGACGGTCTGATGGACTACGATCCGTCACCGCAGGAGCAGGCGCTCGACGGCACGTCGCAGCAGCTGGGCCTTCGTGCCGGTGTGAGCTACGCGCTGCGTGGCAGCTGCGCCTCCACCGAGCCGTTTGACTGGGCGCTCAAGATGGACCCGGCCAGCGCCACGGTGAACCGCGGCAGCGAGCGGCAGTTCGCGCTCAGCGCGGCCGACCTCAAGACGCGTCCCATCGAGCTGCGCAAGGTGCAGAACCTCACCTGCTCGTCGAGTGATCCGTCGGTGGCCACGGTGGACAACACCGGCAAGGTCACGGCCGTCAAGCACGGCACGGCCACGATCACCTGCAAGGGCATCGTGAAGAAGATCGAGCGCATGGCCTCGTCCACCGTGACGGTGCCGCCGCCGGCCTGGACGCTCACGCTCGACCCGCGCAGCGGTTCGACCGATGTGGGCAAGACGCTGTCCTTCACGTCGAAGGCCACCGATGCCGACAACGTGGACCTCGGCGCCATCACCTGGAGCTCTTCCAACGCTTCGGTTGCCTCGGTCAACAACGGCACGGTGACCTGCAACGCGGCCGGTACGGCCACGATCACCGCCAGCAAGACCGCCTACGGCAGCAGCAAGACGGAGACGGCGTCGGTGGAGTGCAAGGCCATTCCTGCGGCCCGCGTGGCCTTTGACACGACGCTCTTCCAGTTCGACAAGGCCGTGGTGCTCAAGGCCGGCAACGACACCCTCAAGGTGATCGTGGCGGCCATGAAGGCCAACCCGAACATGCGCATCTCCATCGAGGGTCACACCGACTGGTATGGCTCGGAGGCGTACAACAACACGCTGGCCAAGTCGCGTTCGGAGGCGGTGTACAAGCAGCTCCTCCGCGTAGCTGGTGCCGATGCCAACAGCATCAAGGATCGCATCCTCTGGTCGAGCTTCGGCGAGCAGTGCATCCTGGTGCGCAACGGCGACACCGAGCAGGAGCCGCCGCCAGCACGTCGTCCGCGTGTCTCGGCGGCCAACCGTGCGGCGCAGGCGGCCAACCGCCGCGTCGAGATCTGGCAGGTGCTCGAGGGTCAGGGCGCGCCCACGGGCTGCCGCTCGGAGAGTGAGCGGGCCGGTCGTCGCAGCTTCGGCGATCTGGTCAAGTAAGCCAGGCTGAGAGGTAGCAAACGGGCCCCGGTGCATTGCGCCGGGGCCCGTCTTGTTTCGTGTGTTGTGCTGCGGGCTGGTCTGACTGATTATCGCGGATTTCGCGGACAACCAGGGAAACAGCAGGATGGAACGGAATGAATCCGTGCAGCAGTTCTCTGCGAACTCTGCGTCCTCACTTCCTCTGCGTGAGCTGTTAACGGTCCGGCCGGAGCACCGGCACTCGTTGCATCCGAGAGTTCGCTAACAGCTCACGCAGAGAAGTGGAGGAACGGAGGGCGCAGAGAGAAGCCACCACGAACCCCTAACAGGGTGCTGAGAAAGCCGGTGTTTTTCGCGGGCAGCGGTGCGGTTGTCGCGTTG
>VFQN01006402.1_pt1 | contig 13471 bp, 23 predicted proteins | sample 3512371 | NCBI WGS metagenome assembly VFQN01 (sample SAMN10412370, study PRJNA504923) | tailings metagenome | isolation source: Replicate 2 from Balatoc abandoned mine | place: Philippines: Itogon, Benguet | collected 2017-08-28
CCCGTCCTGCGCCCCCTGTTGCCTCCTCACAGACTGCTACATGGTTGCTGGCGGGCTGATGACGCGCGACGCGGAGGGCTTCACCACGGTGCGCGGCCCCGGCTCGCTGGACGAGCTGCACGCGGCCAAGGCGCTGGCGTTCGCCAAGGCCATGCTGCGCGAGGCGGCGGGCGTGCGGCTGCCCACCAGCGGCCAGCCCGTGCAGATGCGCATCGGGCTGCACAGCGGGCCGGTCACCAGCGGCATCGTGGGCAGCAAGATGCCGCGCTTCTGCCTGTTCGGGGACACGGTGGTGAGCAGCAGGGGCGTGGGCAGGGCCCGCAGGGGCACACAGGCGCCGACGTAGCCGAAGGAAGCGGTGTGGGAAGAGCCTGGAAGGGCACACACTGTATGTGTTGCAGGCTAGTGTGCTCCGCTGGCGTTGTCCAGGTGTCTGAAATGAGCCTATTGCTGCTCATCGCGCACCCCGGTGCCCCACACCCACAGAACACGGCGTCCCGCATGGAGAGCACGTGCCCGCCCGGCTCCATCCACGTGTCAGCCGCCACGCGCGGCTTCCTGCCGGACGACGCGTGGGAGCCCACGGGGGGCGTGGAGGTAGGTTGCGCGGGACCAGGGCACTCGGGCAAACCCTATGCATTGCGTGCCGTGGCGTGGCCAGCACTCGTTTCGCGAAGAGTCGACACTGCGACACCATTTGCCACACACACCCCCCGTCCTTGGCGACACCGCCCGAAATAAAGCGTGACTGCCGAGGTGGTCTGTATGTGGTTTTGCGGTGTCGTACAGGTCAAGGGCAAGGGCCGCATGGAGACGTACACCTTGACCCTGCCCGCCATGGCGCCCCGTACGGCGACCAGCGGCTGTGGCGCCGCCGGCAGCGACCTGCGCCGCCAGCCCGCCGCGTCGTCCCAGGCACGTGGTGACCCGCCCGTGCTGTGGTCCCCCCAGCACCTGTCGTCTAACGACCGCGCCCGCCGTGCCTCGGTGGCCAACTTCAGCGCCGCGCCAAAGTCAGGGCCGCTGATGCTGTCAGGGTTGCCGAGCAGGGGTTCCCAGACGAAGAACAGGAGGGCCTCTGCGATTGCAGACTGCGCTGTCGCCGCGTTTGGCAGTGGCTTGTCAGCTTCTAGCAGCTTCGCGGGCGGAAAAGGCTGCGAGGAGCTGCAGCCCGTGGACGTGGGGTCGCTGGTGAGGGAGGCGGGCTGCCGGGGTGGGGGACAGGGGGCGGAGGGAGCAGCGGCCGGGCCGGGGGCGGGGGAGGAAGCAGGGCCAGAGGTTGAAGCGGGCGGGGCGCTGAGCGGGCCCGGCACAGGCCAGGACAACTGGTGGAACACCAGTGCAGCTGCTCATGAACGCCCCTCCGGCACCATTTTGGTGGAGCGAGTGGCCGAGTCTGGTGCACTGGCCGGCGAGGCGGCAGCACGAGGAGCGGGCCTGGGTGGTGGCAGCGGCGGTGCGGGGCCGCATCTGCCTGCGGCTGTTATGCAGGAGTGGGCGCACGCCAGCGTGGGCGTGAGGGACCAGCCAGCGCAGCATGCGGGCCTTGGGGGCTGCCTTGGGGGCGTGGCCACGGGGCACGTGGCGCGCCCGGTGCGGCGGTCGCGCAGCAGCGGAACCCTGGGGGCTTAATTGCGAACGTCTGACCCGTGGGTCGCTGCTGAGTGGGTCTTGCGGAAAACGATATGGTAACGAAACAAGGTATGAGGGAAGCTCCAACGGGTTATTGCTCGGAGAGCCGTGGGGCCGTACGAGTGAGCAGTAAGGACAACACTCGAAATGGTGCTGTGTCCGGTCCACATGCCGGGAATGGGAGGGTGCGGGTATGGTACAGTGTTCATGTGTTCGTGTGCTGTTTTGCTGGACGGTGGGTTTTCTGACTCGTGGTTTTTGTATGGCAGACGCTATGTTAATGGGGTGAGAGAGGGGGGACATGGGGTCGGCTTTTCACTTGCGCAGGATTCGTTCAGAGAAAAGGGTCGTTCCCTCACCTCACCTCACCTCACCTCACCGCAAGCAGCGCACAAACCGCGCAACTCGATGGACCTCGCAGAGGTGATCCAGCTTACTTAGAGTGGCGTGAGGGTACTCGGAGCGCGTTTCATTTATCGTACTTCTGCGCATCCTGCCCAGATGTGCGGCATCCTCGAACATTGGGCTTGGGTTGCCTGGGCAAACTAAATAAGCTTAGGCGCGCGCGCACACAGTGCGCAAGTCAATGCATATGTATGCGCCACTATGGATGCGTCGGCGGCAAGGGACTTTGCTGCAAGTGTCCTGCACGGCTGTGTGCGATACCCGTGGCCAAGACACACGTCGCTGTGTGGGGGGCTGCTGAGGCTTGGTGCATGTGGCACGGCGCTAATGCTGGCGTGTGGGACGACAGCTCCCTCAAGGTTTGAGGCGATGGCGGTGTATGGCAGAGGACTGTGCCCAGGCACATGACCCGACGTGCCTGGGGTATTACAGGCATGTGTGACTTGGGAGTCGGGTGGGGGCGAGTTCAGGTGGGTAATTACGACCATGGCGGGTATGTGGGCTATGTATGTTGCGAGCTCTGTTTTCCATGCCGCTGGAGCCGAAGCCGGACATGTCAACAACTCCAACAAGACCACGTTCCGCTCTACAACTTCAAGGCTTTGTGTTTAGCCGGGTTGCTATGAATGTTGGCCATGTACGCCAAGGTGGGTAAAATAAGGCAACGCGTTGGGCGCACTTCTGCAGCCGTGCGATTTTGGGAGCCGATGGCTGCTGCTCGTACAGCGAGAGGGTGCGTGACCTCGTGTTAATAATGGCCGGGACCAGTGGTGAGATCTATTGCGTGGGTGGGGCTGGGGCGCTGGACGGGCGGTGGCCTTGCGACCTCTCTTGGGCGCGTACTGTTTCTGTCTGTTGCTGCCAGCCGGGAAAAACTTGTGTTGTGTGAACACGCGCGCTAGATGGCGGGTTTGGGTAGGGGCACCTTCTGTTGCCTTTGTTGACAGGAGCAGCAAGTTGCATGTTCCCTGTCCCTGGTGTATCGCCCATGCACTGTTTGGGTGTGATGCGAGCTCTAGGGTGGGCACTGTGGTGACTCTGCAAACGGCTACTTGTGCAGTTGCGCTTTTACCGAATGTTGGTGTGCTGGGCGGACCCCTGGGGGCCTTAGCTGCTCTGCACGTTAGGAAGTAGTGCAGACTGGACGCTGGTGTGGGGCGCAGCACGATGCCATTGTGCAGCAGGCTGTCCGAGGGTGTGTGGGGATCGTGCTTGCGAGGCAGGGGAGCTGGTGCAACGGGAGCTCCGATGTGCCGGTGCTCTCCGGTGCCTGGGCGGGGAGCTGGCTATTTGGCGGGTACGATTTTGAATTTGTTGTTGCCTGTGTTGGCGGGAGCAACGAGCTCCCTGGTGTAATGCCCAGGCACCATCGGGGCGTGTTGGGTGCGAGCTGTGCAAACGGCTAGGTGCGCGATTGCGCTTATGCCAAGTGTCAGTGCGCTGGCCGACTTCCTGAGAGTCTTTGCTGCTGTGCGTAATGGTGCAGGCTGGACGCTGGTGAGGTGCGTGGCACGGTACGACTGCGCGTGCTGTCAAAGGGTCGTGGAGATCGTGCTTGTTCAGCAGGTGGCGGAGCTGGTGCATTGGAGCTGGTGCAGGGGATCTGCCATCATGCCATATTGTGGTGCTTTCCAATACCGGTGGGCGGCACAGAGCCATGTGTGGCTGTACACGGGACAGGTGTCCATGTAACTGTCGACCACTGCATGTTCGCATGGCCTATCGTTCACTGCCACGTATTGCAGACCGGCAGTGCGAAGAATGTGCTGGTGCTGATACTGACAGAGAACCATACCCGCACATCAACATGCACGTACGCGCTCTGCTGCAACAGGTACACGTGCCGTACGCCAGCGTATGGAGATATACGGGCGTACCGTTGCTAGGGAACCACACACACGGGCAGGGGTGCCCCTCTGCATACAGGGGCAAGCAACAGCAGCGTGTGGGTGAGAGGTTTATGGTGGGCCAGGGTGGGCCGGAGCGACACTGGGGCCGACACCCCACCACTCCACCATTTCGGGGACTATCCCACACAGGCCCCAGAGCCCACACCGGCACACCCACGCCGGCGCCACAGGCCCAAGGCATGCGGCAACCCTGGGCAACCCACTGAGATAGACATGGGCCCCGCGAGACAATGACGTACCGTACCAGCCCGGTAACTGCCTAAGGCTTACGGTTCGGCTGACTCCTGGCAGCTCTCCTGGCATCGGGAGCAGCAGGAAGGTAACGCACAGCGCAAAGCAGGGGAATCGTCCCCTGCGTGATAGGTGCCTGTACGCTGTACCTCACAGACCCGAGCTCCCGGCCTCCCCACCGCCTTGTGCGTGAATCATGCGAGCCAGGGACAACCCAACGTCGCCATGTACTTGGTATGGAGGTGTGCATGAGGTGGACAGGTGGGGGGATGGCGCGTGACCGTGGGGACGATCAGTGACGTGGGCTCCCCTGCCACCTGGTGACTCACTGCAATCGGCACTAGCCGTACATGCCAAAGCCACTACTTGTCAATGGTGCGCTTCAGCTCTACAGGTTATTGCAACCCTGAAACTCCTGCCAAAGCCTCGAATCCCGAAGTACTGGTATCTAACTGCAGGCGCTGGCACTAATCCTCTCCGAAGGGCTCATCATGCTAGCCCGAGCTGCCAAGGCAGAGACCATCCTATCGGCCGGCCGGGCCGCGGCCGCCGCGTTGCAGCAGCTGCAACCTGCTGCAGCGAATGCTGCTTCCGCTCGCGGCTATGCCGAGTCCGCCGCGTCATCTCGCGAGGACCCCAGGGCCCGGCTGATGAAGTGCGAGGAGTCTCTACCAGGAGGTGGCACCATTTCAGGCTTCAATGATGTGCGACCCAAGCTGGGTAGGCACGGTCATTGCATAGAGTTTGGCAGCTCGTAGCTGCTTTGGAAGCGGGCCCTGCGTAGGCCCCTAGCGTCCTGCGAGCGCTGCCGCTGGCGCGGCTTGGTCCACAACCTAAACGAACACGAGCGTCATCCTAACGATCGCGACTAGGAGGCTTTCCGTATTGGCATCCAGCTGCGTTTATCCAGTAATTGAAATTGCAGGCCCACATGTTGGCGCATTGTCGAGTCGGCCGGCCCAGTGACCCCTGGGTCGCCGCGCTAGCTTTCACTGGGGCAGTGCGCAATTCCAGGGGACTCAGCTGTGACACAACCTATACGTGCTTACTTGCCAGTCACACCTTTCCAATTGCTCATCAAACCTTGCTTTTGTGGTCCTTCCCCGGGGACCCCCGGCCCCCAGGCACGTGGCCTACGGTGGAGCCGGGAGTGCCCAAACCAGATACCCCAGAACTACCCCAGGTCCCCATATCTCTCGCGGTGAGAAACGTGCACAGCAAGTGACGTTTCATCTGCAGCGTGCCGTACGACGCAACCGCCGCTGAGGCCTGGTGCACGAACGCCCAACACACAGCTGACACGCTGATCTTGCCCACCCTGCTACGTGCCATGCCGCCAGGAGACCAAGCAGGCCATCATCGGCGGCGTGTCCGACATGGACCTCATAGCGGAATACGACAGGTGGAACGGCTGAACGTGATTTCTGCTTTGCCATACAAGCTTCGCCCTGGCCTGTTTCTTTGGCCCCACGCCCCAGCACCACGCAAGTAGCATACCGGTAGCGGCACAGTGTCACGGCCCAGCGTGCCCTACGCTGGTTCGTGACAACAGCGGTACCGACACGACTACTGCCATTTGCGGGCAAGTGCCTACCTGTGCCTACCTGACATTTTATTCAAGGAAAGCTGCAACCTGCCACCGTCTGAAGCACCTGTCATTTCTTGCGCAACGCAGGATTCGGGGCACCAGCGACCTGAACGACAACGCCAACGTCACTGGGTCCATCTGACCGTGGGCCTGTTACCAGCAGGGCTGCAGGGGCCAGCAGCAGGCTTCCACCTGTGGCAAGGGTAGTAAACACCACCGGATTGACGGCATATGGCTAAGGTTTGCAGTGTTGCATTGTGATGCACAGGTTGTGTTGCTGGTGTAGGTGTACCGAGGTTGTACCCGTGCCGCACGGAGGGCTAAGGAGCAGGGGAGGGTTTGGAGAGAGCCACTCTTAGGCAAGAGTGCTGCACCAGTGGCAAAGCCGCTGCCACACACTTGCGGCGAAGCCGGGTTAGTGACATGGCGTTGTCCCTAGTGCCCTTGAACCGGACGTGCCTGAGCCATGGCGCACATGCACGGGCGCCACGTAGGGGTACGAGCACCAGGGGATGCGCACTTTGAATCGCAGACAACGCGTGCCAGGCAAGCTTTCGTAGCATATCAGGCCAGGGGGCACGATCCTCGTTGTGTTGTATGAGGTGCGTGAAGTGATTGCTATGACCGCGTGCCCATTATTGTTAGGCACGGCGGTTGGCTGTAACGGGTGCTGCGTGGCAGACTGAAGGGACCTCCCCAGCATGACAGGAGGCACAGGGACACCGGGATCAAATTGCAACGCTAGAGCCCGCTCGTCCAGCCTTTCAAATTGTTGACGATACGCTGCCTTGTCGCATTGCACAAAGCCTTCTGCGATAACCCTGCAACGAGCATGGCTCCAACTGTATTGCAGAAACCGCAATGAGCGGACAAGCGAATCACCTGCAGCACTGCTCCCTCAACAGTACTACCTAATCACATATAGGACGCGGAAGTCAATCTCCATACCGCAACATGGCGAACGTCGCGCGGGCTGCACCAGGATGCTGAGAGCCAGGGCACCTTGCTTACTGGTATAAAGGCTTGCTGCATAGCTACTGGCCGGGAAAACACGCGCGCGTGGAGCGTGGTGCCGTACTCAGCAGGCACCAACCGGGTGGTGACTCTTGACAGCCTAGCCCCGCGACGCCTGCGGAGCCCGCAGCGCAAGCATGGCGTTCCGAGGCCGGCCCCCGGGGCAAGGGGCGCTTGGTGGGGCGGGTGCCGAGCAGCTGCAGGAGGAGCTGCGGGAGAAGACGCTGGCGCTGGTGTCGGTGCAGCGAAACTACGAGGGCCTCTCGCGCATGATGCAAATGCGGCAGCAGGAGCTTGAGCAGGTCCGCAGCAGCCCGTACGTCTTGCAACAGCACCTTAAAGGGAGCGTAACCTGGCTGGGACTGGCTGTGCTGCTGGGTACCTGCGTAGAGGTGTAGCTGTGCGCCCACAGGCTCCATGGCTCCCGCTGCTCCCTGTCCCAGCCACGGGGCTACCCAAATCGTTCGCCGCCACGAGCAGTAACACTCCCCTGCCATGGGCATACATAACCTTGCCCCACGAGGATATATCCCCGTCTTACTGTCACACCTTCGCCCGCCTTTGACCAGCACCGTTGGCCCTTGTGCACCATTGACTCCTCCCGTTGACCACGTGTGCGTGCGCAGGCCCAGGCGGCAGTGGCCGCGGAGCAGGCGGCCGTGGTGTCCCTTGGCGTGCAGCTGGAGGACAGCCAGCAGCGCAGCACCGCCCTGGAGCGACAGCTGGAAGCCATGAGGCAGCTGCCGGGGCAGCTGGCGGAGCTGCAGGTGCGGCCGGGCGTGCGGCGGGGCATAAACGGGACCGCATGGGGTGGCCGCAAGCGTGGGAAGGGCCCATGGTCACGTACGACGGGGCTGCCTTCAAGCTTGGCAGTGATGGCGGTGCGAAAGAGCTAGTCTGGCATGACAAGATAGGGTGGAACTGGAGGGTGTGGAGTGTGTTACACGTGGCCGGGTAACAATGGCGGTTACAGTTAAATGCTCCCAACGTTGTTGCAGACGGCCCATGAGGCACTGAGGCGGGAGGCCGCGCAGGCCAACGGCAAGGCGGTCGCAATGCAGGAGACGATCAAAGGGTAAGGCGCTGGGGGCCCGCCTGCTAACTAACTAGCGACCAGACCAGCTCTGCACAGCCAGGGGCGTATAGAAACGATACAATGTACGCAAGACAAGTGGCGATGAGCACGCTTGGGGTAGACGGCTAACGGATTTTGGTGTGGGTCCGTCGCTGCAGGCTGCGCAAGTCGCTGGAAGAGGAGCAGTTTCGGAGCAAGCGGGCGCAGCAGCAGCTGGAGGTGCGTTGGGGCCCGGGGCAAGGCTTGCGGTGTAGCCAGACCTGCCCTGACTTCCTATCGTCCTGCCCTGACTGTATGGTTCCAGCTGTTGCCTCCATGCCCGGCCCATGCCAGGCCTACAGTACTCTTAGTGTTGGGTATTTGTCATGCGTTTGCGTAAACACGATGTGAACTTTGAGCCCGCAGGCGCTACAGAAGTCGGACGCCGGGCGGGAGGACCGTGTGGGCTCCCTTCGCAAGCAGCTGGAGGAGAGCCAGGGCGACTGCAGGGCGATGGCTAGCGAGGTGGGGCGGTGCAGGAAGCTGGGACAGTTTTGCCGAAACCGGAGGTCAGCGTTGTGGTGTGCGCCTATGGGCGCCGCGTGTTGGTGGCAACGAGGGTAGTGCGCTTGGCAAAGCTACTGGATTCGGGTGGTGCTGCCGCTCCGTCAAACCCTAGCGAGGTCCAGCCCCAAGACGATCCACGATGATGCTCCACATGCATCTGGTTTGCCTGAATGCCCCTCGCCCCTTTTGCCTCGTCCCACAGTTACGTGCCTTGAAGGACGCCATTGCGCGCAGCCAGGTGAGCCCTGACCATGTGTTCCGCATCTCTGTGCAGCCCCAGCGCAGCACGCGCATGCCATGCACGGTTGTGAAGTACGGGGTGCCTGGCGCTATGGAGAAGCTTGCCCTCCTTTGTCGGGTTACATCTTGCCGCCTGCCACGCGCTCGTGTCAAGCTAAAGCCTGCGCTCAAAACACACCTTGTGCCGGCGCGAACCACTGGCTTCCGAAAGGGAAACTTGGACTGCTACAGCTGCGGGCCCCGCGCACCGCTTCACGCATCCTTGGATGTGCATCACGCCTCACGGATTACATACTCTGTGACGGCGCACCACACAGGCCGCCCACCAGTCCGAGACCCAGCGGGCAGCTGCCCTGGCGGCCCAGGTGGTGGGGCAGGAGGACACCATCAGGGGCCTGCAGGAGGAAGTCAGGTGCGAGCCGCCTGGTCTGCGTAGTGTGTTAGGGCGGGAATGTGAAGACCAGCTGCGCCAATCCTTGCAAGGTGCTGGCTCGACGGGTCAGGACTGCCCAGGTGTAGCCTGCAACACTGGATCCGCAAAACCACGGTAGTCCAGCTGTCACACATGGAGGTGCTCTGTACGACACACACGCATTCAGGACACACACATTCAGGACTGGTGCACACGTGCTGTGCACTCACGTAGCTAGCGTCACTACCAAGCGCAGCACACCATTACCTAAACGCGCACCCCACATACAGGGCCCACCTCCAGACCATCCAGGAGCTGCGCTCCGCCGCGCGGGCAGGCGAGGTGGCACTGGTGGCGGCGCGCGGCGCACAGGTGCGTGAGCGTCACGTGCGCCCACCAGCACGTATCTAGCCGTACACTGGCACACATCTGGAGAACTTCCTCCGGGGTAAACGAGCCATTCTCTTTTGTAATTGTTATTTCAAATCGTGTAATATTTAAAGAAGCATTGTTTGTATTAGTCATTAAATAGGCCCTCCTTCTACACCATTTTTATTTTTTTGGGTCTGCTGAGCTTCTGTGTCTTAGCAAACACTGCAGAGCGGTGTAGCATAGAACCTTCATTGCGTGACTCTTCTGCCTCCTTGTTCATTACACATGGCTGCTGTTTGCTGTCCCACACGGTCCCTTACAGGGCGTGCTGGAGGCCCAGCTGCGGGGCGCGCAGCGGGCGAACGAGCTGGCCCGGGCGTACGGCGACGAGCTGGCGGGCCGTGTGGTGGCGCTGGAGGGGCAGCTGGTGGAGGCCAAGGTGCGTAACCGGGACTCTTGCAATGTCGATGCGTGTGCGAGCTTGCTCCTTGGGGCCGTGTGGAAGCTCTATCGCTCTATCGGCGCTCTGCAGGGCGGGCCCAACACCAGCATCTCCACCACCCTACGGAGGCATGGCGTGCAGAAAGGGAGTGTATGTTGTGCAGCTTACGTTCAGGCGGATGCGAAACAACAGGTCATACATCTTGCCGTATACCAACCTGCGCACAATATTGCTGCTCCTGGTGCTGCTGGCGCCGGTTGCAGGCTGCGCTGGACTCCAAGGACGGCGACGCTGCGCGGTTGCGATCCTTGCTGAGCGACGCGGAAGAGAAGTACCAGGTGCGAGCGAGCAGGAGCGAGGCTGTCTGCAGCACTTTACTGGTTGGTAATAGCTTGGACAGCGCCTGGTCGTCACCCGAAAAGCGTACCCTGCTCATTCTCGAAAGCTGTGGATCCGTGCGAACCACAGAAGAGCCTGAGCGGCAAGCTGGCGGCGGACGAGGCCAGCAGTGGGCTGCAGCTGCAGCTGGCGCAGACGCGGGGGCTGCTGGCGGAGGCGCGCAGGTGCGCCGGCGGGCGGACCTGAACCCCGTCTGCTATAGAGCACACCGTAGCTGTGCACAACCAGTACCGCAGGGGCACCACAGTCCTGGATGCCCACCCACCTTCCCGCTCCGCCATGCCGGTGTGGTGAACTCCGTGTCCTTCTCGCCCTACCTCCTCCTCACCTCACGACTTGCCATAGGAGCACTACCGCGATGGAGGCGGAGACGGCACGTGTCACGGCCGAGGCGGCCGCCGCCGTCAAGGCCGCGGAGGCCCGCGCCGCCGAGGCTGCCCGCGCGCTGTCCGCCCACGCCTTCAGGTGTGTGCGCCCCATCAGTGATCACCTAGTCTAGCGCGAACGAGCCGCACACGTCTCACCGTGCCGTAGGCTGCACGCCGGTACTTTGCAGTGGACTTAAACCTCTGAGGTTAGATATGCCATAAGGCAAACACCTTTTATACTGAGTATCTCCAATAATCCCACCTTTCTTCCTCGCCGGTCCTCCCTGTTTGCCCCCGCCCCTCCACCCCTTGCAGGAGCCAGGAGTACCAGGCTGTGCTGGGCCAGCGGGTGGAGGCGGCCAGCGAGCGGCTGGGCGGCGTGGCGGCGCGGCTGGCCCGGGGCATGGAGGCGGAGGCGGAAGGCGTGGGAAAGGCCTTCGCGGGTGGGTGGCCCGTCCCTGCGGGACACAGGGGGATAGGGCTTTGGATGCGTCCTCCTGTGGAACCCACGGCTGTGCTGAGGCACCTGCTCTTCTTACGTCCCGCTGTAATGACCCAGATGCATGAGCTGTAATGCGCTAAGTGCTCCGCCGTTGCCCCCGCTCCGCAGTGACCCAGATGAAGCTGCAGTCGTGGGAGTCGGAGCTGGTCGACATGGAGGCGCAGCTGCTGGGCGTGGGCAACGCGATAGAGGTGTGGGGTGGGGGGTCGTGCGTGTGGCATATGTACATAGGGCGCGTAGACTGTTGCTCTTCGGCGACGGCCAGAGTGTGGAGTACTTGACAGGATTGCGCGCTGGCAGGCTTTGAACAAGTCGTACGCGTCCAGCAGGTCGTTGTGTGCTGCACAGGGTTTGGTGACCAGTGTCGTGCCGCGGACCTGCCCTGACCCTCAGGCCCTGAGCCGGGTGGCCATTCGCCGGCAGGCGGAGCGCGACCGCGAAGTCACGGCGGTGAGTTAGTGGTCGTGCAGGCCGCAACGCCAGCACGCGGAAATGGCCTTGTCAGTGTTTAAAGGGGTCTGTGGGCTTGCCCAGCGTGTCGTACTTGCTCATGGTACGGCTGGTTGCCCAAGCAGGCAGTGGACTGGTGCACCGGTGTTGCTGGCCTCCTAAACTAGCCTTAGCCACGCACCCAGTCCCCACATCGTGAGTACGCCTTCCCACGCCCCTTCAACCCTCTTGCCGCTCGTACCCCAGGTCCGGGGCGACGCTGCCTCCCTGCGCAACCGTGTATCGGAGCTTGAGGCGGCGTTGCAGGTGCGTCACCTGAGCTGGTGTTCGGTTTTTGTCCCCGTCCTGAGCCGCCAGCCATGTCGGGCAGTACGGCATATGGATTTAGCTGAAGGCTCACTCAGCTCAAACCATGGCCAGCGTGGTGAGTGGCAACATAGCTTAAAGCATGGACCAGTGCGTGTAAATTGAACAACAATGCAAGCCCAAAAATGCGCCTAAAGCTAACCCACACCGCCATGCTGGCAACCCAAACGCCAGGGTGAGACCCAGGCACGGCAGCTGCTGGCACAGAGCAAGGCTGCGCTGGAGGCAGAGCACCGGTCGGCGCTCAGGGTGAGTGGCCGGGCAGTGGGGAGTCAGGGGAACAATTTGGTACCGCGAAGGCTACATACATTGTAAGCGGGATGGTGGAAGGGCTGGCTGGGGACAGCGGACGCAGTAAGGCAGCCAGGTGAGCGACTGTTATATCGCACCTTGGCGGGGGTGGCTCTAACGGCGCGTGTGCCGCACCAGGTGGCGTCGTTGGGACCTGCCGGACAGCTGGCAGCGCAGTGGAAGCCTTGCATATGTGATCTGGTTGTAGGGAATTACCAGCATACGGGGCAGAACCTTCGTTTCTATCTGCACAAGGGGGAGAGCCTTCTTGGTCAGTCAGGTGCTGTCCCTTCTTGGTCAGTCAGGTGCTGTCCTGCGCAAGCTGTATGCCGCCAACGGCATGCACGCCCGCAGGCCGCACAAGCCGCCGCGGACCAGCGGGTGGAGGCGGAGCGGCAGCGCCTGGGGGAGCGGCTGGCGGCCGTGGAGGAGGAGGTGCGCCGTGCATGGTGCACTCTCCTACCGGTGATCCTCGCACCGTGTGACCGAGCGGCACTGTACGCTAACCCGGCCCCCCTTTTTTTCCTCGCTTTACTAGTACTTTATCCCCCCTTTTGAGCCGTTCCCCGACCAGTTTGCTGTTCCCACCCCGCGCATCGTTACAGTAGCTCTGCTGTGCCGCGGCCCCCTGCAGGTGTCCCGCCTGACCCGCACGCAGCAGCGCGAGGCCGCCTCCGCCGCCCGCGTGTGGCAGATGGAGCGGGAGCAGCTAATGCGCCGCGTCAACGAGGCGGAGGCGGAGGTGGCGGCGCTGCGGAAGGAGAAGGCCGAGGCTAAGCCGCAGGTGGGCCGCCGCTTCCACCGTATCGGCCGTGCCAGACCCACATCCGCCAGCCGTTGCGCTGGCTCACACGTGCACCGTTTGTGGCGGCTTGTGAAGAGCCCGCTGCTGGCCGGCGGCCAAGGGCGCACTGCACTGCAAGTCCACCATGTTGGTGCCACACCTGGCCACGCACGCCAGCACGACTCACTGCTGCTGGCAGCGCGACTCGGTTGCCAACCAAAATCGTTAGCATACCGCTTGTGACCCTCACTCTGTGCACCACTGCTGCACCGACCGGCTCGCAGCACCACACGCTTCCCCTCAGTCGTCCCTCGTAGCATCCTCCTGCACCGCACCCCGGCTTCACCGCCTAACCCTGCCCTTGTGCCCTGCCGTGCCGCTGCTGCACCACACCACACCACACCACACCACACCACACCACACCACACCACACCACACCACACC
>VFQN01006403.1_pt1 | contig 13471 bp, 9 predicted proteins | sample 3512371 | NCBI WGS metagenome assembly VFQN01 (sample SAMN10412370, study PRJNA504923) | tailings metagenome | isolation source: Replicate 2 from Balatoc abandoned mine | place: Philippines: Itogon, Benguet | collected 2017-08-28
CATGCAAAAACTATTACTATTTTAATAAGATCCCGGACTATGCCGATGAGAAGCTTAAAAAGTTAGTTGCAAAACACAAGAAAGATAAAACTATTCCTGGTATGGCTGAAGGTCTGGCGCATGATCCCGATTTAGAGACAGAAGAAAGCTCTACAGATTTCGACGACTTTCTCACTCCCCCTCGTAAACCTACTCACTCACCAAAATCTTCAAAAAGAAAGAGAGAATTGGAAAAAGAACGAAAGAGTTACAGCAACAAAAAACAAAAACAGTCAACGATCATACCTCTTCACAAAGAGAGTAAACAAGAACAAGATCGAAACACCTCCCCTATTATTTACAGACAATCCTCCTCAACAGATACACGCTATTGGACTCAATCACAAAAAGATGCAGTACAAGAAGAAGAAATACCAGAGGAACCAAGGGAAGGTGTTCATAAAGAACGAGAAGATTTGCTAGACCTGCAACGCTCATCTCAACAAATCGCTGAGGAAGAAATACCAGATGATTACTGGCAAGAAGAAACTTACTACTTGTAAAAAGGAGGCAGATCTCTAATCAACCTCTCCCACTTTCTCCTAATACACATACCTTTAGGTTACAATAATCTCCCTATCCTTGTTTTTATTACTTTACCACACAATTGATATTTACGTAAATAGGTAGCTACGTGATTCATTCTAGAAGATTCATGTTTGTTTTCATGTCAACCATTGATTTCATAATTATTTTGCTCTGATGAGTCTTTGTTTAGACGAAACTAGTAAGCTTTAATTATCAATCAACTACAAGTTGTTCCTCTTCGATATCGCTGCACATCTACACGTACTTATTGTGACTACTTTTTCTAACCCTAACCCTAACCCTAACAGATGGTAAAAATTGGTAAAAATCAATAATTTACTGAGTTATTTTTTCTCTCTTTTCTCCAGTTATTTTTTAGGATGGTTAATATTTTTAAACTATTGATCAAAAGGGGCGAAGGACCTAATGACTAATTATTTTCAAATGATCTGGTGGTGTTGTGCTCTCTTTTTGTGCTGTGCTTTTCTCACAGTTTCTTCCTCGTTTTTTGAATTTTATTTTCTCACAGTTGGTTGCAGATGATAGAAGATGCAAATCTGAGTCAGCCTCAGCAATCTGAGCAAAGCATTTCCTTTTCCAGACAGAGGAGATCCCCACCATTTCATCTCCCCCATCGAATTAAATGTCTCTTCTTCGATAAATCCTACTATGAGAAATATCAGCAACCAGGAAACTCCGCTTTCAGCCTCACCAGCAAGCATTTACAACTTGTGCACGAGAACCCTAATATTTACTTGATTAACAATTTTCTTCTGGACAGCGAAATTCAGTCTCTCGATAATTTCATCTCTGAGAACTCGAAAGAATTCCAGCAATCTTTCACTGAAGATAATGCTCAAGATAAGATCTATTCAACAGAACGGACATCGAAATTCTTCTTTCTCACCAAATCAAAAGATCGAGTGGTAAGGAATATCGAGACAAGAGCTGCGGACTTAGTTGGACTTCCTGTGACGCATGTTGAGCCGCTTCAAGTCATCCATTATACGGCTGGACAACAATTTACCACTCATCATGACGCAGGTACTCTACTCGAAGAAGTTCAAACTGTAGACTGTATCCTACCTCGTCGGTTGATTACTCTGGTTGTTTATCTGAATAGCCTTCCCTTTGGTAATGGATTCACAGAGTTTCCGCTGCTCAAGCTCTCTGTTTTGCCACGAAGAGGGCAAGCCCTTCTGTTTTGTAATATCCTCCCTTCTGGTGATGCAGATTTCCGAGTCATTCATAAAGCTAACCCCGTACATTCTCCTCTTCAAAAGTATGGTTTAAACATCTGGATTAGCGAGAAACCGATGCCTATGGAAACTTATGAAATGCATCAGAAACCAAAGAAAAAGAGTAAAAGAAATATCAATGAAGTTGTTAAGGAAGACGGGAAGAAAACAAGAATGAGGCTGCAGTCCGCGGAGAGTGTTGCGAGGGAATTTTGCACCCAGCACATTCCAGTCGAGAACGAAGAATTGTATTTTGTATCAGAGCCGATTGATGGGTTTGATGAAAGACACTCGATTAATGGGAAACTGGAAGAGAGTATTCCAACGGGGAAGAACTTTTTCTTTGATCTGAATTCTTTCGCGGATTACGATTTGCATGATCAAGAACTCGTTCAAAAGATTCTTCAAAGCAATAAGATCTCGCTTCCTCTCTCTGCAATCGCCTCCTCGCATGTAGAGAGCAAGACTGACGCAGGTGGAACCAATGGTCTTTACTTTACGGAAGAATCCTCAACAGTGACTTCTGAGAACGCTCGCTAATTGAATGTGGATCTTTTCAATCTAATTTGCGTGTGAGACTTTAATGTTAGTACTATGGATCTGCCTTTAGCGAGGTCTTTCTCTGATTCATGATTTATTAGAACCCATTTTTTAAAAAGTTTTTCGTAAATTCGTACGAGGCAAACTGAACCGCCCCGCTGAGAAGTGCCCGAATAACCCTTGCATTTACTCCTAAGAATAAGCTGGAAGCGCCCTCTTGGGAGAGTATTACAGAGAGCACTCGAAATGGATTAGAGCCTATGACAGCTGTTTGATTAGCATCTACCATAATACGGATGCGCGCGACATCCAACTACCAAAGTTGGAATGAGATTTGAAGAGTTAGTTACTGCAGCGGTTCGAGAACTTACAGGTGTCGTGATTAATTGGGCAACTGCGCTGGCAAGAGCTCCGCTCACAGCGGCGTTTGCGCCTTCAATTACATCGCTCTGGCTAAACAGAACTTCATTTATCTGTTCATCTAATCCTTGCAGTGAGTATGGTCTCATAAGATTGAAGTAAAATAACTTACAGCAAACAAATTTCAGAATATCTGCAGGTAAAGAATAAAGAATGTTCGAGAAATAGCTTCTGTACGACGACTTTATTCCCTCAATAGTATGGATCTGGCTCGATCGGTTTAAACCTGAAGTTTGCTCGACTGTCTTCTGAACTTCAAAAGGGGTGCGGATGATCCAGTAAGGGAAGTTCGCAACGATGACCGCGAGCATAGTTACTTCGCTTTTCGTTAAAGCATCGCCCACACTATCCTTTAACATTCGCTTGCAGAAATCTTTGACGGCAAAGAAAGTTGCCGTCGCAGGGACTCCACCTATCAACGAAGGAATTAAACCATCATAAACCGATTCAAATAAACGTCTAGATTTCTTTCCAAGAGGACTTTGAAGCCTTGTCTTTACTGTATCAATAGGATGAAGGACGATTTCTTTCAGAGCGCGAGAAGCCGCACCGCTTAGAAAGCCGATCGATAGCTCTTTGAGTTGAGCTGAGTTCAAAGAATTAACCTCAGTGGATTGCGTCAGCTGAAGTGCTATGAATGTGATTCTTTCTAAAGAAATGAGAGCTGTACTATAATCTGCGAGATGAAGAGGCTGAATGCACTGGAAGAGGTGAAGAAGCCAAACAATCGTCAGAATGAATCTCATCTCTTGTACTTTAGAAGTTTGGGTTTTGCATAGAAGAGGTGCATAGTTTATCGGCAGTGAGAGTGTTCACTAACCCGGCATTTCCCTCCTTCACAAGTTTCTCAACTTCTTCACAACAATCCTCAATCATCTTGATTTGATTTAAAATGAGTTCTCCAGACCCAGCTGCGAATTCAAGCCCCTCAGCTGAAGAGGATATCTACTCTCTTCAAGCAAAAATTACTCAACTGCAAAGCACCATCAAGGCGCTGAAAAAAGAAGGAAAAACCAACGCCGACATTGTCGCTGAATCGTCTAAATTAAATGAGCTGCGATCCATCCTCGCTGAAAAGATCAAAGAACAAACGCAAAATGAAGTGCAGTTTAATCGCAAAGCCTTTGATGAGTTGATTTTGCGCAAGATGTATGTAGTTCCTTCCTTTGAAATCCACAACGGTCCAGCGGGTCTTTTTGATTATGGTCCATTGGCGTGTGGACTGAAAGCAAATATGTTGGCATTATGGCGTAGACACTTTGTTCTGGAAGAAAACATGTTGGAAATGGAGTGCACAAACCTCACCCCTTCCTCTGTCCTCGAAACATCAGGACATGTTGAGCGTTTTACTGATTTTATGGTAAAGGATGAGGTGACTGGAGATTGTTTTCGTGCGGACAAGTTGTTAGAGGATGCAATTGATCAGTTTCTCGCTGCACACCCGGAACTTCCTCCAGCTGAGCAGGAGCAGCATCGAGTGAACCAGAGACAGGCAGACGCGTACGATGCGGAGGAACTGCATCAGATGCTCAATAAATACAATGTGAAATCCCCCACGAACAACCAAAATAATTTGACGAAGCCTTTCCCGTTCAATTTGATGTTCAAGACAACCATCGGACCTGAGGGAACTCACGTCGGCTTTCTTCGACCAGAGACTGCGCAGGGTTTGTTCGTAAACTTCCGGTAAGCTTTCTTTCAAATTCAATCACACTTCCGAGAGGGAAATGTGAATTTCGTCTGTAATGATGTCACTTGCTTATTCTTTTTCGTTGCTCTGACGTTATTCTAATGGAGTAACTTCGCGTGACCTTTTCTCATGAAAGACTTTCGCTTTGCCACATAACTCATTTTCGTCTCTCCAAATTTTCTAACTATTTTCTCCTAGACGATTGTTGGACTACAATCAGCAAAAGATGCCTTTTGCCGCTGCACAGATTGGTTTGGGTTTTCGCAATGAGATTGCTCCGCGCAACGGATTACTTCGTGTTCGAGAATTTACAATGGCTGAGATCGAGCACTTTGTAAACCCACAAGTTAAGACACACCCACGATTCAAGAACGTTGCAGGCAAGGAGCTAATTCTCTTCCCTTCAGAAGATCAGTTAGGAAGCGGAAGAACGATCAAGATGACAATCGGCGAAGCCGTCCAGAAAGGAATCGTGAACAACGAAACACTGGGATATTTCATGGCCAGGACTCAGTTGTGGCTTGAGAAGATCGGAGTCGATCCAGCTCGCATGCGCTTTCGTCAGCATTTGAAGACAGAGATGGCTCACTACGCTGCTGACTGCTGGGACATGGAGATCAAGATGTCTTATGGATGGATTGAATGTGTTGGTCATGCTGATCGAGCTTGTTTCGATCTCGAACAACATTCCAAAAGAACTGGTGTTCCTATGTTGGCCGCGGAGAAGCTCGCAGAGGCTGTTTCTGTCGAGAGAACAGTAGTCGAACCCAATAAAAAACTTATCGGTCCAAAGTTCAAAGGCCAACAGAAAGCTGTGATTCAGGCGATCGAGCAATTGAATGAAGAAGAAGCTGCTAATCTTAAAGAGGCGTTGGCGAACAACGGCTCTGCCATTGTTGGTGGAGAATATGAAATAACTTCTGATTTAGTTTCTTTTACAACTGAGAAGAAGATGGTCTGCGAACAGAAGTATACTCCTAGTGTGATCGAGCCTTCGTACGGTATTGGTCGCATTCTGTATGCTGTGCTCGAGCACTCCTTTTCTCAAAGAGGAAATGACGAGCAGCGTTGCGTCATGTCGTTTAAACCAGCCGTGGCACCTATTAAGGTTGGTATCTACAGACTGATCAATCATGCTCCCTTCGATCCGGTTGTCGAGGAAATTCGCCAAGTGATTCAAGATCAGCTAAACGTCGCGGTGAGAGTCGACTCCTCTTCTGGATCGGTGGGTCGCCGCTATGCAAGAGCCGATGAGTTGGGAATTCCTTTCGGCATTACGGTGGACTTCCAGTCCCTCCTAGATCACTCCGTCACCGTACGTGACCGAGACTCCATGTCTCAGATTCGCGTCCCTCGTCGTGATCTCGCCTCTCTCATCGCAAAGTTGGTGAACGGTGAGATTAGCTGGGAACAGGCAATGCAGAGATTCGTGGTTGTGAAAGTTGCAGATGACGAGGAGGGTAATGAAGAAGGTGAGGAATCTGCTGCACCAAAGAAAAGCGAAGTGAGCACGACTAAAACCACAACCGCAGCTTCTGAGACTAAAACTCTGAGTATTGAGTACACTCCTCGCGGTTCGTTCAGCCGTCCAATTTTCTCTTAGATAAATATAAATAACCAGGCAAATGCTCTCAATGTCTTTATTTCGGCCAATAGAGGTCGCGTCTGCAACATCTGTCTCGCAGACTAGAGCCTTTGATCATCGCGTATTGCGTCATTCGCGCTGTAGTCGAACATATCGGCTCCTTCTCATTGACATACCAAGTACCAATGTCTTTGAAGTAAACAACTTTGTTTTCTCGATTGTCGGTCCAGCACATGTGGAAGACGTAGGGCTGGAAGGTTTTCTCTTGGATTCGCTTGATCAACTTTTTGTTCTCGTGGTAGGCTTGACCCGACGGAAAGAGAGTGTTGTCTAAGACAAAGATCTTAAGTCCGAACAAGTGGTGAGATTCAGCGATGTGGCGGATGAGCACAGATTGATGCGAATGGGTTTGGCCGATTTCACTCGGAGAACTCTTCGTCATGGTTTCGAAGAGGTAGAGAGTGCGCTCATTATGTTTGATGAAGTAGAAACCGGAGTTCACGAAGAAAGGGGTGTATCGAGGAGTGCGGGCACCATCATCCATGAAGAGAATATCGTAGTCCAAGGATTCGAAGTAATCGAAGGGGTCTTTGAACCAGACTAAATCCACGTCCTGGAAGAGCACTTCATAGCCTGCCAGAAGTGTCAGATACACTGAGATCGCTTTGAACCACATCATTCGGGAGAAAGTATGATCTAAGTAGTTTCCAGCCGCTTTCGTAGGCATGCTTCCTAAGGAAGGATCAAAGATCGCATGGGCTCCCATGTTTTCGAGCACAGTGAGGAATTTGAGATCTCCGACAAAGACCAGCACATTAGACAGGTCGATATTCGCCCCTTCTGCAGAGCACATAAAATTCAGCAATAGATCCATCACACCTTCGTTAGCCACCATCACGATTATTCGTTTTCTTGCTTTCGTTTTTGGATCGATCGCGGCGCCGAGCTTCTCTTGTATCTCGGCTATGAGCTTCTCCCGCTGCTTGAGGAAAGGATGTAGAAGAACGACTTCATTGTTCCTCTTAGTGGCATAGTCTCTTGGATAATCTTGCTGGTATTGGTCAGTATTAAGGGCGGTATATCCGACCCTGTGGCTTTGCTGGTTGATGCTCTGATAGCCGTCGGGAACGACAGCGACGGCCACGCACTTGTTCGGCTGATTCCCCCGAGAGCCTGTTCTTGTGAGAAAAATCTCTTGGCAAGGAGAGTCTTGAACTTTTGGGGTTTTCCAATCTGAGAAATGAGTGAGGAAATAAGCGGATTTCGCCGGTGATGCTGGATGATGTAGAAAAGAGAAGATGTCATCAGGAACACTCGCTGCGCCTTTTTGAAAGAAAGCTGGAACGTGTTTGCTGAAATCATGACAAAGGGTTGTCTCAGGCTCGCGAGGCTGATGGACTTTTACCTCTTTTTTGCAGGGAATTGAGGGAGTTTTTTCCACCTCCTTGACCACAGTCGCTAAGGGCAACTGAGGATCAGGACATTTCTCGTTGAGGATAAGATCTCGCCCAATGTGATAGCCAATGAAAAACACGAGTATAGATAGGACGGATACGATGAATAAGGAGATTAATTGCATTGTTTATCTTCTCGTTGATCGCTGTTCAATTCTTTCAAATAACTGCCGGTAACATACCGGTAATCAGCCGACTAGCCGATAACAAAGTACGTTGCTTTTGTTTTGATTGCTGCACATCAATCACAATCAACCAATCGATACAAGCCATCCATCGGACCACCCTCCCCATTCATCCCACAGCACCGGTGTAACCTCACTTGTTTCTTCCAAAGATGTTGATTCAGATTTTCCTCATCTCCTCTCTCCTCCTTCTGAGAGATGCTGTCGGATTCGTAACTTCAAGATCCTTTTTAAAAGCCTCTCACCTGTTCATGCAAGCCGAGTCCTCTCCCTTGGTTACAATTGGAACAAGAGGCTCCCCATTGGCTCTGGCTCAAGCATATGAAACGAAGCGACTGCTGTCTCTGCATTTCCCTGAACTCAGTGGTGAGGGAGCGATAGAGATCAGAAAGATCATGACCAAAGTACGTGACTAAATAGGAAAAGTTCTCTTGTCACTCTCTATCTAGGGGGATAGCATATTGAATCAAGCATTGTCTGAGATAGGTGGTAAGGGGTTGTTCACGAAGGAGTTGGACACCGCTCTTCTCGACGGCAGCGTAAGTCCCTTCTTTCCCTTCCTACAACCTCTATAAGCACGAGGCATCTTTAGGTTGACTTATGTGTTCATTCGATGAAGGACGTTCCGACTTGGTTGCCTGAAGGCACTGTGTTGCCTTGTAATCTCATCAGAGAAGAGACGAATGACGTGTTCATCAGCAAGAAGTACAAGTCCCTACGAGGCCTCCCAGACAACTCCATCATAGGTTCAGCGTCACTCAGGCGCCAAGCTCAGCTTCTCTCAATTAACAGGTCGTGGAAGGTTGTGAACTTTCGAGGAAATGTGCAAACTCGTCTGAAGAAGATAGAAAACGGTCTGTGAAGTGTTTCTCCTTATTAGGCTGACACGATTCTGACTCTTTGATTGAATAGATGTTGTTGACGCCACTCTCTTAGCTCTAGCTGGTCTGAAGCGTCTGAATATGAATGATCTGATCGCAAAGTCGCAGACCATCGAGTGGAGTGACATGCTTCCTGCCGTCGCTCAAGGCGCGATTGGCATTCAGTGTCGGGCAGATGATACCAGAATCCTCAAGTATTTAGATGTCTTGAATCATCCTGCCACTAAAGTTGCCGTTGATTGCGAGAGAGCTTTCCTCGCTTCTTTGGATGGAAACTGTCGCACTCCTATCGCCGGACAGGCGAAGATCGTCGATGGGAAGCTTCACTTCAAAGGATTAATCTCGAAACCTGATGGCTCGGATATGATCCGCGTTGAGAAGTCTGGAAACCCCTCAGATGCTGTTGCGATTGGATTAGAGGCAGGCGAAGAGATCAAGACTATAGCTGGACCACGCTTCCACGAATATCAACAAGCTGTGGAAGAAGTGCAATCACAGACAGGTTGGGCGAACCTTCAATCTTAAGCATGAATAGTTTTCTAGCTTAAGTTGGAATATAAAAAGTATTTACACTATGCCTCGTCTTATCTCTGAAGTTAGTCGTCGTCTTCATTAGCGTTCTTCTGCCACGTCTTGTACACCGCTTGAGCATTAATATATGCACAAGCTGTGCCATAATACCCGTCAAAGCATTTGCAAGTCCCGGTCTTATAGTCGCAGAGACCATTGTTAGCACAGTCTACTTGACAGAGATTGCCTTCCTCGCCTCTGTAGATGCTGTTCTTCGCTGTGACGTTAGAGCAGTCCAGTTCATCCTTCACGGTGCGGGGGTTATCCGCTGACGGGCAATGACCTATGAGCGACAAATGACATTGGGACAGGTGGCAGTCAGATGCATGGAAGACTTACGAAGGGAGCAGTCCGGTCCGAACCACTCTGGTTACTGCACTTCTCCTGCTCCGAGACCCACAGGCCACGAGGAGTCGCACACACATCCGAAGATGCGGTCCTCGTCCCAAGTTATAGAATCCTAACAAAAATAACAGGCAAGGTTTCAGGTGTGGACAGTCGCTCACCTCGAATCCCTCGTAAAATGTGTTTGGACCGAGTGGCAATGCGTTACTCAGACGTGCCATCTGCTTGATACTGTAGCAAGATCCATGACCAGAGCAATCATTGGGACACTCTGTTCTATCGCATGCTGCACCAGTAAAACCAGCGAAACACTTGCAGAGACCGCTGGTGCGATCACAAACTCCGCGATTCGAACACTCCATATAACTGTGAGCCGTCGTAGCAGAAGTCGGAATATCAGCCCAAGCTTTTCCTGCTGGACACACACGCTGGGAACAATCTGGAGCTTTGTAAAAAGATATATCGTTCTCGCTTCCCCACCCATCATAACAGAGGCATTTGTTTGTTGAGGTTTGGCAGGCGCCATGACCGTTGCAATCGTTCTGAGCTGAACAGTCTCCAACTACCGTCTGAAACACGAAAGTTGAAAGAAGAAGCCACAATAACAGCATCTCTTGCAGTGTGTTATATGGCTCGAATCGAAGGCGAAGAAGTCTGCTAACAATTCCCTCAATACACAGACTGTGGCGTAAAGAAAAGAGAAGGAACAAACCGTTACAACTGATGCGTCGTAAAATAAAGAGATTGTGTGCGGTGTTAATAACAGATCACAGAGAGAATGAAACTACTGCGAGTACTGCGAGTACTGCGAGTCGCGCGATTCCTGATCTTACTAGCGATCCTAGTCCATCGAACCGCTGAAGGAACTTGTAAAGAGTTGAACTTTTGCTCAGGGCATGGTCGATGTGTGAACGAGGATTTCTGTGACTGTTACGACGGTTGGGGAAGCGCCTCCGATCTAAGTCTCTATAAAGCTCCTGACTGCTCGAGAAGAGTCTGCCCTTCGGGAATTGCCTGGGCGGATACACCGACTATGGATGGCCTCGCTCATAATCTCGCTGAATGCTCGAATAAAGGTAAATGCAATCGCGTCACTGGTCGCTGCGAATGTTTCCGCAATTTTGTTGGCGATGCTTGTCAGCGCTCCAAGTGCCCGAACGGTTGTTCTGGCCATGGTGTATGTAAAAGTATGCGAAGACTTGCGAAAGAGTACGCTGTGAATACGACAACCTATGAAAATTCGGTCGGTGACAATGGCTTCGTCGCTCTCATTCGAGTGGTGAGAACTCCTCTCTCCGCCTCTCTCCTCCCCCTTCATCAATTTCAACCACTCCGATAGGATGACACTGCCTGGGATGCTGACTCAATATTCGGATGTGTTTGCGATTCTAGTTGGACTGTTGGACCATATGCCTACCAAGTCAATGAGCCGGAATGGTTTGGTCCCGATTGTTCGAAAAGTATTTTAACTTCTCTCTCATCTCCTCGCCTTATTGACATGCTATATCTTAGGACATTGCCCCTCTGGAGACAATCCATACACCAAGGAAAATGAGTTGAACTGCTTCAACGTCACTAGTCCTTACACAAACATTCCCGGCACCCTTCACAATCTCTGTCACGTCGACTGCTCTAACCTTGGTCTGTGCGATTACAAGACAGGTGTCTGCGACTGCTTCTCGGGGCAGTATGGCGCTGCCTGTAACTATTCTCCAGGACTCGAGCCGAACATCACGAAACCCGCTCCCGAGGTCGAAACCGATGATTATGTTCCGCCGTCAGACGACCATTAAGAAAGCACTTGACATGACTCAGCGATATGTAGATTTTTGTATTTAAATTAGTTTGACTTCATCGACGCTCCTCTTTCCTGACACACTATTGGCGGTGTCAGAAACTCAAAAAAATACATTCGAGCAGTCAATCAAATCAATCTGAGAATCGCAGAACAAAGGTTTGAACAACGAATTATGAGTGGAGAAACTATAATTACAAGGCCTTGTGATTTCGGAGCACGCTCATTGCTTCCTCAATTTTATTGCGTAAAGCCTCAGGGCTTTCGAGTAAGTGCAAAAGCTCTCCGTTATCCATCTCTAACAACATACCAGTGATCTTACCGGCCTGCTCTGGTTGCTCACGGTAGATCAAAGGATATAACTTCTCTCCGATCATATTCTTCTGTTGAACAGGATCTGTGGTAGCGAGGAGAGCATCGGAGAAATCCATTTTAGGTTGCTGTTGTTGTTGAGGAATTTGTTGTGGTGGGATGGCATGAAGACCAGGCATTGGTGGTTGACCAGAGATCATTTGTTGAGGAATCATTCCAGGCATAGCCATCTGAACATTTTGGTTGCGTGCTTGATTGGTGAACTTCATACCTTGAGTGCGTAAGTTGGCTTGTTGAGGAGGTTGTTGACCTTGAGGAGGGACTTGTTGTGGAGGATATTGAGGGAGTTGACCTGGGATAGGATATAATGGACGACCACCTTGAATTGGAGCACCTCGAGGAGCTTGCTGAGGGACTGCTCCAGGTGGAGCTTGTTGCACACCAGGTTGAGGAGCGCCGACACGACGACCAAGTTGAGGAGGAGCTTGACCTGGGGCGAAGTTTGGAGGAAGAGCACCGCCTTGGGCAACAGGATATGCTGGGTTCACGGGGCCACGAGGACGGGCACCTTGTGGGAGGTTCTGTTGGTTAGGGCCTTGTTGGCCTGGTTGAAGGTATTGGGGAACAGCAGGGAAATATCCTCGAGCTGGGAAAGGTGGAACGGCACCTCTAGGGACAGAGGCGTTTGGGGCACCACGAGCAGGAATAGCGTTTGGAGGGAAGCCATATGGGATAGCGCCACGAGGTTGTTGAGCAGGGAAACCGCCTTGTTGTGGCATATACATTTGCATGAAAGGAACAGCAGGGATATTTTGAGGGAAGCGAAGATTTTGAGGAGCATAGGTCGCTGCGAGTTGAGCTCTGCGGACATCCTTTCGTTGGTAGAAAGTCACAACTAAAGGCTTTCCTCCAAGGACTTTACCATTCATTTCAGCAACTGCCTTAGCAGCCTCTTCAGCGGTACCATAGCACACAAAACCAAAACCCTTGCTTGTCTTGAGTTCGTTAGCTTCTCTCATAATTCTCGCGGAGGTGATAGTTCCGAAAGGAGTGAAGGCTTCCTTGAACAACTCGTCGCTGATAGTATCGCTGATGTTCTTTACATATAAATTCATGCCTTGGTACTTCGTGACTCTCTCCAAGTTCAAAGTTTCTTGGCGACTGCGAAGTTCACGAGCACGTTCAGCCTTCTTTTGAGCCTTTCCGACATAAAGAGTATGGGTCTGGTCTTCCTCAGTGTAAACCTTTCCGTTTAATTCTTGAACTGCTTTAGCAGCAGATTCGTGCTCGGTGAAGTTGACGAATCCGAAACCCTTCAACTTGCCAGACTCGTCCTTGGACGCAGCCACGCTGGAGATAGCTCCGAAAGCCTGGAACACCTCCTTTAACTTGGCCTCATCCCAGGATGGAGGGAACTGCTTCACATACAAATTCGTCCAAGCAGCTTGACCTACGCGATCTTGGCGACGAACAAAATGTCCGACATGGACCTCCACGTCATCAATCAACATTCCGTTGAACTTCTGGATCGCATCTTCAGCGGCTTCAGCAGTCTCAAAGTGGACATAGCCATATCCCTTTGATTTACCGGTCTCGTCGGTGGCAACTTTACATGAGAGGATATTTCCGAAGACAGAGAAGGTGTCGTACAGTCCCTTGTTGTCGACAGTGGCAGCGAGGTTACGGACAAATACATTGCCTAATCCGGTCTTGCGGAGACTTGGATCACGCTGAGACCACATGATACGACAAGGCTTGCTGTTGATCTCAGTGAAGTTCATGGTGTCAAGAGCGCGTTCAGCATCTTGGACATTGTGGAAATTCACATACGCATATCCAAGAGAACGACGGGTGACCTACGGAGAAGTCAAGACAAGGAATAGAAGAAG
>VFQN01006404.1_pt1 | contig 13469 bp, 10 predicted proteins | sample 3512371 | NCBI WGS metagenome assembly VFQN01 (sample SAMN10412370, study PRJNA504923) | tailings metagenome | isolation source: Replicate 2 from Balatoc abandoned mine | place: Philippines: Itogon, Benguet | collected 2017-08-28
AGTATAAACATCCGAACCAAAAGCTAAATTATAATAATTAATCTACATTATTCTTTATACTCGCCCTAAAGTTTCAGGTCTTTCATCTTCTATTTTCATCTCTTCTCCAATCATTTCTTCTTCTTTTTTGATCAGCTTTTCAAATTCTTCTACTTTCATCATTATTTTAGATATTATTTTCCAATCTTTCCGAGTTAAGACACAAATATTAAACTCAAATGGTAATTTATAATCAACATAAACTTGATCATTCACTTCATAATAAATCGCATAACCTCGTTCAGGATCTCTTTCAGGTGATAGTATATACCCTGTCATACGGTTCCAACTATGCTGAATAGAAAAGAAAGATACCTTCACCGCAGTAAAAGCACCGCCTACGAGGTGACACTCTTTGAGGAAAGGCATCGACCACATCGTAATAGCAGGGTATCGAGTCATCTTTGGCTTCGGCGCAGCAATTTTAGGAGTCGGGGCAGTATCAGACACAGCAGTGGATGAAGAAGATGGAGGAGGATTACTAGCAGTGAGTGGGTTTTGGATTTCAGAAAAAGATTGTGAAGGTGTTGTTTTATCACTCTGATCTTTAGCAACAGGAGTGACCTCATCGCGTATTTCAGACGGCAGTGAAGATGATGCTATATCTTTCACATTTTCAGAAGGAGGCAGCTGTTGTTGTTGTTGTTGTTGTTGTTGTTGTTGTTGTTGTTGTTGTTGTTGTTGTTGCTGGTCTCGCTTTTTGCGTGGAGCCTTAGGCTCAGAAGTAGTCTGAACCGGAGTGGCGTATATAGGAACTCCATTAAAGTGGTATGGTTGAGGGAGAAGAAAATATTCTTCAGTCTTTATTTTCATCATTCTCAATTCGTCTCCTTCTTCTACTTTCTCTTCAACATTCGGGGAACGCTTTAAAACATTATAAGAACGAAATATAGGACCATGAATACTCAGTAATATTGGATATATTGTAGATGTTTGAAGAACAGATTGATTATGAAGGAGAGTTGTTTCAGCATGAAAACTCTCTGTTTCCACCTCTTCAATCAAATAATTCAATCTTTTCTCATTGATATTATGAATTGAGTAAGTATTTTCAAGGTTTACATCACGACCATTTAATTCTTCATAAGGAGTGTGGTTTGATCTTAGTTGAGGTGTATCAAGCTGTTGGAGTGATGGTTCTAAACGAACTGATTGATTGTTTGGGGTCGGTGAAGATTTGACTTTAGGTCCTCTTTTTCTTTTCGTTCCTTGAATACGATCTCTGTATGTTACAAGCGGGCCGTCAGAGCCAAAGGATGAGTCTTTCCCAAAGTCCAAGGTAAATCTCTGAGGTATCTTCCGCTTCCTCGATTCTTTCTCAGAAGATTGATCAACCAAGTTCTTTCCATTAATACCATTCACCTTTCCTTCCACTTGGTTCCCACGTTGGCCACGATCAAAGATAATTAGTTTCGAGAGATCCATTTCCTCTTCCCTTCCCTCACTCAAAACTACTATTTCTTTATAAGACGCTACCATCCCAATGTCTGAGATGAAGGAAGAAGTGACTAACTTGCCAGAGGTAATTTACCATGAGCTTCTATCATGGTTGAACAAGCGCGATCAAGTTTCCTTTGTTATGGTAAATGTAATGATTTCCAGACAACTTTTGAAGTCAGTGAGAGGTCTCTTGATGATGACTTCATGGGGAAGTGCTTTGACCTTTGAACAAAAGTTTAGACAGTATTTGACATCTGAAAAGCATCAAAATCTAATTGCTGATCCCTATCATCAATTGAGTTTATGTGTTTCTGATAGTACAGATTTCGAAGCTGAAGGTTTTGAAGTGTGTAACATTTCTTGCTCCTCTCTCTCAACCACAGTGAATCAGCTAATTAAATCACTCATACCTCGTGTCAAGAACGTTCGAAGCTTAATCTTAGGTTCATATGGAACTTCTTCTGTCAATGAATTAACTAATTCTGAGCTTCAAATCATCGCAGATTGGATCAATAACTCGGACATTCAATTAAAACATCTATCGATTGATAATTATGATATTACGAACCTTCCTGTGATTGGAAACTTAGAATCACTCACTATCACGAATGCTAAAAGATTTCCTCTCAGTGGATTGCATATTTCATCTTATTATCGTCATCTTCGTTGTTTAAAGCTCTCTTCTGATAGTATAGAAGATGTAAGTAGTTTAGATAGAATTTATGATCTAGATTTATCCTTTTGTTCTGGAATACGTGATATATCTTGTTTAAATCATAATTATAGAATAACTATTACTGATTGTGAGAATATTCTTGATTATTCGAATTGTTTTCGTTATTCTAAGATTATTGATATTTCTACGAATCCAGGTTATCAACTAACAATGAAAAGTTATGATCTTTCATCAGCAATTGAAGCACGTGAGATCTACTAAGTACTGAACCTCTCATCCTTCCTCAATCTTCAAGTCTTCGTTTTGTGCAAGCTGAAACTCTTCGTGGTTACTTCATGTTACCTTCTAAACATAACATTCGAGAAATAACTGTGAGAGATTGTCCACGCTGTTCATTTTTAATAAATTTTGGTTGTATTTATTCTGTTAAATTGATTGAATTAAATATTTCTTCTTTACGAGGATTAGGAAGTCGTAACCGGATCGTTGAAGTAGATTCCTGTCCGTACATTAAAGACTTTAGTATGTTGAAACATTGTGATAAACTGACGATCCGTAATTGCGAAGGATTTCAAGATTTTGATCAAGTACGAGGTGTAAAAGATTTCATTTTCTATCCTGTTGATGTTAATAGTCTTCCAAAGAATATGGAGGGTGTAACATGTCTCGTCCTTATCAAAGTTCCTGAGGATCTCTTATCTTTAAAGGTTCCGAGCACTTTAATAAAGTTGGTAATTGATTCAAAAGATGTTCAATTGATCCATCAATTTCCTTTACTTCTTGCAATTCTTCCTCCTCACGTTGAGAAGATTGCGGTATCTGTGAAGAAGAAAGACTTTCTTCCCATGCTCGAAAATAATGAACTGTCTTTCCCAGACTTTCTTATCGAATCAATCGAATTAATTGAATTATCGAAGGGCTTTTCTACGAAATCAGGAATTCAATTTTTGCGTAATCATTAAACTCCTTGATGTTACTGGGGACAGTACTGCTTCATGGTATCGGGAAATCCTATTTATTCATAATATCTGTGTGTGTCTGAAGTTAAATTGTTATTTAGTTGGTAGAAGTAGTAATTTCATGTTAGATGTAATTTTAGTTATAGTCTCTTTTAATTAAAGCTTGAGCATATGATCGGATCCAATGCTAGGAAGGAGTCCACATACTGAGTGATGAACTGTGAAGGCATAGAAAGTACAATAAATATAAGAAATCTTTATATTAGAAAAGCAGAGAAAATGGCTGTATCTTATTTAATTTAACAATTTAGAACAAAACAACAATAGTATGAAAGGATGAAATGAAATGAATGGTGATTGTATCTTTCCTCCTCCTCCATACGATACTCTTCGCTATAGAATCTCTTAGTTGGTGACTTATTAATTGAGAGTAATGTTTCAAACCACTACTGCTCAAACTAACAAAAAGGTACTTCATAAGAAGTTGATTACAGCTAATACCTTCAGGCAAGAGTATTATACTCTTCCTTTGAGTTGAAATACAAGCCATATTAGATGACTTACCAAACATCGCAACATTTCATCTTAACCTAAATATCTATTAATCCCATTACAATTTAAAGAATATTCTGACAACAGCCAAATATGCGCTGGTAAGTCAAACTGCTCAATTATCTTCCTGCCTTCATAAATGTGAGAGTAAGTATTTTCACAAGGATGAAATGCAGCACGATATAAAGGATGTTGTCGATAAATTTCATCGGTGGATGATTTTTCTTCTCTATCAACATCATCATCACGATCAGTGTCCCTCTCACGGTAACGATCTCTAGCAGCCACTACTATTGCATCGTTCGTCGAAATTTCAATAATAAAAACCTGATTCCTCCCAAAAGCAGCTATTATATACTGTAAATTCATCTTAAACGATTGATCTTTATGTATATGGAATGCAGCTAATCCAGTGAAAGGACGAAGTAAATATTTAATTAACATGAAAAAATTATTACGAGAATAACGATTAGAGTTACTAATACCATGAAATAGATCACCATTCCATAACATTGGCATACCATCAAAGATATCTAACATAATATAATCATAATAGATATCTAATTGTAACATCTTATCCATCACTGTCTCATCATTAGTCGTGAATGGATAGGAGAACATCTGAGAAATGATTCCTTTATTATCACGATGATTCATAATTAATTCTAAATATTCCTTCTCAGTCTCTGTTTGTTTGATAATTGTTAGGTAATACTCTAAATACTTCGATGTGGTAATAAGAGTATTTAAATAAACGAGATAATCTACAATATCACTAATAATCACATTCGAATGACATTCTTTGATATCATTTATATGATTAGTTCCATTCAATAGTGATAACTTGTTTAACATCGCAAATGAAGCTGCTGAGGTGGAGGAAGAGAAATCACCTGTATTTGTCATCGCATTAATCTCCGTGAGAAGAAGATTCTCTTTCTTCTGTAATTGATAGATATTACAAACAAATGAATCAAATTGATAATATTGTAAAGCAATCTTAACAATTGATTCTCTTAATTCAATTTGATCATATTCGAAATAAGGGAAATGAGTCATAAAGAATTTATTCATGGCACCCCCTCCTAATCCAACGAGTAACATTCTTCCTGTAGGCTTCATTAATGATTCTCTTGGCGGCTTGAGATAAATAGGAGAAGGTGAAAATACTATCACAGAGGAAGAAATTCTCGTATATTCGGTTGATAAGCCAACTGACACCACACAGTCAGTAGGGGAAGCTTGCGTTGTATTATTAGTAAGGTTGTTGTGATTCGTGGTTCGGATAACTGGTTTACAATAAAATGGTTGAAATGTCATAGATCCTCCTAAATGTGAGACATTTTTTATTTCTTCAATATTTGTATGATTGGTATAATCGAGGTATAATGCTCGTTCGCATTGTTCTATTGTTTGATTGATGAGATCATTGTGAAGGAAGTCAAGTGATTTCTGTTGATAGAGAAGAGATTTTCTAATATCCTTGACTTTCTCTTCATTTTCAAGTATAAAAGGTTTGCATTTTTGAGTAATAATATTGACTTCATATTCTTCTTGTATTGTTGTGGTTATATTTGTTATATTTGTTGGAATCCCGCTACTTAAAAGGTTATATTTATCAGATTCTTGCAAGTTTATAATCACATCCTCAATGTAAAGAATATTTTTTGGTTCATATTCCCAACAAAATTCTGATGAAAGTAAAAAAGGAAGTAGATTCTTTTCAATATAAATATTAAATAATAATGTTAATATTAATTGTTGATCGATTTCTTGTCTATATTCGGTGGATAATGAGCTTGTATTGAATGAATTAGGGTAATGATCATTTAACAATAGAGTAAAGATTACATCTTTATAGTTTTCAGTTAATTTTAAGAGGTCTTCTTGTCTAATTTTAAAGATTTCGTTACAGACTAATTCTCCTTTACTAGCAATAGATAATAATAATTCCAACACTTTCTTTGCTAAATTTTCATAAACTTGAGTGCATTGATGTTCACTGTCATCTGTGACAGCTATTTCTTGTAATTCTTGCATCCGATCGTTTATCAGTCGCCATGTTTGCACCTCTGAATCAAGCGACTGGATATAATCTCGAGGAAAGGCACCAGTAGGAAAATCATCCATATGATTAATAATTGTCACCCCAGTCAAGAAGTACAGTCGAAGAATCGCTGCATAGTCTAGAAGACCTTGAAATTGTCTCGACACTTCATCACCTTCCTTGGGCACAGTTAGGCGATTGTCAGAGTCAAAGTAACAAGAAATAGAAAAATTAATACTAAAGGATTCATATTCATGAATGGATTGATACCCGTCTTCCTCATTCAATGAAATAAAGCCATTTGTTTCATATAACCTTGTTTTCATAACATACTCAAATACCTCAGGATACATTCCTTCAGCCCATGAAATTTCACGTAAATCATTCGCTTTCGTTCCTACAAGATAAAGAACAGACAGCAACGACCACAGAAGCCATCGTAATGACATATTTTGCGATCCAAGTAATCTACAAAAAGAAAAACGAACAAATTTCGAAATACTTACCGAAGTATTACCGACGTATTACCGAGTTACCGATAGTGTTTGTCACATTCGAAAAGATGGAGGAAATACCAGAATTCATCCTCCGTGGAGTAGATGTGTTGAATGAACTACTGATCATGCTTCAACATCCTTTAAATTTTCAGTTCTCACCTGAGTTTCTGCGAAGAATCAAGATGAATGAGGATTCCATTGAGGATAGAGAACAGGTAAGCTCATACTTGTTTTTGACATTTTTACAAGTTTAACAACATTTAAGCTCCTCGATATTGTCTTGACATACATCTCCAAGTATCAACCGATTAATGTTGCTCGTATGAAAACTAAATCGTGTCATGAGTTGGTGAATTTCCTCTGTGCTCTTTGCATAGAGCAACAGCTGTGGACTATTTCCACATTTAAGCGACATTTTTCTCTATATTGGCCTAAAATCCAGCACATCTTAGCTCCTCAATGTATATTCCTTCAATCAACTGCTATATCAATCGATGCAACTGTAGATATCGAGAGAGAACTGTCATTAGAAGAAGTATCAGCAATTACAACGAAATATACAATAATACAAAATAAATTGAAAAAATTACGTGAATTAGAGAAAATGAATATAAAATTAATCAAAGAAAGTGAAAATCTATTAAAAGATATTGAAGGAAATAAACAATTTCATCATAAAATGATTTTACAGAATTTATTAGATGGTGTTCAATTAACATCATCTCCAACCACAACCATCTTACCTTCCACAACTGAAAAGGTATCACTGTCCTTTTTAGATGAGATAGATGAATTTAGAAACTTTGAAAAGACTCTAGAGAATGAGAAATCTTTAGAAGATCTATTCTTACGATGGATAAAGAAACCTCAACAGCAGTCATTACGATCACCCTTACAAGACGATGAGATATCAGATATCATTCTTTCAGAAGCAGACATCGTTGAAGCGAAAAAGAAGACACAAGATATGGTAAGATTGGTGGAAGAAGAAGTAATCGCACATTTACTCAAAGAGAAGATAAATGTGATGAAAATTAGACAATCCACTTCATTCCTACCAACTCAAACCATCCCTTTGACAGAAAGAGATTTTCGTGGAACTCCTTCTCATAGTTTGTTTACAGATACTATAATCACACAGTTGTTACAGTTGGGTGAGAATGAGTCATTAGAAATTGATCCTCGAGGAAGTGTAGATGAAGCGCTAGTAAAGTTACGAGATGAAAGTCATAAAAAAGTACATGAAGGAATCGAGATAATTAATGATTCATCTCCTTTTCATTGTGTCGTTCATGAGGAAAATAAACCACAAACCTTTTAGGCTTCTTATGTATTGAGATGAAGCGATAAGCAAATTTCCTCCATCAATGGGAACGTATATTTAAGATTCATAGAATCGTTTGGATTTTTATCATTTCAACGATTATATTGGCTATTGGCTATGCTTCATTAAAAATATACTTAAACGCTTTGTAGTAACGATCATGGAAATCACCTTCAGCAAGTTTATTGTATGTCAAGAACATTGCTCGACGAGGATGCGGAGAGTTATTGGGTTTCGAACGATGTGGAATAAAACCATTAAAGAAAATAACATCACCAGCTTTACATTCAATCGTTTGAAAAGTCATTGCAGCTTCTGCTTCAGCAGTAATTAAAAGATTTTCAGTTAGTTGTACTTGATCTTTCTTCCACTGCCCAGGTGCCACTTCTAAAGCTCCATTCTCAATTGTTGCATCATCAATGGCAATCATTACAGAGATATGTTCTTCCCCATATCCAAAATATGCTAAAGTATCTTGATGACAAACGAAACCAGCTCCACCTGATAATTTAAAGTTAATTTTATCTTTAAATAATATTGCTTCTTCTTGAAATAATTGTGATACAATAGCATGTATGAATTCTTTCGCAAATAGAGTTAGTTCTGAATGATATTGTACATAATTCTCGATTCTGGATAGTATCTTCTCAGAGATATCTTGTTGTGATTGTTCATTATGTACTAACCATTTCTTTTCATTTTTTTCAGGAATTGGCCAAGATACAATATCCTTAATCCACTGACGAATCGTATCTATTGTCAAATTGTGGAAGCTGAGAAGATTCGTTACTTTGAGGTAAGAATTCTCGTGATATTGTTGAATCTGAGCAGGAGATAAGATATATCCCTTCATTGAAGGGCATTTGAAAGCGAGCTCAGAGATACGATTGGACTGCTGCTTTTCTGCTCTTTGGTTTTGGAAGTCCTGGTCTTCTCTCTGACGGAGTTTGAGATTTCTTTCTATCATATCAGTGTAAGCATCTAGAGATGGAAGATCTGGTAATCCTACATTTGCTTCAACCTTCGCCGCTTCATCCATTTTTCGCAATAAGAGAATATCGTGAAATAAAGGGTGTTGTTCGAAGGCGCGTCCTTCTTCCTCTCCCATAGGACCGCCTTGAAATCGAAGAGTCGTTTTCGACGCCTCTGACAGGTCATTGTAGTAATCGGGTTTCGAATAACATAAATAACGCTTGGCTTGAACATGATTCCTCACTAGCTCACAAACCCGTCTACTAAATCCCACAGAGTGGAGAAAGTCTCCTCCGATATCTTCATGATGCATGATACCACAGCCATCCATCTTCATCTCAAGTTGAGCTTCCAACCCTAAAACATGTCCAATATCATGAAATAATGCGGCTAAAATAAACTCCTCATCATGGGAAGAAGAAGAAGAAGAAGTTGATTCTATTTCACGCATCGCAAAATAACCACCTTGCAAAGAGTGTTCCAGGATAGAAACAGGTTCTCCAATGTAATCAATTTCTCCATACGATTGATAGAGAATGTGAATACGTTGAACAACTTGTTCAATACAAGTATAATTCATAGCACAGATTTGTGCACGATATACCATATTTGTGCACGAAAGACCCGAAGTGCATAAAATGATGAGTGAGGTGAAGGAACAAGTAGAGAAGATCTTATCAGATGATCTAGACAAACAACTTGATGGACTGAAGTATTTGAATAAATATCTGGCTGGTAAGAGCAACATTTCTTCTTTGTATTGCTGTATTGAGTGATCTTTCATAGATCGTGATCAGAAGGAGAATCATGTTATTATTGATACAGGAGTTGCTAAGACAGCGTTCAATATCATTCGAAAGAATGATGTCAATCATCCAGAACTACTTTATGCAGCAGTGATATTGGTGTTACGTATCTCAGGTGGTTCACAAGAAGAAACAGAATTTGTCGAAGCCGCTGATCTCATACCATCAATTTATAAAATATTAGATTCAAACTATGATGAAGAATGGAATTATCGTATAAAGGATAGAATCTGTCTAATAATAGGAAATATTATAGGTAATTCACTTACCTCACGTGATTCTATTCTTTGTACATATAATGGTTTTCATCATATTTTTTCTCTTTTAAGTGATTATGCCAATGAAATCGATGAAATCAATGAAGAAATTCTGAAAAGAAATGAATATTTAAAAGATAATAATATGAATATTGAAGATATAGATAGAAATGATCAAAGACTTCCTCAAGATATAAAGATTATTTCTGATAAATTAGAATATATTCAAACACTTCTTTGGATTTTATCGAATTGTTATGTATGGTCCCCCTTCCCTACCTTTCATGAAGATCAAAATTATCCATTTTTTGATCATATTAGTAGTTTATGGTGTATCGACGATGTCGAGATTTCTCGTGAGATTGGATGGTTATTAAATAAAATAGCGGAAGTGGAAGTGAATTCTATTGAAGTAATAATGTCTTTTCCAAAAATTCCTCGACGAATGGAATATTTTCTAAGAACTTCAATTAAAGATACTGTTCTGGTACCAGTCATGTCTTTATATCTTTCTGTAAGTTGCGGAACAGATGAACTCGTGGAGATACTAATAGAGCATGACTTCTTTACGCTGGTTATTGATTTAGCGAGAAAGGTGTCATTAGAACCTGTAATCCAAAGAATAATAGCTAATATAGTTAGTAATGTTTTACTTGGAACTGCAGAACAAAGATTTGCTCTTCTCAATTGCAGTATTTTGAGATTAGTCATATCAATTCTCCTAACATCACCCAGTAAAGCAGCTAGAAGATATTCAGTCACAGTGATGCGTCAGTTGGTAGCCGAGGAAGACTTGCCGAGTGCGAAGATATTACCTAATCCACTTTCTCAAGCATCAGATGCGACTCAAGATCAAGTCAGGTATCTGATATTGCGAGCAATAAGTAATTTACGAGAGACAGGTTATCCAGCGACAGCACTGGATATGATAAAAGAACTAAAGAATCATGAGAGTATTTTCTCTTTTTTCTCTTAATAAAGAACTTATCCTTTTACATGAACTACCATTCGATTTAGTTAATTTCTAGGAAAATCTGTTTTTTTCGTCTCTTATGATACTATTACAAAATATTAAAAGTTGATTTGGAATAGAAAAACACTTTATTTGATTGTTGAAACCTCATAGCAAACAAACAAACATATACACAATATCTACAAAAAAGCCACAATAAAACACCAGTTAGAGTTGTATTATTATTATACAAGAAGTGATCGAATCATTTCTTTCAAGTGATTAGGAATCATTTCCATCTTCACAGTTCTTGATGCTTTCTCATTGCCTCTCGTCATCATTCCACCATCTTCATCATCTATCTCCATTCGTTCATTACTTTCATCTTTATTCATCTCATACTCTCGCGTCTCTACTTCTCCCAATTCTTCTTCACACTTCTTCAAGAAATATTCTTGTTCCTCTTCTTGAGTATTATTAACAAAGAGATCTTCGTGATGTATTCGAACAATATCAGAACAAAGTTTCTTGAGTGAAGAAGGAGATCTCTTCCCTACTAACACAATCGTACAACTGGAAGAACATGAGATTTGAAGAATCTCTCTTTTCTCATGTAAGAAGAATGGTATCAGTCGCGGTGCCTCATAACTAATCGGGGCTGTCGCAGTTAATGTGGAGGATGAGGAAACAAATCCTAATTGACCATGTTTCGATCTTCCTACACCTATTAAATCAAAGTTACTGCAATAGAAGATCGTATGCTCTCCACCACAAACTATCTGCAACACCTTCCTTGTTGCTAAATCTCCGTCCTCCACCCTTACAAAGGTTGGTTGATAGCGATGACCTCTCTCATTGATTGGAAGAAGATGAGGATCCTTTATTCCTAACTGTCCTTCCTCATTTCTACCACAGACAAAAGCTTCACCATCCTCTGTTACAAAAGTAGAGTGCCCCCATCCTGCATTGATCTAAGGAGCATATGAAAGCGATTACAATCAAATGGCTGAAAGGATATCAAACTTACATCAATAATGTTCTCGGGTAGATTAGGGACCATGGCAGGTAGAGCGAGGTATAGTCCACCATCATCATATCTCTCCATATCTGCAGAGAATAATCCAAGTTGCCCTACACGATTGTGACCCCAGGTATAGATCTGACGATTCTCAGTTAAAGCTAAGGTATGAAAGCCTCCTGTCGCCACTGAAATCTTAATAATCTTTTGATTATTGAATCTATTCAACCAAAGAGGAGTGAGAGTATTTTGACGTTGACCATGTCCAACATAAGATGCTTTGCCACATGTGAAGACTCTTCCATCTTCAGTTAACATCACTGTATGGACTGAACCCGTACAAACACCTACAAACACAATTCGAAATTCAATAAGAAACCAAAGTATTCGAATCACGACTTACTTTTCACTTTTTCATCTTCCATTGATCGTACCAACATCGGTAAGAAGGTATTGAGTTCATTTCCATGTCCTAAACGACCATTGCCTCCAGCACCCCAAGAATACATCTTTCCTTCTCGTGAGATGATGAATGTATACGCATATCCACAAGAGACGGCGACTACATCAACTTCAGACAGTGCAGAGACTAATGTTGGTTCGTTGAGGTCATTTTCATGACCGTGACCTAACCGGCCGAACTGTCCCTTTCCCCAGGTAAACAACTGACCATTACCACCAACCACTGCGATATGTTGATCCCCACAAGAGATGGAAGCAATTCGTAGTCCACATAATCCTTTTAAGATTGTCGGCTTTTGATAGTCGATCGATCCTTCTGAGATACAACCAGTGATGAAAACATTGACTCCTGGGTCACACTTCTCTTGAAATGCCGTGAACAAACTAATATGACCAGAGCAGAAGTCGAGTAAGGTCTCAAGCTCTATATGACGAGAGTCCAACGATGCTGGGGAAGGTTTGTGGTTCCCTTGAGGAGAGAAAGGTGAGGAAGGAGGAGGTGCGAGTATGTTGTGATTGGTTTGATCGAGGTTCAAGAGAATAGACTGGAAGGAGTGAAAGGCATCAAAGAAAGGCGTTGTCTTGTTATTACTACTACTCTTGTTTGAGTTTGAGGATATACTCGTATAAAAGTCAATAAATATGGTTTTAAATTCATTCCAAGGTGTATTCGATTGATATTGAAAGAACTTAATCCAAAATAACCTCATAAACAAACATGAAGAAAGATCATCATAATTCTCTTTAATTTGATTAGAATTATTATTCGAATTATTAGAATGAATTAAAATCATGGTATCATCTTGAATAAATAATAAAGGACGAAAGATCGAATGAATTAAAATATTTTTATTATCTAATCCATCTATTACAATATTAAAAAATTCTATCATTAATTCACTTTCTATTTGAATAATACATGGTTCAAATAATCCAAAAGAATTCGAATTTTGTGATTTTATATTCATTATTGCTGTAGTAAAGAAGGTTAGAGTCTGATCAAGATAAGTGAAGATCTGTGATGTTATTAGTCCTTTCACCTTAGGAAAAGGTGTTGTAAATTCTGTTTCATTCTGCCAAAGATGGATTGTTATTAATTGTATTAATCGGATTAAACGTAATTTAAATTTTGATGAGTGATTGAGTAAGAAATCCCAATCACCTTCTTCTATTCTTTGAAGGAGATTGACTGATTTCTTTAAGATTTGATATTCAAAACGAATCGATGCTGTCTTTACATTCATCTCTAATCATTCAAAGATCCAACGAGATGCAACCCTCACAAACCCGTTGATCAAAGGTCTCTTCTAATCTATTCTTGATAGTTTCGATAGAATTTTCGGACAAGAAATAAGGAATTCCTTAATAACTTAAACAAAAGAATGAAAAACTTAGGAGAGAGAAACTCCAAATTACTTCAAAGTGATGCTAGTCCACACTATCGTGGGTGATCCAGGTTTCGTCCGTT
>VFQN01006405.1_pt1 | contig 13468 bp, 9 predicted proteins | sample 3512371 | NCBI WGS metagenome assembly VFQN01 (sample SAMN10412370, study PRJNA504923) | tailings metagenome | isolation source: Replicate 2 from Balatoc abandoned mine | place: Philippines: Itogon, Benguet | collected 2017-08-28
CATCGCGTGCTTGGGCGTGGACAGCAGCACCAGCGCCAGCAGGTTCACCGGGTTCACGTCGGCGGCGCGGTTGATGTTGACCTGGATGCGCTGGGCGATGTCCTCGACCGCGTCGTTGAGCCAGGCGGGCTTGGCGTCCGGGTCGGCGGCGTTCTGTTCGCGCCAGTCCGGGGCATGCTGCTCGAGCACCTTGTCCAGGAAGATCGGCTCGCCGAAGTTCACCGCCACCTTGCCGTAGTGCTCGCGCAGCACCTCGGCGCCGGCGCGCAGCAGGGCCCAGATGGTTTCCTTCTGCTTGGGCTGGCCGCTGAGCTCGTCGAGGTAGCTCTTGCCCTCGATCAGCTTCTCGTAGCCGATGTACACCGGCTGGAACACCACCGGCCGGCGCGGCGCGCGCAGGAAGGCCTTGAGCGTCATCGCGATCATGCCGCCCTTGGGCGCCAGCAGGCGGCCGGTGCGCGAGCGCCCGCCCTCGATGAAGTACTCCAGCGAGAAGCCCTCGCCGACCAGCTGCGCCACGTACTCGCCCAGCACCGCCGCGTACAGGGCGTTGCCGCGGATCGAGCGGCGGATGAAGAAGGCGCCGCCGCGGCGCAGGATCGGCCCGATCACCGGCATGTTGAGGTTGACGCCGGCGACGATGTGCGGCGGCACGATGCCGCGCGTGTACAGCAGGTAGCTCAGCAGCAGGTAATCCATGTGGCTGCGGTGGCAGGGCACGTAGATCACCTCGTGCCCGGGCGCGACCTGCTTGAGCGTCTCGAGGTGGTTGACCTCGACGCCGCCGTAGATGCGGTTCCAGAAGCCGGTCAGCGCGAACGAGGCCGAGCGCACCACCGGGTTGGAGTAGTCGGCGGCGATTTCCCAGGCGAAGCGGTGCGCCTTCTTCCAGGCTTCCAGGTACTCGGTGTTGTCGCGCCGCGCCTGGTCGGAGATCGCCTTGCGCACCGGCTCGGCGTCGAGCACGCGGTCCACCAGCAGGCGGCGCGTGGACAGGTCCGGGCCGATGACCGCGGTCTTGATGCGGCGGAAGTGCGCGCGCAGCACGCGGCTGACCTTGCGCACCTGGCGCTCGTGCGCGACCTCCTCGCCCAGGATCTCCCAGACGCGCACGCCGGGCGAGAACTGCACGACGGTGTCGCGGCCGTTGAGCAGGATGGCCAGCAGGCGGCGGAAGCGGCCCACCAGGGCCCAGTTTTCGGAGAACAGCACCGAGAACCAGCCCGACTGCCGCGCCGGCGCGCGGCCGACGAAGATCGACACCGGCACCAGTTGCACGTCCTGGTCCGGGTAGAGGCGGTGCGCCATCAGCAGGCGCGAGAGCGCGTCGGAATGGGTGCGGTTGCGCGGCCGCCCGAACAGGCCGGCGCGGCGGCGCGACAGCGCGACGTAGGCGCGCTTGCGGCCCAGCGGATCGCCCGGCAGCGCGGCCAGGGGCGAGGGCAGGCCGGCCTCGCGGCAGGCGCGGTCGAGGATCAGCGTGTTCGACAGGCCGTAGTTCTCGATCACGTAGCAGACCGGCCGGTCGAGCGTGAACGGCGGCACCGCCGGCTCGCGCTTGATCTCGATCCAGGGCGCGAGCAGCTTCTCCATCAGCCGCGCCCAGAGGGGCGGGCGGCCGGCGGGCTTGGCCGCCGGGGCGGGCGGCGGGGTCGGGGCGGCGTCCATCGGGCGATCAGTCCGCGCTGGCGGCCTCGGCCGCGGCGTCGGCGGGTTCGCCGGCCGGGGCGTCCGTGGCGACGCCGGTCGCGCCCTCGGCGCCGGCGTCCACTTCGGCCAGGGCCTGCTCGGCCTCGCGCACCGCGTCGGCGGAGTACCAGCCTTCGCCGACGCGCACCATGCGCTGCTCGAAGGCGATGGTCTTGCCCAGCAGCGGGTAGCTCACCTTGACCGTGGCCTGGTCGCCCTCGCTGGACACGAGTTCGGCCTGCACGCCGTCGAGCGCGGCGTCGAGGTCGAGGTCGTAGGCCTTGGCGACGGCCTTGGCGCCGGCCAGGGCGATGCCGCCCTTGGCCATGGCTTCGTCGTGCTTCAGGGCGCGGGCGTCGGCCAGGGTCGGCAGCTGCAGTTCGCGGGCGGTGCCCACGGCGGCGGCCACGGCGGCGCGCGCGCGGTCGCGGTCGGTGAACAGGGCGGGCTGGGCCCAGGCCAGCAGGCCGGAGACGAGTTCGGAGCCGTGGGCCTTGTCGGCCTCGCTCAGGTCTTCATTGGCCTGGATGGCGGCGGTGAGGAAGATGCCGGCGGTCGCCTGCATCATCGGCCACTGCCCGGCCATCTCGCTTTCGAACTGTTGAAGCTTGGGCTCGAGGTCGCGCAGCAGGGCCTGTTCGGCGTCGTCGGCCAGCAGGCGGGACATCATTTCGTCGTATTCGGCGGCGTCGGCCGGGTCCACGGGCTCGGCGCGCGCGACCTCCTCGTCCCAGCGGGCGACGGTGCGGGCGTACAGCTCGGGCGGCAGGCTGAGCCGGCCATAGGCGGCCAGGTCGTTGGCGCGCAGGGCGCGGGCCTGGGCCTGGATGGCGCCGACGGGATCGCCCGGGGCGGCCAGGGTCGCGTCCTCGCCCTCCCGGCGGCAGGCGCCCAGGGCAAGCACGAGGGTCAGCAGGGGCAGCAGGGCCCAGGCAGGCAGGCGTCGGCTCATCACGGCTTCGGGGTGTCGTCGGGAGCGGGCAATCTAGCAGATCGGGGCTAAACGCCCCCGTGCCGGGGCGCCGCATAAAAAACGGGAGGCCGAGGAGGCCTCCCGTGAAATCCGGATGGTCCGGAGGACAGGTCGTCGTTGTGGATCCCGGCCGGGCCGAGTGCCCGACGACGGCGGCAGGTTACCCGCGCCCCGGACTTTAGGCAATACCTGAAGAAGAGCCAGGCAAGCTTTTGATTTACTTGAATTGATCAGGCGCCGGGGCCGGCGAAGTGCGCGGCGATCTGGGCCTGGATCGCTTCGGCTGCGGCGACCGGGTCGGCGGCATGGCGGATCGGGCGACCCACGACGATGTGGCTGGCGCCGGCGGCGAAGGCGGTGGGCACGTCCACGGTGCGCTTCTGGTCGTCGCCGCCCGGGCCGGCCGGCCGGATGCCGGGGCAGACCACGAGGAAGTCCGGGCCGGTCGCGGCGCGCAGGGCGGCGGCTTCCTGGCCCGAGGCGATCACGCCGTCGCAGCCGGCGGCCCGGGCCGCCAGGGCGCGCTCGACCACGACCTCGGACGGCTCGCGATCGATACCCAATTGGCGAAGATCGCTGCGGTCCATCGAGGTGAGCACGGTCACCGCCAGGAGTCGAATGTCGCCCTTCTCCTGCGAAGCAGCGCGCATCATGGCCTCATGCTGGCCATGGATGGTGCAGAAGGACACCGGGTAGCGGGCCAGGCCGCGCAGGGTGGCGCCGACGGTGGCCGGCACGTCGTGGAACTTGAGGTCCACGAACACCTGCTTGCCCCGCCCGGCCAGCTCCTCCAGGACGCGGAAATAGTCGCCGCTTGTCAGCAGTTCCATGCCGATCTTGTAGAAATCGACGGAATTGCCGAGGCGATCGGCCCAGGCGCGGGCTTCGGCCGCGGTCGCGACGTCGAGGGCGAAGATCAGCCGGTCGCGGGGGGCGGTGGCGGGGCTCACTGGGCGTAGTCCAGGGCCTCGAGCTTCAGGCGGCGGCGCTCGGCCTCCGGCAGCGTCCAGGCGTTGTTGAACAGGGCCGGCTCCCAGCTGCCGTAGGTCGGGTTGGGCAGCACCCACCAACGCTCGCCGATCCAGCCCAGGTAGGGGGCCATGGCCTGCTCGCGGCCCTCGCGGGTGTTGGCGGTGATGGTGACCATGTCGCCGATCTGGTCGCCGAACTGCATCAGGACGCGATGGCTGCGGCCGACGAACTCGCGCCGGCAGCCCTTCTCCGAGCCTTCCTGCTCGCAGCCCTCGACGAAAAAGCCCAGGCCGAGGAACTGCTCGGGCTTCTCGATGGGGAAGCCGAGCGCGCGCAGGTTCGACAGCGTGGCTTCTTCCAGGTGGGTGGCGCGGTTGGTCACGTAGAAGACGGTGACGCCGCGGGCGGCGGCGGCCTGGGCGAACTCGAGCGCGCCCGGCACCGGCTTGGCCTTCTCCTCGCGCACCCAGCCGTCCCAGGTCACCTCGTCGTAGGTCTGGCCGTCGCGCACCAGGCGGGCCTGGTAGGGCGAGTTGTCGAGCACGGTCTCGTCGATGTCGACGATCACGGCCGGGGGCAGGCCGGTGGCCGGGTTCTTGCGGTCCTCGGCGGTGAGGGCGTCCCAGTCGGGGGTCTTGAGCGCGCGGTCGAGCTGCACCAGGGCGGCGCGCCAGGTCTGGCCGGCGGCCAGGCGGTATTCGAGCGAGGCCTGCACCCAGGCGACGGCGTTGAGGTTGTCGTTGGCGGCCGGGCCGGCGGTTTCCGGCATCGGCACGACCGGCGTCGCCGCGGGCGCGGGCGCGGCGGCCGGGCGCGGGGCGGGCAGGGTCTGGCAGGCGGCCAGGGCCAGCGCGAGGGCCGAGGCGGCCAGGGTGCGGGTCAGGGTCATCTCTGGGAATCCATGCGTTCGTCGAAGGCCGCCGAGTTTATCCGACCCCCATGACCCTTCGCCGACAAAACCGGGTCCTGGCGCTGAACGGAGGCTGGCTTGGCGGCGGCCGCGGGGGCGCGGATTCGGCGTGTTGCAGGGCCTTGGCGGGAGGGTCCGCCGATGGGCGAATGACGGAGTCGGTGGCATGCAAGCTGATGCGGCGGGTCGGATGAAGGCGGGGCTGGGCGCGGCGGCGCGGCGCTGGTCGGGGCTGTCGGCGAAGGGCCGGGCGGCGGTGGTGGCGATCGTGGCGGTGCCGGTGCTGGCCTTTGCCGCGCTGGGCGGCGGCGACCCGGCGCCTGGCGCGCGCACGGGTGGCGCGGGGACGGGCGCGACGCCTGCGGCCGCCGGCGCCGGCCCGGGCCTGCCCGGCGACGACGGCTTCATCCGCAGCGCCACCGCGATCGAGTCGCAGGACCTGGACCAGGTGCTCGAAGAAATCGCCGACGCCGGCCCGCGTGGCCAACCGACCGTCGCTGCCGATCCGGAGTACACCGCCAAGGCCATCGCGCTGATGCAGTCCCTGCCCAAGGACAAGGACGGCAACCCCGATTGGTCCAAGGTGGACATGGCCGACTACGCGCGGCGCGTGCAGGCGCTGGGCCCCGCGCCCGGGATCTCGACGGCGCCGGCCGTGCCCGAGGACGAGGAGCTCGACCTCGACGAGGCGCTCGAGCGCCTGGCCGCGGGCGTCGACCAGGCCGCGCCCGGCCAGGACGTGCTCGACGCGCTTCGCGACAGCCCGCAGGGCGACGACGCCCCGCTGCTGATGGCGCATGCGATGGCCCTGGCCTCGGCCGGCGATCCCTGGGGCGCGGTGGCGAACCTGCTGATCGCCCACGAAGCCGATCCCGACGACGCCTCGCCGCTGGTCAACCTCGCCGCGCTGGCGAATTCGCAGGCGCTGCCCTCGGTGGCGCTGGCGCTGCTGGAAGAAGCGGCATCGCTCGAAGGCACCGCCGACACCGCGCCGATGGGCATGCGCGAACAGGCGGCCCTGCTCAACAACCGGGGCCACGCCCTGGTGCTGCTGCAGCGCCTGGACGAGGCCGAAGCGCCGCTTCGCGAGGCGCTGGCGCTGAACCCGGAGCTGTCGGAGGCGGCGCGCAACCTCGTGCACGTGCTGGCGAAGACCGGCCGCGAGGACGAGGCGCGTGCACTGCTGCCGCGCGCCGTGTGGCGCCTGCGCGGTTCGCCCGCCAAGCCGGTGCCGGTGCGTCCGGCCGATGGCCCGGCGGAGCCCGGCGCCGAGGCGACGCCGCCGGGCGGCGATGCCGAGGCGATCGCGCGCTGGGCGGAACAGCCCTGGCTGGAGGAGCGGCACGGCAGCGCGCGCGTGCCGCTGTGGATCGCGCTCGACCTGAGCCAGCGCGGCCAGATCGCCTGGCCGGAGATCCTGATGCCGAGCGCCGACGCGGGCTACGCCGGCTACTACGCGCAGGCCTCGGCGCGGTTCCTGGCCGCGCGCGCGAAGGCGCAGGCGCTGCAGGACAGCCAGGCCGGGCCGATGCAGGCGCTGGTGGTCAAGCGCATGACGCTGGGCGAAGTCATCCAGCAGGCCATCCACGTGCAGGCCTCGCCGCTGTGGATGGTCGAGCCGATCGACACCGACATGCACCCGATGTCGGCCGACAAGGAGAACCTGATCCTGGCCGGCGGCCAGATGACGCGCTTCGACGCGCTGGACATGGCTCGCTCGGAGTGGGCGCTCGAGCAGGCCGCCGACCGCCTCAACGAACGCTACGGCCGCGAGGCCCGCTGCCCGCCGGGCAGCACCACCGACGAATGCTGCGGCATCCACCGCGCCGCGGTCGAACGGAACGTGGCCGAGCTGCTGCCGTTCGCGCGCGATTACGAGGAGCAGTCGCGGGTGTTCTTCCGCGAGGCCTACGGCCTGTCCACCGCCATCGCGACCAACCTGCCGGCCGGCGGCTGGCACGACATGACCCGCATCGACATCGAGGCGCAGGTGCACCTGCTGCAGGGCCATGTGCAGCGCGAGGTGGCGTTCGCGTTCTCGCACGCCGCGCCCCCCGGCGGCGCCTGCTACGACCGCACGCCGGAGGCCAGCGCCGAGGCCGCCGACATCGTGGTGGATGCGCCGGCCTGCAGCGCCGCTTCGCAATGGGCCTCGGGCAAGTGGGCCTTCAGCGACAACTTCTCGGTCGAGGCCACCTGCGGGAAGATCAAGTTCGTGGCCGAGGTGAACATCATCGGCACCAAGAAGATCAAATGGGGGCCGGTGAGCGACGTGGGCCTGGACCTGGGCATGCACGCCGAGGTGGAGTTCACGATGGAGGGCACGGTGACGATCTTCGCCGGGCCCAAGGGCGGCGCCTCGGGCAAGGTCGGCGGCGTCGGCGCGGACTTCGGCGTGAAGGACGGCATCTACGCGGTGATCGACCGCAACGGCGTCAAGGACGTGGGCATGCGCGTGGTGGTCGGCGGCGGCGTCGCCTCGGGCCAGGGTGGCGCCACCCACGACGTCGACGAGATGGACTTCTCCTTCGTCTCCGCGCCTCGGGCCAGGGTGGCGCCACCCACGACGTCGACCAGATGGACTTCTCCTTCGTCTCCGCCCTCTAACCACCAAATGGGGTCAGACGTTATTAACGATTGAATCGTTCGCTTGAAGCGTTAATAACGTCTGACCCCATTTTTAGTCGTTGAAGAGGGCGGCGATGGCGTCGAGGTGGGCGCGGCCGCGTTCCTTCTTCTCGGCTTTCTCGCGCTCGGGGTCGAGGCCGTCGCGGAGCAGGTCGGCGGCCGGCAGTTCATCGAGGAAGCGGCTGGGCAGCAGGTGCTGGGTCTCGCCCCAGCGCTTCACCTCGGCGCTGTGGCTCAGGTAGAGGCGTTCCTTGGCGCGGGTGATGCCGACGTACATCAGCCGGCGTTCCTCCTCCAGGCTGCCTTCCTCGAGCGCGGCCTCGTGCGGCAGGTTGCCGTCCTCGCAGCCGACCACGAACACCGCCCGGAACTCCAGGCCCTTGGCCGCGTGCAGGCTCATCAGGCGCACGGCGTTGCCGGGCTCGCCGCGGTCGGCGTTCGACAGCAGCGCCAGCTGCGCCGCCAGCTCGCCCGGGCCACCGCCGCGTGCGCCTTCGAACCAGGACGCCAGTTCCTCGAGGTTGGCCTTGCGGCGCAGGAAGCTGGGCTCGTCCTTGCACTGGCTCCGGATCATGCCGAGCATGCCGCTGCGTTCGGCCAGCACCGGCACCAGTTCGGCCGGCGTGAGGCGCTCGGCCTCGTCGCGCAGTGCATCCACGATGCGCGTGAACTCGTCCAGGCCGGCCGCCGCGCGCGGCGTCAGCTGCTTCAGGAAACCGATCTGCCCGGCCGCCTTCGACAGCGGCATGCCCGCCGTCTGCGCCATCGCCGCCAGCTTCTCCAGCGTGGTCGCGCCGACCTCGCGCTTGGGCGCCGCGATCGCGCGCAGGAAGGCCGCGTCGTCGTCGGGGTTGGCCAGCACCCGCAGCCAGCTCAGCACGTCCTTCACTTCGGCGCGCTCGAGGAAGGCCGTGCCGCCGGTCAGGTGGTAGGGGATGCGCAGCAGCTGCAGCGCCTTCTCCAGCGGCCGCGACTGGTGGTTGCCGCGGAACAGGATGGCGAACTCGCCCCAGGGGATTTCCTTGGCCTGCTTCAGGTACTGGATCTCGGCGGCGACGCGCTCGGCCTCGTGCTCGTTGTTCCGGCACTGCCACACGCGCACCGGCTCGCCGTCGCCGTGCTGGCTCCACAGCTGCTTGAGGTGCTTGTGCGGGTTCTTCTCGATCAGGGTGTTGGCGCAGCGCAGGATGCGGCCGCTGCAGCGGTAGTTCTGCTCGAGCTTGATCACGCGCAGGTTCGGGTAGTCCTCGGCCAGCAGCTCGAGGTTCTCCGGCTGCGCGCCGCGCCAGGCGTAGATGCTCTGGTCGTCGTCGCCCACGCAGGTCATGTTGCCCTTCGGGCCGGCCAGCTGCTTGAGCAGGCGGTACTGCGCGCCGTTGGTGTCCTGGCACTCGTCCACCAGCAGGTAGCGCAGGCGCTCGCGCCAGCCGGCGGCGAGCCCGGCGTCGGCCTCCAGCAGCTGCAGCGGCAGCCGGATCAGGTCGTCGAAGTCCACCGCGTTGAAGGCCTGCAGCCGCGCCTGGTAGCGCGCGTAGATCGACGCCGCCTCGCGCTCGCGGGCGCTGCGCGCGGCCTCGGCGGCCTGTTCGGGCGTGAGCGCGTTGTTCTTGGCGGTGCTGATGAGGTTCTGCAGCGCGAACAGCGCGTCGTTCTTCAGGCCCGGCGTGGCCAGGTCCTTGATGATCGCCATCTGGTCGTCGGCGTCGAAGATCGAGAAGCCGCGGCGCAGGTTGGCGCGCGGGTGCTCGATCTGCAGGAAGCGCAGGCCCAGCGAGTGGAAGGTGGTGACCGTCAGGCCCTCGGCCGCGTCGCCCTTGATGCGCCGGGCGACGCGTTCGCGCATTTCCTTCGCCGCCTTGTTGGTGAAGGTGATGGCGGCGATGTGCCGGGCCTCGCGCTGGCCGCTGGCGATCAGGTGGGCGATCTTCTCGGTGATGACGCGGGTCTTGCCGCTGCCCGCGCCGGCGAGCACGAGCAGGGGGCCGCCGGTGTAGGCGACCGCTTCTTTCTGTTGGGGATTGAGGCCGTGCATGAGGCCGGGGATTGTACGTCGCCCGACCCGCCCCCCGTAGGAGGGCCTTCAGGCCCGACCGGGCCGGGCCATGCATCTTCGGCCGGGGCGGAGAGATCGGGCCTGAAGGCCCTCGTACAGTAGAATGCGCGGCATGCTGCAGGTCGCGCCCACGCTGTCCATTCCCGACGACGAACTGGTCGAGCGCTTCGTGCGCGCGGGCGGTCCGGGCGGGCAGAACGTCAACAAGGTCTCGACCGCGGTCGAGCTCCGTTTCGACGTGGCGAACTCGCCTTCGCTGCCGGACGCCGTGCGCGCCCGGCTGCTGGCCCGGCGCGACCGCCGCCTCACCGACGAGGGCGTGCTGGTGATCAGCGCCCAGCGCTTCCGCACCCAGGACCGCAACCGCCAGGATGCGCGCGAGCGCCTGGCCGCGCTGGTGGCCGCGGCCATGGTCGCGCCGAAGAAGCGCATCGCCACCAAGCCCACGCGCGGCGCCACGGAACGCCGCCTCGGCGCCAAGCGCGAGCGCGCCACCGTCAAGCGCCAGCGCAGCGCCTCGGCCTGGGAGCGCGAATGAGCGTGGTGCCGGACCTGCCGCCGCGCGCCCCGCGCGTGGGGCACGCCGCCGGCCGCTGGCTGGGCCGCACCGTGCTGCGGCTGGGCGGCTGGCGCGTGGTCGGCCAGTGGCCGGACCTGGACAAGATGGTGATCATCGTCGCCCCGCACTCGTCCGGTTGGGACGCGATCTGGGGCCTGGCCGCGAAGCTGGCGATGGGCCTGGACATCGCCTTCATGGCCAAGGCCGAGCTGTTCCGCGGCCCGCTGGGCTGGCTGCTGCGCGCCTTCGGCGGCATCCCCGTCGACCGCGGCGCGCCCGGCGGCATCGTCGAGCAGAGCGCGGCGCGGGTGCGCGAGGCGCCGCGCATCTGGTTCCTGCTGGCGCCGGAAGGCACGCGCCGGCGCGTCGAGCGCTGGAAGACCGGGTTCTGGAAGATCGCCCGCGGCGCCGGCGTGCCGGTGTTCTGCGCCGCCTTCCACTATCCCGAGAAGAAGATCGTGCTCGACCAGCTCGTGCACCTCGGCGACGACGCCGAGGCCGACATGGCCCGCATCCGCGCCCTGTACCGCCCCTTCGTCGGCAAGAACCGCGACACCCTGTAGGAGCGCCTCCAGGCGCGATCCCGCACGGCAAGATCCGCGATCGCGCCTGAAGGCGCTCCCACGGGAGGGTCAGCGTTCGGAGGGGCCGGCGTCGAAATAGTCGCGCCGTTCGAACAGGCCGGGTTTCACCAGGTCCACGAAGGCGCGCGCCTGCGGGCTGAGGTACTTGCCCTTGCGCATCACCACGCCGTAGCTGCGCGGCGGGAAGTAGGCGCGCAGGTTGCGCGCCACCAGCCGGTCCTGGTCGGCCTCGCCCAGGCAGATGCTGGTGACGATGCTGATGCCCAGGCCCATGGCCACGTACTGCTTGATCACCTCCCAGCCGCCCACTTCCAGCGCCACCGTGTAGGGCACGCGCCGCTGCTGGAACACCAGGTCCACCAGCCGGTAGGTGGTGAGGCGCCGCGGCGGCAGGATCAGGCCGTGCGGCGAGAGGTCCTCCAGGCGCAGGTCGGGTTTCGTGGCCAGCGGATGGTCGGGCCGGCAGATCAGCATCGGGTCGAAGGAATAGACCGGGGCGTAGGCGAGGTCGGCCGGCACGTCCAGCATCGAACCCACGGCCAGGTCCACGGCGTCGCTGCGCAGCAGGCCCAGGCCGTCCTGGCCGGTGACGTTGTGCAGCACCAGCTGCACCTCGGGGTGCTGGTCGCGGAAGGCCTGCACGAGCCGGGGCAGCAGGTAGAGGATGGTCGAGCTGCCGGCCGCCACATGCAGTTCGCCCGCCTGCAGGCCCTTGATGCGGCTGCGGAATTCCCCGTCCAGGCCGTCCAGGCCCTCGACCAGGGGGCGGGCCAGGTCGTACAGCACCTGGCCTTCGCGGGTCAGGGTGAAACGGCGGCCGATGCGCTCGAACAGGCCGGTGCCCAACTCCCGCTCCAGGGCCTGCAGCTGCAGGGTCACGGCCGGCTGGCTCAGGAACAGGGCCTCGGCCGCCCGCGAGACCGAGCCCAGCCGGGCCACCTGGCAGAAGGCGCGCAGGGGCTTGAGCCGGTCGCCCTTGTAATGGAAGCGGGGGCTGGAAGTCGTCATAAGCCCTTGTCCGGCCATTCGTATTCGATTAGCTAATACTAGCTATCAATATATTTGCTTTGTCAAAGCCTGTTGGCGGCTCCTAGGGTCGGGCCATGGTCAATCGGGGCCCAGGGCCCGGGAGCACAGGCATGGCAGGCGACGCGGCGCGGGTCCTCGACCCCAAGCACCCCCTGGAACTGGTCGGCCGGGCCCTCCCCGGCCAGGAAGACCTGCTCAGCCCGCCGGCCTTGGCCTTCCTGGCCGGCCTGCACGAGGCCTTCGAGGGCGAGCGCCAGGCCCGCCTGGCCGCGCGCCGCGAGCGCCAGGCCGGCTACGACGCCGGCGGCCGCCCCGACTTCCGCGCCGACACCCGGGCCCTGCGCGAAGGCGACTGGACCGTGGCGCCGATCCCGGCCGCGCTGCAGGACCGCCGCGTCGAGATCACCGGCCCGGTCGACCCGAAGATGGTCATCAACGCCCTGAACTCGGGCGCCAGCTGCTACATGGCCGACTTCGAGGATTCGACCAGCCCGACCTGGGAGAACCTGCTCACCGGCCAGCGCGCCCTGCGCAAGGCGGTGGCGGGCACGCTCGACTGGATGGCGCCGGACGGCAGCAAGCACTACGTGCTCGACCCGGCCTCGACCACGGTGCTGATCGTGCGTCCGCGCGGCTGGCACCTCGACGAGAAGCACGTGCTCGCCGACGGCCGCCGCATGAGCGCCAGCCTGTTCGACTTCGGCCTGTTCGCCTTCCACAACGCCCGCGCCCTGCACGCCAAGGACCGCGGCCCGTACTTCTACCTGCCCAAGCTCGAGTGCATGGAGGAAGCGGCGCTGTGGGACGCCGTGCTCGCCCACGCCGAGCGCGCCCTGGGCCTGCCGGTGGGCGCGATGAAGGTGACGGTGCTCATCGAAACCCTGCCGGCCGCCTTCGAGATGCACGAGATCCTGCACGCGCTGCGCGGCCGCATCGCCGGCCTCAACTGCGGCCGCTGGGACTACATCTTCAGCTACCTCAAGACCTTCCGCCGGCACCGCGACCGCGTCCTGCCCGAGCGCGGCCAGGTCGGCATGGCCCAGCCCTTCCTCAAGGCCTATTCCGAGCTGCTGGTGCAGACCTGCCACCGCCGCGGCGCCCACGCGATGGGCGGCATGGCCGCGCAGATCCCGATCGCCGGCGACCCGGACGCGAACGAGCAGGCCCTGGCCCGCGTGCGCGCCGACAAGCGCCGCGAGGCGGGCGCCGGCCACGACGGCACCTGGGTCGCGCACCCGGCCCTGATCCCGGTCGCGCGCGCCGAGTTCGACGCGGTGATGCCCGGCCCGCACCAGCACGCCGTGCGCCGCGAGGACGTGGTCGCCGACCGCGAGGTGCTGCTGCGCCCGAGCATCGGGACCATCACCCGCGCCGGCTTCGACAACAACGTCGAGGTCTGCGTGCGCTACCTGGCGGCCTGGCTCGACGGCAACGGCTGCGTGCCCATCCACTGGCTGATGGAGGACGCGGCCACGGCCGAGATCGCCCGCCTGCAGCTGTGGACCTGGCTGCACCACGGCCACCTGCACCTGGACGACGGCTCGCCGGTGGACTTCTCGCTGTTCGACCGCGCGCTGATGGCGCTGCCCTCGAAGCTGGCCGACCGCATGAAGCTGCCGGGCGCCGGCCGCATCAACGAGGCCATCGCGCTGCTCGACCGGCTGACCCACGCGCCGCTGCCGGCGGACTTCCTCACCACCGTCGCCTACGAATCCCTCTGACCCGGCAGGAGCGCCTTCAGGCGCGATTTCCTGCCCACGAACCACGAATCGCGCCTGAAGGCGCTCCCACCCCCGCAAACCGAACCTCGAAAGGACGCCGCCATGAACACCTCCCTCCCGACCGCCGAGCAGCTCAAGCAGCAGTGGGCCACCGACCCGCGCTGGGCCGGCATCCAGCGCGGCTATTCCGCCGAGGACGTCGTGCGCCTGCGCGGCACCATCGCCATCGAGCATTCGCTGGCCCGCCTGGGCGCGACCAAGCTGTGGCGCTACCTGCACGAGATGCCCTTCGTGAACGCGCTCGGCGCGCTCACCGGCAACCAGGCCATGCAGCAGGTCAAGGCCGGCCT
>VFQN01006406.1_pt1 | contig 13467 bp, 13 predicted proteins | sample 3512371 | NCBI WGS metagenome assembly VFQN01 (sample SAMN10412370, study PRJNA504923) | tailings metagenome | isolation source: Replicate 2 from Balatoc abandoned mine | place: Philippines: Itogon, Benguet | collected 2017-08-28
GACAGCCACTTGGTTGACTGCTTGGAATCATCGTTGGTCTTGAGCTCGGCTGACTACTTGGCATCATAGTAGGACGACAGCTTGGTTTACCACTCGGACAGCCACTTGGTTGACTGCTTGGAATCATCGTTGGTCTTGAGCTCGGCTGACTGCTTCGCCATGTTCCTGCTGAGATGTCATAAACGTACCTAAGATAATTACCGTTGTATTCTGTATAATAAAGGTTCGGAAACCTTCCAACTGACGCTGTCTCCACCCATAAACCAAAGATTCCATTTACTGATGCAGTCGACGCTAATTGAATAGCAGTTGAAGCTGATGTACAGGTTCCCGTTCCTACTATTGTTGTAATTAACCCTGCTGTTCCAATCTTTCGTATTCGGCAACCACCATATTCTGCGACATAAACATTCCCCAAGCTATCCCCTTTCACATCACTGGGACTATTTAGGTTTGCACTTGTTGCTTGGATGTTATCACTATTATAGGTGCTAGTTCCCGTCCCAGCAAAGGTTGTAATGATTTCTCCACTAACTCGTCGCACACGATGGTTGTTATAGTCAGCGACATACATTACACCCAATGAATCGCCCCAAATTCCACGAGGGGAACTTAATTTTGCCGCAGTAGGAGCTTCATTGTCCCCAGAAAATCCACTTGTTCCAGTCCCAGCGAAGGTTGTTACGATTCCAGAGGTTGAAATCTCACGAACTCGATGATTATCTCGATCAGCAAAATACAAAATTCCCATGGAAGATAAAAAGATTCCTCTCGGAATATTAATATTAGCTGAAGTTGCCTGACCACTATCGCCACTATAACTTAACGTAGCTGGTGTTGCTCCAGCGTATCTCAATACAATACCTGTCACTGTATCATACTTCCAAATGAAATAATAGCCGCTGATGTAAACATATCTATCATCACCATAAAGACCATATCCTCTATCTATCCCCGTACTTGTTCCAGGGCCAGAGTCACCAGTCGTCGCCGTATTTCCTGTACCAATAACAGTTGTAATTGTTGTCCCTGAAGGATTTATTATTCTTACTCTGTATCCGGTAATTTCCCCAATGTAAATATTTCCGTTGCTATCAACCCAAACTGCACCAGGATTATTGATCGTGGCAGATGAAGGAGGACCGCTATCACCAGTGCTACTAGCGACTCCATTTCCTACGAGAGTTTTTACATAATATTGACAATCAACAAGAAGACCAATCAATAGAGAGCAAAGTGAGATCAAAATTCTGCCTTTCTTCATTGCCTTGATCCTTCGCAATTTCACGGACCGTTTAACCCATACCGGTAGTCTACCGGATAGTCATGAAACTTTGTCGTAACTTCAAATGATCTTGGAAAGCTTCTACTATTAAGTGATTATAATTCATGAAGGCCTACTATTGGAGTATTTCATGAGCTTCCATCACTCAATGCATCACGCTCGAATTTTGATATCATATCTTCCAATCTGTAGTATCTAACAGCGGTTTTAATATCTTTCCTTTGATTCATTTAGGAATCTAATCTTTTCTGAATCACCTCTTACAACAAAAAGAACAAGTGCAAACTCCTCGCTGTTGGAGGTTACCTTTTCTCACGATTCATACTTCTCATTTATTATTCAAATTTAATTCAAGATATTAGCTTCCTTTTCTAAGATATTAGAATCGCTTAGTTACTTAAGTAGATAATAGTTATGGTGAGTAGCAACTAGCTAATAGTACCTTTTTGTTTATATATTCTTTTCTTCTTTTCCTCCTACTTATATTTAGATTGCTTTTACTGGACGATACATTAGTAGATAGTAGTTGCGATGAGTAGCATCGAGCTAATATAGATTGGTAGAACTACTGCTGCACCTTATCAATATTCTGTTCTTCATTAACAATAATTGTTGATGCAATAAACTTCAACGATTCATAACTCTATACAACATTATACCCTATATACAATATAATATACCCATGTAAACTTAAACTTAAACTCATTCTTTTCTCTTCACCTTTCCAAACTAAGCAAACACTCATAGATTATAACAAGAGTGAAGATTATATTCTTGTATCCTAAGAGACGTTTGATAAGAATTGGAAATAAGAAATAACGAGAAAAATATTTATACATTCATTTAATATCAATTGAACAAAGTTTACAATATCAAAGTTTACAATCGATCATTGAAGAGGAATATGATGAATAATTAGGAATCATTACCTTCGGCGTGTGCTCATCAGTTCGAAAATCGAAAACCAATTAAAAAATCATCTTATTATATATAATTGTAGTCTTCTTATTTTAGTACCGTTAATTACAATTTCTTTCTCTTATTTTTGTATGGCATTACACTCTCTGCTATGCGACGTAAATTAAAGAGTTAAACACTTGTGAATAGAAATTTAACAACAAAGATTGAATAACTTTAGATGAATTAATAGCGATGTTGCGAACCGCTGCCAGTGCTCAGAATGTGTCTTTATCATCCAAACCTGTCTTTTATGCAGCGGTGATTGATTATTACTCTGCTGGTGAAGAGAAACAATATTATGAACATCATTTCTTTGTTTTACAAATTTTCATTGAACAACAAGAATATCGCATTGAACGTTCTTATGCCTCGTTTTGTGAACTTGATTTGAAGTTAAGACATCAATACCCTCGAACAGAACTACCTAAATTGCCTTTAAGTGGGATTACTGCCTATGAGAAGAAACATCAACGACGCTTCCCAATCCTCGGTCGATTAGCAGAATCAAGCAAGAAGAAGAAGGAAGTCACCTATGATAGCGTTCATCAACACCATATTATGTCAGTTGTGGCGAAGACGGCAGCATTAAACCTAAAGAGCGCCTCTGACCGTCGGGTAGAGGCATTGATGTCAGTGGCCGATGAGGGATGGCAGATGCATCATTCATTTGATCGAGGGAGTCTAAAAGGCGCACCTAGTATTCTTACAAAACGTCAGGACCCTACAGAGAACTTCATGTCGAAGAAGTTGCCGCTGACGGCTTACCTGCAAGAACTACTCTCCTTACAAGAGATACTCCATAGTGACGTATTCCTTCAATTCCTCGATGAAGAGATCCCTGATCACTTTCTTTATGCATACCCACCTCCTGTATTTTCAAGTAAAACGGTGTCTAGTGAGACTACGATCACTACCTCTGCTAGAACCACCACCTCATCGCCAACACTCCCCGACAAAGATACGATCATACCTCTGTCAACGTACTTCCTCCTCACCCCTGAGGTCCTGGATAATCTAGAGATCTATCTCTTATTGCAGAATGAAAGCTTATTAACGAGGAAGTTGAAGAAGGAGTGTTTTGAGGTGTCAGTGCCTCTGACGAGTGCTGATAAGGTTTATTATCTTTTCTTCACTGATCTTTATGATATTGCACTCACGATTACCCTAGATGAAGTGATGGCGACATCTATTGCTTCATCTTCCTCTTTTTCTACCTCATCGCTTAGTCCATCGACGTCGAAGACTGCTGACGAAGGATCGAGTTCTCTGACCTCTCCATCGAAACTCTCTGAGAGGTCCTCGAAGATGAGAGAGACGACAACTCAAGCAGAGGACAAGAGACAAATTATTCTCTCGAATCATCATCGTTACCCATGTCATGAGAAGGTGCAGTGGGGGATGATCGACCTGACGACACTCCCCAACTGTGAGCGAGGAGTGCTCACCTTCCGCTTTGATAACACTTATTCGAAATGGCGTTCAAAACAACTTCACTTTATTGTCAAATCATTTCCTAATGAGATGATCGAAGAGAATATTGAGAGAACAGTGGAAGTGCAGCAGATGAAACAAACCTTCCAACAAAAGCGTTTATTCCTACGACAAGTGTTCCATACCTTATCCAACTACCTCGTCTTAACGAAGAATAATATCTTACCTCCTTATGCAGCACGTATGCTTGAAACGAAGCGATTACTCGAAGAACAAGAGGAGAATGAAGAAGAAGGAGAGCAGATGGACGAGGAACGAAGGAAAAATCAAAATGATTTAGCTACGAGTTTTGAAGCTGATCATGATACCGAGAAACTTCTTCAAGCATCATCACCTTTATCTGCATTGCCTTATATGAATAACGATGACGAAATAACGATGGACGAACTCTTCTCACTGCAGAGGATGAGTGTCGTCGCGCAAGATATTCCGACGACAACAACCACCACGAATAGGTCTTCCATTACTATTCCTTCTGCTCTGACGACAGCATTCCAGAATATTAATGTGGCAACCCCCTTCCTCTAACGTCTCTGCTGAAAGAGAGAAGATTCTCCAGCAACTCCAACAGAAGGAGTTATTCATACAAATGAGACAATTAATGACAGAGAAGAAGAGTTTGTTGTCTGTAGTACAAGAGAAGGATGCTTTGATCTCACAATTAAAGCAAGAAAAGGAAACAGTGGAAGAAAATCGTCGCAACTTAGAAGAGAAAGTTCTCTCCTATGGCAGTGAGCTTGGAGCTCTAAAGCATGAATTAGATGCTCTGTCAGAGAAATACCAGCAAAGCCTCGAAGAACAAAGCAGAAACAACCAACAGCATCAACAGCCTGTTTTTCAGTTTAAGATAGAAGATCTGATGTCGTTCTCCAATGTAGAAGAGTTAAAGCAACATTATGAGAAGTTTGTCATTAGTGACGAGAAAGATGAGAATTCCTCGTCAACTCTTTCGCCCACCGTCTTCTCTGCTGTTGCAATAGATAACTTCGACTTGTTATTTTCTCATGCGAAAGATTTACAGAAGAAGTTAGAGGATACACAACGACAAGCTTTCTATTATCAAGAAGAAGTGATCCCGAAGCTAAAGTCAGAGAGAAAGCAGCTGAAGGTTCTTGGAAATCAGTTGAAACAATCTCTTCAACAACGAGAGAAAGAGATTGACTTCATCAATCATGATAAAGAATTTGTTATTCAAGAGAATGTAGAACTAAAGAGTCAATTAGAACAACTTCAACAACGTTTGCTTCGAATGCAGCAAGAACAGCGAAATGCCGTCTCTTCGACAATAGTTTTACCGCAACCTTCTACTGCTTCTTCTCTGACTACAATGTCTTCGATGGCCTCTTCCTTTGAAGAAAATCCCCGCAACGTTGTCTCAAGCAGTGTTTCAGTACCGGAGAAGATTACTGTGACGAAGGAAGACCTGCAGTCCATCGTTTTAACAGTCCATGAATCTGATGAACCCGAGGATAGACATGATGTCGATGAGGAGCCGAACGAGGATGCAGAAGACGTAGAAGAGGAGAATGTAACAATGGTAGAGGATCCTAGTGGCAGAGTGTATAAACACCTGGGATATCAAGAGTTTGATGTGGATGAAGGCATGGAAGACGGAGAAGCAGCGGGTAATAGTGCAATTCCTAATTATCACATTATTGATGGTTATGCATCAGAGAAGAAGTTGGTTAAGGTGAATTTTGAAGAGGATGACGTCGATGACTTCCAAATGGCGATGGAAGTGATGAAAGATACGTTCAAAGATATTATGCCTTCATGGTTTAAGAGATAGAATAATAATCATCATAAAAATTACTTTCATTACTTTGTATTTGGTTTGAGAGAATGTTTATTTATTTCTCTTCCTTCGCTCTCGCTCCATCGGCTTGTCTTTGTTTTGTTTTGGTTTGCTTTTGCTTTTGTTTTCAATTTTGATTTAGGTTCCTTTAAGTTTAGATGATTTTAAGAGTATATAACAGCATTTTTGCTCTAGTCGAATGGTGATAGACATAGATTATTGCAATTTATTAACTTTCAAATGAAGAATTCTTCGCAATTAACGGTAGATAGTCGGTATATCGATAGCCTGCCGATACCGATACCAATACCGTTTCCATTTCCTCCACACAAATCAAATCATAGAAGAACCTTCGATCATTGCACTGCAACGATCCAATGAGTTTTCGTACAAATCCTTTCCAAAATGTACCATCAAAATCAATAGGATCTGAGGTGCAAAGTAAGGAAAATTATTTTGAAAATATGATTTTACTGATTTCGTCATCTGTGAAGCAAATCCTTCGACTTCAGTGAATGTTAATGATGGTGGAGGACCGAAACAACCGACAGGCGCGACATTAAAAAATTTATCTGAGGAAAAATTAGTCTCCTTTGCAATTGGTAGTCAGAAGAAAAGTCGCTTTCAGAAGGCTCGTGAGGAGCAAGAGGCGAAGAGGAAACAAGATGAGGAAGAGGCAGCGAAGGTTTATAAATCATTTGTTCAATCATTTCAAGAAGATGACGATGATGAAGAAGAGGGATTTGATCAGAGAGGAAGTAAGAAATTCGTTAGAGGAGGTGCGGGAGGTGGTCGTGGTAATGGTGACGTGTATCGGATGAGTCAGAACAGTAGTGCAGGAAAATCGTCCAAAAACTCTGAAATGGATAAACTCATGCAAGAAATGAAGGTTAGTCTATAGTCTCCTTATTGATTAATTTTCGCCTAAATGTTGTCTGTAGACGTCATCCTCGACCTCTAAAGAACCTACATCATGGCAGGCAGAGAAGAAGCCGAAGAGAGAGATGGACATGCTCTTCGAAGAGATTAAGAACAAACATGAAGGTGGAGGACCTGGAGGAGAATCAGGTCTTTTTGGAAGCCTCACAGAGGAGGAGGTTAGCTTTTATGGATTAGACAGAGGCTCTTTCGATAATGGAGATCCTCACACCACCAACCTCTACATTGGCAACCTCAACCCTACCACTACAGGTACCGCCACTTGTCCATCCCTCTATTTAGACGTTATTAGTAACACCTTCTATCAATGTAGAGGAGGAATTAGTGAAGTTGTTTGGACGGTACGGTGAGATTAATAGTGTGAAGGTGATGTGGCCTCGCTCTGACGAGGAGAGATTAAAGAAGAAGAACAATGGTTTTGTTTCCTTTAAAGATCGCCGTGATGCTACTGAAGCAATGGTAAGACCCTAACAATCAATGAGTGTGTAATCGAGTTGAATCGATGTTTCATTAGATCGAGTTAAATGAGACGATGTATAAGGATTATAAAATGGTCATCTGTTGGGGAAAAGCTGTCAAGATCCGTGATACACCTTTCATTCCTCCAAAACCTCCTGCACATTTACAAATTACGAATCAACTGATGGGATCACGTAGTTCCAATAATTCGTCGAGTACGTCAGATCCTTCTGCTTTCGCTCCTCCTCCACCGCCCCTCCCTATGGGCTTCCCATCTGAAGTAGAAATGGGAAGGAATGATCCTGCTGTGACTATCCATTTCCCTAAAGACCCTCGTAAACAGCAAGTCATTGATTTACTGGCGAGCTACGTGGCAACAGATGGAGAGATGTTTGAGAAGGTGAGTCACCGCTCTGAGGAATAGATTAACAGAGAAAGGAGAGTTTCAATGATGAACACGTCATTTCTGATGGTTACAATGAGGAAGTAAAGCACCTCATTGAACACATCGCCATGTGGATTGAAAACGTCGCTATACTGAGAACCTCTCCTCTCCTCCCTCTATCTCTAGACTGTATTAATATCTCTTTCTTATATAGATCATTAAGGCGAATGAGGAGCAAGGTCCTGAGAGTAAAAGAGGAGGATTGTTTGACTATCTCTTCCAGGTGGATAGCGATGATGCTCATTATTATCGCTGGAGAACATATGCGAATATCGTTGGAGAGACAGCGCAGTCGTGGCGTGAGAAACCTTTCCAATACAGCAGAGATGGGATGTTTGTCATTCCTCCACCAGCTCCTGTGAAGACATCTCAACCACCTTCGAGTCTCAGCAAGTTTGTTCCTTCGAACCCTCCCAGCAGTTCTCAAAGACCTCGTTCTGAGTCTTTCGCATCTCGTCGATCGTCTTCCCCTGCTAACAGAAGGAAGGGAGAAAGACGCAGTCCATCGCCTTCCCCGCCCTGTCAAGAAGGACGAAACAAGAGGGGTCGCAGTAGGAGTAGGAGTCGCAGTCCGAGCTATTCCTCCTACTCCTCTGAGGAAGAGAGAGGAGGTGGGAAGGGAAGGCGAAATAAACGAGGGAGAAGTCGTTCGCCGTCACCGCGCAACCAAAGTAAATATGCTGGAATGACGGGAGCTCAGATTGAACGAGCGAGAGAGAAGAATCGTCAGCAGTCAAAGTATTCTTCGCTGCACAAGAGAGATCTGACTCAGTTTTTAGAGCTTCTGTCGTTGCTCGATCTCTCACGTCAGTCGATTAAAGTGGTGATGGGTTTCGCATTCGATAAGATTGAATGTGCAGAAGAAATGATCTCTTTGATTAAGAAGAAGCTCATTCTCCCTCGTTCTTTATCAGCGGCAGTGAAGATTGCTGCATTGTTTCTGTTGTCTGACATCCTTCATAACTCTGCTACTCCTATCCCAGGTGCGACTAACTTCAGGTATGTATGCAATGGGTATGATTTGCTGTCTGAGGACTAATAATGCTTTGTGATTTTAGACTTCTCATTCAAAATCAATTGCCTGAAGTCTTTGAGGAGATGGGATTTCTCTTTCGGAATACGTTGGGTCGTATGTCCGCACATAATGTAAGTGTATTCTCACCCCAGCTTTCATCTTTCTTGTCTAATGGGAGATTGGTTGTCTGTGACTTCTTAGATCGAGGATCGCGTGAAGAGAGTTTTATCAGCCTGGAAGGAATGGTCGATCTTTCCTTTAACTTATCTTGCAGGCCTCGAGGCGATGTTCTATCTCACTGAATCTGAATACCAAGAACTTGGCACGCAGATTCAGACGACTATTGCAGAGAAGAGAGATGAGGATAAGCTGACAGACGCTGAATACGAGGCATTGCGAAAGAAAGCGAAGCAACATGGTGTGTATTGCAGTAGAGAAGAGGAGGAGGATGATGGAGATGATCGAGGATGTGTCGTTGAGATGAAAATGAAGATAGCAGTCGTTGAGAGATACTTGCAGAAGAAATATAATGTGTTAGAAGCTAACACAACTTCTTACTTTGGTCTTGCCGCCATGGAGGCGGAGGCACAGGTGGATAAGGAACCAGTGGCTGCATCTCATGTCACTGGTGAGGAGGGAAAAGAAGAGCATTTTGATGGGAAGGAAGTGGACGATGACGTCCATGGTGTCCCTGTGGATGATTTGGATGGGGTGCCTTTAGAGGACGATGTTGATGGCGTTCCAATGGATGATGTTGATGGAATGCCAATAGATGATGTCGATGGTGTGCCATTAGACGAGGACATCGATGGAGTTCCTTTAGATAACAAAATCGATGATATAGACGGACAACCTCTGTAACCCATATAATCCTTATCTCTGATACCACTCTTTCTTTCCACCTCTTTAACCTCCATGTAACTTCATCATGAAAGCTTCCTTTCAACATGATATAAGTCTTCGACTAAGTCGTCCTGTCACCTCTCCATTGCCTTCAACCTCCACTCAAGAAAAGTCGACTTTGCAAAAAGTCGTGTTTTCTGCATACACAACAGCACACCCTAATTTCAGCGCATTGCATTATTCCAACTGCAACATACAAACAAACAATAAACAATATACAACTCTAGACTCACTTTATAAACGAACCACACCTCAGACTATCCTCTTCAATCATGTCTCTTGCTGCGAAGAACATCTTCATCGTTGGTGCTAAGCGTACTGCTTTTGGTACCTTTGGTGGCAAGTTAAAGGAAGTTTCTGCCACTGATTTAGCTGTTGTTGCTACGAAGGCTGCGATTGCTTCTGCGAAAGTGAATCCTGAGTACATCGATCACAGCATCTTTGGAAATGTGATTGCATCAAGCTTAGATGCTTCCTATCTCTCTCGTCACGTCGGGTTGAAGTCTGGGTTACCTATCAAGACCCCTGCTCTTACCATCAACCGTCTTTGCGGATCTGGTTTTGAAACTGTTGCTTTAGCTGCTGAATCCATCATCTTAGGAAACTCTAAGATTGTTGTGGCTGGAGGAACTGAGAGTATGTCCCAAACTCCTTTACATATCTCTGGTCTTGCTGCTCGTTGGGGAGTCGCTTTAGGCAAGGGATTGAAGGCTGAAGATGCTCTTTGGGCTGGTTTATCTGACTCTTATGCTAAGTTACCTATGGGTCTCACTGCAGAGAAGTTAGGCGAGATGTACGGCATCACTCGTGAGGATTGCGACCACTACTCCCTCCGTTCCCAGCAGACCTACCAAGCTGCCCGTGCTAACGGTGTCTTCAATGCTGAAATCGCTCCTGTTGAGATCCATGGCAGAAAAGGAAAGGAAGTGTTTGCTGCTGATGAGCATCCTCGTGCTGAGACCACCTTAGCCACCTTACAGAAGCTCAAGCCAGTGTTCAAGGAGAACGGCCTCGTCACTGCTGGCTCTGCCTCTGGTATCTGTGATGGTGCTGCTTCTTTAGTTGTTGCTGGAGATGATGCTGTGAAGCAACACAACCTCTCTCCTTTGACTCGCGTCGTCGCCTGGCATCGTGTCGGCTGCGATCCTTCTATCATGGGCATCGGACCAGTCGAGGCTATCCGCGGTGTCTTGAAGGCTGCCAACCTTACCTTGAACCAAGTCGACCTTGTTGAGATCAACGAGGCCTTCGCTGCCCAATACCTTGCCTGTGAGAAGGAGTTAGGCTTGGATCGCAACAAGGCCAACCTTAACGGTGGTGCCATCGCTCTTGGTCATCCTCTCGCTGCCTCTGGTGCCAGAATCCTCACCCACTTGACTCATGAGCTCATCCGCACCAAGAAGCGCTATGCTGTCGGCGCTGCTTGCATCGGTGGTGGTCAAGGTATTGCCGTGTTGTTGGAGAACGCCACTCTCTAAACTAACACGATAAATGCCTAAGAGATGCGAAGAACATGGAAGAGATCGCGTTATAGTTTGTAGTAGTTTGAGTAAGAGAAGAGATTCTTCTAGATATATATGAAAGAAAAGCATTAGCTTTTGTTAGCATCGTTTGCAGACTTATCGATCTTTTCATACTAACATTAATAAGGCCATCGATCTATCATCATCACATCATATCATATCACACCCATAGCATCATATCGTATCATATTATCAGAGGAGAGCTATGAGAAGGAGACACTTGATCTACAGTCAAAGAGACATTGAGTAGATTGAATCACTTGCCAGAGCAAGTCATGAGACCTGTTGTCCTTCTTCAACTCCTCTGCAGTGACCTTGAGATCAGGGAATAGTGTCTGACGAGAGGAAGGTTGTTCAGCGATCGTCATGAGTTCGTCAGAGAAGTGATCTAACTGATGCACCACTGGTGATGCCTGAAATATAAGCATAAGAGGAAGAAAGAATGATTAACAAGCAGGAGAGTGACGTACCTCACCATTCCAATTCAACACAACTCCATCCTTCGATAATAACTTCCAGAATGATTGCAAGCTCCCTGTGATATTTCCTTGAACAGTGTTCGGCTGCAATCCTCCCACAGAGTTAACAGGTCCTTCACCATGATGGAATAGTCTGATCCGAAGAACACTTCGAAGCTTCGAGTAATAGATCAGATAATTGATAAAAGAATGTTCGATTCCTCCTGAACTGCATCGAGTCTCCACCATTCTTCCGGGAGCATCTTGAAGTTGCTATCAGAAAGAAGAACATCAAAATATCAAGTTAACTATATTCAATAATGCTTACCTTTGTCATAGCATTCGACCAAACCAATATTCCATCGCGACTTCCAATCATCGCACCAGAGGAGATAATCACACGAGACCCTATTGTTCTTAAGATCTCATTACCATAACATTCCTGTACTAACTGCTTGTTGAACACACAATTCTGAATGAGCATATTCGGATAAAACTCTTGAAAGACCGCCAATGAATAGGAGGGATACCATTCATTTAGTTGGTATTGGAACGGATTTCCTTGGAAGATGACGTCACGAAAGTCTGATAAAAGAATCAATGATGTCTCATTGTATTGAAGTGACCATTTCTCATAGAAGTAATAACGGAAGGCTGTCATAGGAACTCTCTCTTCCTCTGAACCGCAGTAGATAAATCTGCTTTCCTTGGAACATAAATCTTTAGGCAGCAGATAGACGATCACTTGGTAGTGGAGAAGGATTCGCTTCGTGACGTCATTCAAGAGATCGATGTCCATGGCCATGACGATATCCCCTGAGAAGTATTTGCGTAAACTTCCGAGATAAAGAATGAATTGATTCGGGTGAGAGCAGATCACTTGGTCGCTCTTTCCTTGTTGGAAGGCGACAGTGAAGACAGCGTGTTGTTCGGGGCGATGACTCGCCGCCCATTTCTCTGGGGAGAAGAAATGAGGATTATCAGAGGAAGAGGAAGTCTCAGGAAGAGGACCAGTCCACCACATGTGATAGCGATCAGACTCTTGAATGATCCGATCGACAGTTCTGGTCATTTGTTTCGCTCGCATCATCTCATTGTTACCACTACCATCACCTCGTCCTGACGTACCAGATGGTCCTGTACCACTTCCTTTCTTCCTTCGTGATGTTCGATACTTCTTCACTTTATTTACTTTACCATTGCCTTTATTCGTTTCTACTCTACCATTGTTAGTGTTAGTACTATCACTAATACTACTCACTCTCTCTGCACCTAACTCAATGGGACTCTCTTCATTAAAAGCGTTGATCTCCTCTCCTCTCCGATGATTGTTGTCGTTTATATTTCCTCTGAGAGATCGTCGAGTCATTTTCCTGCTGTCTTTCCCTTCGTCTTGCTCGGTCTCTTGTCCGTGTTTGTTATGATTCTTCTGAGATTTCTTCCTCTTCCCTTTCATCGCTTTCATATGTTGCACTTCGGCAACGACTTGCTCCATTGGAATGGAACTCGTTGGAGCTCCCGCCGCCTCTGATGTGGTTGTAGTGGTTGTTGGGAATAGTTTCTCAGGATGAATATTTTGAACTCCTCGCCTCACTAAACCGTCAATCGATTGATGATCATGAGCAAACAATTGCTTAAATAAAGGATTATTCGTCACATTTCCCTCATTTAGTTGTATTGCTTGAGGTTGTTTGTGTTGTAACGGATGATGTAACTCACTTCCATTCGATTTCCCAAATATTCTTCCATGAGCTACAGTATCATTTGATCCTTGGACAGAATCAAAGGCAAGAATAAAAAGAATGATCAAGAAGATCGTAATACTTCGTAAAGAACAAAACATCGGCGAAAGATCAAAAAAATGAGAAGGCACTCACCCTACAGCGTAGAATAAAGATAAAGAGTGGCCTCTAGCATCCAAAACCCGAAATTTAAAACCCGAAATTTGGCAAAACCCGGGAAACATCACTTATGATGTCATCACTTCTATCATCTTTTCTTATTTTAAAACATTCAAAGTATTTTCAAAGTCGGAAGTAGTGAAGGGTGAACGAGATGATTCCATTCTTCTCTTTTTTTTTGAAATAATGAGATTTGAAAAATTTTGTTACCGGATTTCGGGGGATGCTACTCTAAACATTCGATGCGAGACGCATGTACGAATACAGGAAATGTTAAAAGCCACGAAGCACAT
>VFQN01006407.1_pt1 | contig 13461 bp, 9 predicted proteins | sample 3512371 | NCBI WGS metagenome assembly VFQN01 (sample SAMN10412370, study PRJNA504923) | tailings metagenome | isolation source: Replicate 2 from Balatoc abandoned mine | place: Philippines: Itogon, Benguet | collected 2017-08-28
CCCCAAACCCTGCCGCCCCGGAGCCTCCAAGCCCGCCGCCTCCCTCTCCCCCTCTTCCCAGTGCCCCTCCCCTCCCTCCCAGCCCTCTCCCTCCGGATCCTCCCAGGCCCCAGCCGCCCTCTCCTCTGCCTCCCAGTCCCCCACCTCTGCCCCCGAGCCCTCTCTCTCCGAATCCCCCAAGCCCACAGGCGCCTTACCCGCTACCACCCAGTCCTCCAGCCCAGCCCCCAGCCCCCGAACAGCCTCCGCCGTCCTCCCCCCAGCCCCCTGCACCCCCTGCCACTCCCCAGCCCCCCGCTGCTGCACCAGCACCACCGCCCGCGGTCCCCGCATCCCCGCCCCCACCAGCCTCTCCGCCGCCGCCCTCCTTGCCCCTACCTCCAGCCCCCGAGCCACTCCCACCGTCTCCACCCTCTGCACCGCCGCCATCCTCTCCGCCACCTGCCTCACCGCCACCCCAGCCTGACCCCTGGACCCCATCGCCCCCCTCTCCCCGCCCTCCTTCTCCTCTTCCTCCCGCTCCGCCGCCAATCTCCCCCACGCATGCCCCTCCCAGCCCTCCTCCTCCCCATCCGGCCCCTCCCCCACCGCCCAGCCCGCCACCGCCCACCGTCTCCCCTCCTCCACGCTCCTCCCCTCCCCCAAGCCCCCCTCCGCCGCCTCCTGCCTCCTCCCCGCCTCCCAGTCCGCCCCCTTCACCTCCACCACCGTCCACGCCTCCCCCAGCCCCCGCCACCTCCCCGCCTCCGCCGCCCCCTCCATCCCCCGCCCCGCACCCGCCCTCCCCTCCCCGCCCGCCCCCGCCCCCTCCGTTCTTCCTGCCGCTCCTGGGCATACCCCCGGAGTACCTCTCCCCAGACGCCCCCGCGGGCACCCTAGTGGTCAACCAGGACGTCACCCTGCCAGGGGACGTCCTCGCCAATCTCACCGCCGCAGCCGGCGGCAACGCCACCGCCGCCGCCGAGGCGCTGGCGGCGCTGTTCCCCGGCGCCGCCAGCGTCGCCGTCGGCGGCTCTGCCGTGCGCGTTCCGGTGGCCATCACCACCGCCGTCAGCGCCGCCGCCGTCGTGGTGACGGGGCCGGCGGTCGGCGGCGCCGCGCCTGAGGCGGTGACGGTGGAGGTGGGCTGCAACGGGCCCTTCCTGTCCGCCTTCAGGCAGGAGCTCACGTGGCGCGCCAACGTCAGCAACGAGGTGATAGCCAACGTCACGTGCGTGGGGGGGGACGGGGGGACGCTGGCGGGGCGGCGGCGCCTGGGGGAGGGCCGGGGGCTGCAAGCGGACCTGCAGGCGGCCGGCGCGGGCCGCCCGGTTGCTGCTGCCTCTGCCGATGGCGGCGGCAGCTCTGCGACCGACGCAGCGCCCGGCGCTGGGGGCTCCAGCCAGGGCGGCACGGGCGACCGACGGGCCTCAGGCAGCGACTCCGATGGGGAAGCAGTGCGCGCATCTCACTCAGGGTCGGAGGACGGTGCCTGGGACGACGGGGAAGCAGGGGGCGGGATGTACCCCAACGCGCCGCGCCGAAGCGGCCCTAGCAGCTACAGTCCCAGCCCTGGCCCGAGTCCCAGTCCGAGCCCAGGTCCGGGCGCCAGTGTGTCTGTCCAGGAGGCCAAGCCAGGGCACGGCGGCCGCGGTGGCGTCCCGTCCCCCGTCCCCCACGGCGGCGGTGGCGCTGGCGGCGCGTGGGCGGTGTGGCTGCGGCTGGGGCCGGGGCCGCGCCGTACCGTGCAGCCAAACGCAGGGGCAGCGGAGCGGCAGGCGGCGGCGAGGGAGGAGGACACGGGCCCGGCCACCACCGTCGCTGCGGCCGCGGCCGCCTCCACCACCGCCGCCGCCGCTGTGGCAACAATAACGGCCGCCGCTGTCAACGGCAGCCACGCGCTGGGCTCCGCCGCCGCCGCCACCGCTGCGGTCGCGACGGCCGCCGTCGCGCCCAGCAACGTCAGCATCATGCGCCGCCGGGTGCAGCAGGTGCCCGCCGCCGCCACACCCCCTCCCCCCGGCCCTCCGTCCGCCTGCGCCGGCGGCGCCGACACGGACGCCTCCTCGCTGCGCCTGGTGGTGCAGCTGGTGGTGCCGCAGGGCTCCGAGCTGGGCGCCGACGCCTACCGCGGGCGGCTGCAGGCGGCGCTGGACGCATGGGCAGCGGAGTCGCAGTCGGGGGAGGGCGGCGCGGGCGCGCTGCAGCTGTGCGCGCCCACCAGCGACCAGGTGGAGACCACCACGGAGGTGCGTGCAGCTTGCAGTTGGGGGCAGTCAAGGAAACACTCCTCTGGCCATGCTACGGGTAGACACACTACCCTTCAGCCGCCCAGTGGGCCTTCACGGCTGTGGCATGCTTCGAGTGGCAAACATTTTTCCTTGTGTTTACGCAACGCCCCACACCCGTTTGGTCACCAAGGTAATCGAACCTCGCCCGACCCTCCCTGCCCCCTGTCCCCTATTCGCCTCAGGTCCGCGTGGTGACGGAGGTGCCGCTGTCTGTGTCTGGCGCCACGGCGCTGACGGGGTCCTGCGGCAGCGGCGCGGGCGCCTTCGGTCCTCCCACGGGGGCGCTGGGGGGCGGCGGCAGCGCGGTCACGTGCAGCGTGGTGGTGGGTGGGGAGGGGAGGGACGGGGGAAGAAGGGGCAGTTGGGGGGCGTTCTTGGCCGTCTCAGTGCTGGGGTTCGGGGACAAGAATCAAAGGGGCTTGTTGGCCAGCTGGGATCTCTTGGGGTAGAGTGTACAGGATACGGTTCGATGTCTCGAAGTGCATCATGTCTTAGGCCGTCGTGCCTACATGACCTCACAGGACCTGCTGCCACCCCTCACCACGCCTCCCCGCAGCCCCTCTCGCCGGCCCCGAGCGCCCCCACCTCGACCTCCGCCTCTCCCAGCCCCACCGACCCCTCCGCCGCCGCCGCCCCCCGCTCCCCCTCCTCCTCCTCCCGCTCCTCCGCCATCCTGCCCATCATCATCGCCGCCTGCGTGGTGGGCGGCCTGGCGGGGCTGGTGTGCATGGCGCTGGCGGGGGTGGTGTGGCGGCGGCGGCGCAGGGAGGAGGAGGACAGGGCGCAGGTGAGGGGCCGTGCGCCGTCCATGGAGCCATGCTGTTGGTAGCCGTACGCTTAGCTGCTGACCATGCGTAGTCAGGACGTTGCTCGATCATGCTGCTGCGGAGCAACGGCTGCCAACAGCTGACATGCCATTGTCCCGGTGCCATTTTGCGCTTTGTGACAAGTTCTTGCTCCCCCGCTAATGCCCTTCCTCCAACAGCGCAAGAAGCTCCCCCCGCCCGAGGCCACCGGCAACCAGCTGTACGCCGGCACCCCGCGCCTGCCGCCCCCCGCCTCCCCCGGCGGCGGAGGGGACTCCACCCCCCGCCGCAGCGGCGCCGCCACCGAGCTGCTCCCGCCGCACCCCGCCTTCCCCGGCGGCGGCGGCGGCACGGATGAGGACGAGGTGCAGCGCCTCATCGCGCCGTCGTCCGCGCGGGGCAGGGCAGGCAGCGGGGGGGAGGGGGAGGGGCTGGCAGGTGCAGGTGCAGGGAGTGGCCAGCCGCCGCCTGAAACCACGTTGGCGCTGGGTACTCAGTCGTTCACTGAGCCGGGGAAGGTCCAGAGGCCGGACAGGGTCAGGCCGCTGTCGGCCGGATCGGGCGCAACGGAGGCGGCAAAGGCGGAGGCGGAACAGCAGCAGCAGCAGCAACTGTCGCGGCGTCAAGTGCGATCTGGCGGTGGCATCCGGCCCCGCGGCAGTGGCAGCCCTGCTGCCGCCGTGCCCCCTGTGGCGGTGGAGGGGCAGGGCCTGGCCCATGACAGCCCCCGCCTGTCGGCGCGGCTGACGCCCGCGGCCGGCTCGCCACTGCCGCCCGCCGCCTCCCGGCCGCCCAGCTCCCTGCGCCGCAGCTCGCAGGGCAGCGTCGCGGCGCCGCTGGTGGTGACGCCAGCCGGGCAAGGGACTGCCGCCGCCGCAGCAGCAGCCGGCGGCGGCGTGTCTGAGTGCGAGACCGGGGAGGCCGCATCACGAGGCAGTAACGTGTGGCGGGGCCTCATGTCCCGCTTCAGCTCGGGGCTGGCGGCACACGCGGGGCCAGCGGGCGGCGGCGGCAGCAGCCGCACGACGCCCGTGGCGGCGGCGACACCCCTGCCGACGCAGGGCAGCTCCACGTTGCGCGGCTCTGCAGGACTGGCGGCGCCGACACCGGAAGAGCCGGTGACTGGCGGTGCCGCCGACGACGGTGGCGGGGAAGGCACGGCCAGGGAGCTGGCGGCAGCGGCCGCGGCGGCAGCCGTTGTCCGGCCGCGGCGGGCTTCCTGGGTTGGCGGCGCGACGCCAGACGGCCAGCAGCGGGTCCTGGTGCCGCAGCGGCGCTCCGCCTCCGTCACAGGCCCGCTGGCCCCGCTGGCCACCAGGCACGCAGCCGACGGCGGCGGCGGCGGCGGTGCCAAGTCCGGAGGCAGCACAGCGCGCGGCAGCTACAGCCACAGCAAGGTGCCGCCGCTGGCGCTGGGGCAGCTCAAGCGGGCGCAGGGGCAGGGGCAGGGCCAGGCCGAGACGCCCACCGCTGCGGCACCCTTCGCCGGCGGCGGCGGCAGCGGCGTACGGCACACGGCCAGCGCCTTGGCGGCGGCGCTGCGCTCCGCCCTGGACGTGCCGCGGCGGACAACCAGCCAGGGGCTGGAGTCGGCGGCGCGTGGCGGCGGCGGTGGCGACGGGGACGCGGTGACGGCGCTGGACCCGGCGGTGGCGGCGGCGCTGGACAGCGTGGGGCCCTCCCCTTCCACGTCGCCCTCCAAGACGCCGTCGTCATCCTCCCTCACAGGACTGGACTTGCGGCAGCTGCGGCCGGCCAATGTCCCGCAGGCGGCCAGGGGGGGCCCAGGCGGGGAGCCGGTCCAGCAGCCCGCTGCTGCTGCGGCGGCGGCACCCTGGGCGGTGGCGCAGCCCATGGGCGTGTTTTCGCCGCTGCTGCCCAGCCACCTGCCGGGCCAGGGCCAGGGCGCCGCACAGGCTGGCGGTGTGCCCGGAGCAGCGGCATCGGCCCGCGCCGCCCCGCCTTCGCCTCACTGGGCCCACCCGCCGAGGCACGTCCCCGGCCCCGCCATGCACCCAGCGCCCGGCCCCAGCTTCCCACAAAGCGACGCTGCACCGTCGCCCCACGCGCTCCAGTCCCCCCACACCGCTCCCGCCGCCCCGCTGTCCCCGACCGGCTCCCCCATGCCGTCGCCGGCATCCGTGCCGACGTACGGCTCCCCGCTACTTCGCGCGCACCCAAGGGGCCAGCTTGCCGCTGCCGCTGCTGCCACCGGTCCTGGCAGCACCAGCCCGCCCCCGCCGCCCCTCCAGGGCCCCATCAGTCCCATCTTCAGCGCCAGCACTCCCTCCAGCCCCAGCGCCGCGCTGCCGCCAGCGGCGGCGCGTGGCAGCTCCCTGACGGCAGCGGCGCCCGCCAGCCCCGGCAGCGGCGGCGCGCTGTCCGTCATGCTGCGGCGGCCGCGCATGTCGGCGCCCAACCCGCAGTACACTGCGGCGGAGGACGAGGCGGGCGTCGAGGTGGTGCGCATGGACGTGGAGCAGGGCGCGGGGCTGGGGGCGGCCAACACGCTGGGGCTGCCCGCGCCGCCTAGGAGACCAGCCGCCATATCGCCCGTCCGCCCCGCGGCGGCGGCGGGTGCCGTGGCGGCGCCGCTGCCGCAGGGCCTGTCCCTGGCCCGCCTCAAGCCCGGCACGGCGCCCACGGAGCCGCTGTCGCCCGGCGGCATGGGCATGGCCACGGGCGCTGGCGGCGCAGGGGGGCCCACCGCCAGCATCCTGGCCGGCCGGCGGCGGCGCAGCACGGCCAGCGGCCCCAACGCGGGCGGCAGCTACTCCATGCCCAACAGCCCCGCGCCCGGCCGCAACCAGCCGCAGCTGACGGCGCTGTCGCAGTGGCGGGAGGAGGCCAGCCTGCCGGGCAGCAGCGGAGCCAGCTTCACGGACCAGGGCCAGTGGCAGGGAGGGCCGGACAGCGGGCCCGGCAGCGGCCGAGCAGCCAAGCAGGCGCGGCTGGGCGCCGCGGCGGTTGCGAGCGCGTGGGGGCTGGCCGGAGAGGCAGGGCCGGGCGCGGCAGCGGGGCCTCCCCCAGGGCCAGGGCCAGGGTCAGGGGGCCACGGGGTGCCGCCGCTTGGCGGGCAGGGCGGAGGCGGCGTGGAGTGGAGCCCGGCCGGGCCCAGGAGGCGCTAGGAGCTGAGCACCCGCCTCCGCACCCATGTGAAGCGGTGCCATAGAAAGTAACCATGAAACCCAACCCACGACTCCTTACTTTTGGCATGTCAACAGGCATGTTCCGTGCTTACTCTGTGCCGCCCCCTACTAACTCGTCGATAAGCTGGAATGCTTGCGGCGTCCCCGGAATAAAGGGGTGTACACGTGTTGTCATGTTGCGTCGCGTTGGAAGTGGCGGTGGCAGTGGCGCTTGGGGCGTCACGTTGTGTTGCGCTGCCTGGCCGGCAGGTGGGAGCGGGCTGTGTCGGGCGGGCGGGGTCGCAGGGGGCGAGGAGCATGGGCGCCACAGGCAGCGCCCGCGGGGCAGCAGCCGGGGGAGGCAAAGGCTGGGCCCGGCCCTGAACGCTGGGACAGAGTGGCGAGCCAGGGCGTTGGGACTCGCACATGGGATTGGCCCCATGCACTCAGCAGACCTCCAGACACGCGGACTACGGGTGTATTGCCATGACGTTTGCTCCGTTCCTCCGTGAAGTGTGCAGCAAACAGGTGCTTCTCAGCGGGTGCAAGCGAGTACCAGTGCGTGCGTGGGGATCAAATGACAAGGTGGACTGGGCCCCTGCGAACGGGGCGTTGCGTGCGCCACCTGCGTGCAGTCAATACTGAGCGTAACGTCGTTTGGTTACTGCATGGGATGCGTGTGCAACCACGTGCCATGGTTGTTGTTGTGGGACGTTGGAGGGTTGGAGTGCCCTCAGCTAGTCTGGCAATGCAGCTTTCCAAGACACGTGTTAGGTCGCAGTGCAAAGGCGCGATGGAGCGTGGGCGTACTACAGCACTCGTGGAATGTGTGATTCACGTAGCCCTGCATGGAGGGACACGGCGTAGGGGTACTGGCCGAGCACAACAGCAGCCATACCGAATGCAAGTCGTGTGTGTCGGCGACGTGTTTGCATCCTTACGATGTTTACTTTCAGGGGCCGCTGTAATGCGGCGTGCTGCGTCCGTTGCCTTGCACCATGCCGCAACGCAACGCTGTGGTTGACACAGTGCTGATCTGTTGAAGGTAGTGTCTTCAGTGCAAGGCGACCTATCGCCATGCGGTTTTGAGTGCTTACCCATATTATCATTGCTGACCCAGTACCAGAATGCTCGCGAAAGTAGTGCAAGGCATGTACATGTGGGTGTGTACGGCGGTGGCAGTAGCATGGGGACCGTCGGCCGTGCCAGTGTGGTGGCGGCAAGGTGGTAAAGTGGCGACAGGCGCCCTGGCCATTGCAACTTTCAGCCGCCTCATACATGTGTGGTGCACCGCCACCCTCTTCAGCTGCTCCATGGGTCATGGCAGTACACGCAGCGTTGGCTCAAAAAACTCTACGATGCGTCCACCAGACTCTAATCCAAGTTCCGTCCAACAATGGACGCCTTCCATGTACCGTAGACTGGTCCAAATGCGTCCACCAGACGTTCGTTTGGGAACATGTCGGCATCATCCGCCGTCCGTTGTATGTCATATGTCGCCGGACAACCACCCACCAACTCGACATGAACATGCAGTTGGCATCTTGCGATCTTGGTATCCTCGGCCGGGGACTGCAAGTGTGCACGTGGTCAGGCCCCAGCCGCCCCACCCGCACCCGCAGCAGGCCACACGGTACGGCAATGGCCGTACCTCTCGCCCTGCAGAGTACTCACTAGCGCACTTCCGTCCGTGGCAGTAGGTTCGTTTCCAGATCTTACTTCCACCGAGAAGCTATTTAGTGCGCATGCATGGGGTTGCCTACGCCACGAACCCAGTGCCTTACGACAACGACGCTTGTGTGCACAGCGCAGCGACCCCGGCCGGGTCATGACCATGGCTATCCCAAGTGCACCACACTCCTGCTGCACATCCCACCGCCACCACCCTGCGACCCTGCGACCGCAGACCATCCCTAGCCATCCAATCCCATCCTTGAAGTTGTAGCATGTGGTACATCCGTTGCCGTGCCACCCCACACGTGTCCGCCACGTGTCGTGTCCGCCGGGTGCACCACTACCTACGCGTCCGGCGCGGGCTCCTCGAATCGCGCCAGGTCGAAGGTGAAGGTGCGCGAGGCGCCCAGGTCCAGGTCGCGGCACACGCCCACCAGGCTGTCGGCCTTCTCGTAGAACGTGTCCTGGAGGTGTGGAGCAGCAACAAGGGGCGGCAGTCGAGACGAGGTGCAGGCGAAAGGGCGCGCATTGGCGTGCCGAAGCGTAACACAGTAGGCACGGCAGCAGACGAAGGCGCACAGTTTCAGTACCCTAGTGCATGGTAAACGCCACTCTCCGACCAGCAACTTAGGCGTGCTGGGGCACTGACTTTACGCCGCATTTCCCCCATCCGGCACTAGTTGCCCCCACAGTACATCCCTTTGGCATTCTCCCATTCGCCTACCTTGAGGCTGATGACGATGGACTGGAACCCCTGCGGCCCCTCCTCCTCCTTTTGCTCCTCGTCCTCCTCCTCCTCCATCCCGTCCCCATCCTCCTCCCCCTCCGCGCCCGCCCGCCGCCCCCGCCTCCTCCCCTTCCCGCCCTTGCCCGCTCCCTGCTCCCCCTCCTGCTCCCCCTCCGCCAGCTCCCGCGTCCTGCCCCGGATGTAGTGCGCCACGCGCGCCACGTTGGCCGCGTCCAGCGCCGCGTCCACCTCGTCCAGCACGAAGAAGGGCGAGGGGCGGTGAGAGTGAAGCGCGAACAGCAGCGCCAGCGCAGCAACCGTCTTCTCGCCGCCTGCAGGAGGGGCGGCGCGGGCGGGCCGGTGGGGAGTGGAGGTTTGAAGGGCAGCATGACAAGTGGGTGTAGTACTAGGTGAGCGCATAAGTGGTATCGACGCGTTTCACGAGTTGAGGTGGTTACCGCAGCAGGCCTGCTGTGCTCTCAAGGCAACACCTGATGTCCCAGTGGAAAGGTCGTCGCCTCACGCTCCTGGCCCCACCCCTATACACCGTTCGCACCCCGCGCCCCTGCACACCCTCACCGCTGAGCTGCTCCATGTCCCTGAACCTCTTGGCGGGCGGTATGGCTGTGTACTTGACTCCCCCCGCGAACGGCTCCTCCTCGTTGTCCACGTGCAGGTAGGCCTGGCCGCCCAGCGGGTGCACGGGGGAGCGCGTGAGGTCCTTGTAGATGTGCGAGATCTGGGGTGGAGGTTGGGGGAGGGGGAGATGGGGGAGCGGGGGTTGGGGGAGCGGCGGAAAAGGACACGGGGAGATGAATGGGATAATGCGCACACAGGTGTTCCAGTCATTCAGGTTGGGGCGAGGCACCCTCCCAAGTAGGTGAGTAAGGGCAAGGCGCTACTCCAGACTGTGGAGTGGGCGGCCGCTTGAGACAGGCTTTCTGATCCGGGACATGCATTGCGAGGACCCGCTGTGGCACTTCCTGCCACGCGACGGATGCCCGGCGATCCCAAGCATCGCCCCTGTCCCTCCCTCGCCGCCCCCACCACCTGAACGCCACACTCCCCCTCCCTAAAGCACCTCCCTCCCCGCCCCCCACCTGCTGCGCGATGTGGCTGAATGCCGCCATGAACAGGTCGTGCCGCCGCTGCCGCACCTCGGCGAAGGAGCGGGTCAGGTCGTGCGACTCGGCCTCGGCGGCTCGCAGCGCGGCCAGCTGCGGGGCAGGGAGGGAGGGAGGGGCGGTGGCGCGAGGAGGCGGAACTTTCGCGCGCGGGCGGCAAACAAAAGCATTTGCGGAGGAGCGGACTCATGCCCCAAGGTATGCGGAGCGTAGTGCGCAGCGGCAACACCTGGTTCCTTTTCACGTCGCAAGTGCAGCATCCAAAGTACTTAGTCCTACGCTACGGTTAGGCTAAGGTCAGGCTACGGCTAGACTACGGCACGGCGCCGTACCGGGCCCTCCACACCCGCAGTGCCCCGCCCTGCCCACCTGCTCCCTCTCCCGCTCCTTGATCGCCGCGTACTGCTCCCCCGCCCGCATGTTGGGCGCGGTGCGGCCCAGCTCCGCAGCCAGCGCCTCCACGCGGCCCACCAGCTCAGACTGAACCCGCTCGCGCTCGCGGGCGGTCTCGGCGGCCAGCTGCTGCCTGCAGGGTTGGCATAGGTGTATGGGAGGTGGTAAGGCCCTGACGGGACGTGTGCAGCATTCCCCTGTCGGACTAACTGGTGTGTGTGGAGAATGCGGTGCGTGCGTGCGTCGCCGCCGTTGCCTTCTTGCGCAGCACCCATCTGGCCCAGTGTTCCGTTGCCCACCTCCTGCCCTCAACTGTGCCTCATGCCGTGCCCCTTGCCCGGCGGCCCCCCGCCCCGCTCCATAGCGACGTGCTGCACCCACGGCCTTCCCGCTTGCTGTCCGCATTGTGACAGTTGTTGCCCTACCCTTGCCCTTCCCTTCCCACCCCGCCCCGGTCCCCGTCCAAGCCCCCACCCACTTTGTGAGGCGCGAGGTGTCCATGCGCTCCAGCAGCCCCACCATGGCCGCACACAGAGCCTCGGAGCCGCCCGCCTGCGTGCCGCCCGCCTGCGTGCCGTCCGCCTCCCCGCCCGCCGGACCCACGCCCGCCACCAGCTCGTCCAGGTCAATGTACGCCACTGGGCACCGCCCGCGCCCCCCCGTCGCCATCTCGCGCTTCGCCTTGTCGCTCTCCCCCTTGGCCTCCTTCCCTTTTTTCTTACCCTTGGCCCCCTGCTTGCCGCCCTTGCCCTTGCCGCCGCCCTTGCCCCCCTGCTGCCCCCTCCCCCTGCCCCTGCCCTTGCCCGCCTCCTCCATCTCCTCGTCCCCCTCCTCATCCCCCCCCCCCCCCCCCTCCCCGCCCCCGCCCCGTTCCCGCTCGCTGCTTTCCCGCCCCCCCCCCTCCTCGCTGCCCCCCCCCCCGGCCGCCGCCCGCCCCATCTCCTCGTCCTCGTCCTCCTCATCCCCCCCGGCCCCGCCGCGCCCCACCCGCCGCTTCTGGGGGATGCGGACCTGCAGAGGAATATGGTGGATAGGGGGCAGCGCGTGTCATTCGCCATGCACTCGCTGTGCGCACGTCAGGCTGTGCGGCACCGCCTGCACAGCGCCTGGTGAGCTCCACCGTCAACATGGGCACCCTGCAAGCCCCTGCCATGCCGCCAGTCACGGCCCCTGCACCTGCTTCGTCTTCAGCCATCATCTCGTATGCTACATCTGAACAGTTCATTCCCACCTGCTCCAGCCGCGCCCCGTTGACGACGTCCAGCATGGCCGCCGCGCGGCCCTCCGCCGCCGCCGCCGCCGTCCCCGCCGCCCGCCGCAGCTCCGTCGTACGGCGTCCCACGTCCGCCGCCGCCGCCTGCATGTCCGCCACGCGGCCCTCCAGCTCCGCCGCCTGCGCCCGCAGCGCGTCCGCCTGCGCCGCCAGGTCGCCCGCCGCCGCGTCCGCCTCCGCCGCCGCGCCCGTCGCCGCCTCCGCCGCCGCCTCGGCCTCCTTGTGCCGCTTGGCGTCCTCCACCATCTTGTCCGCCAGCTGCTTGGCCTTGTCTTGGAGGCGGGCCAACTGGCCGCGCTCAAAGTCCAGCTGCGTGCGGGCGGCGGTGGACTGCAGGAAGGGGGAGGGAGAGGGGAGGCGGCGGAGGGGGAAGGAGATGGGGAGGGCGTGCATGAGCTGATGAATATAAAAAGACAGGCATTGAATGTACGCGCCAGTATGCACTGAGTGATCTGATGAGTGCCCGGGGGTTGAGGGCTGTTGGCCGTTTCTGTTCCTTGTCACTGCCGTTCCATCGCGTCCAGGGCATAGGCGTCCAGGCCGTACGTGCACAGTCTCGTCGTACTGTACGGCGGTCATCGCGCGGCGCCCCCAGCCCGGGTGCACATGCCGGTGCGGCAGGCGTACGTGTGCATTGCGATGCGGCTATCTTGCAGTGCACAGCTTACACCGCCACTGGCCACGCTGTGCGCAGCAACCCGCGTTGGTGCCGTGCCCCGAGTTGCTGTACATTGCCGGCCTCAGCCCCACTCCACCTGTAGCCCGCCCTGCTTCCTCGATGCCCTTAGCTCCAGCCCTCCGTACCCTCCCTCCCTCCGCCGCCCCCACCCCCACCTTGTGGCTGATCTCCCTCCTCTTGTCCAGCGCCCTGCCCTCAAACTCGGCGTGCTGGTCCTCCCACTCGCGGATGGAGCCCACCCCCGCGCGGCGGCTGAAGTCCGCCATCACGCGGTCGGCCACGGAGTGGATCTCGGCGGTCAGGCGCTGGGGGGCAACAGCATGGGGGCATGCGGCGGAAGGAGGTCTGGCGCAGCATGAGAGGCGCAGCATGAGAGGCGCAGCATGAGAGGCGCAGCATGAGACCCGGGCAATCCCGTTTGGCGAGGAGGTGCCGTCCCAGCCCGTGGGTGTGGTGCGGCTCAGTTGGTCACCAAGGAGGGGGCTCCGTACCATTCAACAGCCGCAGGCACTGGCACAGCAATGGGAAACGACAAGCCGGCACGGCTACCCCGACTGCACCTGCGCAGCTGCGCGGCCCACATGGGCTTATGCGTGACCACTAGCATCACTCGTCCGTTCATCACTTCATCAATGGGAAAGGTCTCATGATCCTGCCCGGCATGGGGCTCGACAGGCGGACGCACGCCCCCAACCAATGCGGCGCAGATCGCGCAAGTTGCTCCCCGTGACGCAGCCTTCGCACCTCCCCGCCACCCCGCCCGCCCACCTCAATCTTGGCCGCCCGCTCCTCCATGCGCTTCCCCAGCTCCCCCGCCTTGGGCTCCTTGCGCCCCGCCTCGGCATCGGCGCGCTGCGCGGAGGCGGCCAGCTCCGCCAGCTGCTTGTCCACGTCCTGGGAGTTGGGGAAAGGAGAGGAGCACGAGCAGGTCCCACACAGGAGTCCGTTATACGTCGCAGCAGCCTGTAAACCAAGTCAACCCGCCAACCTGCAGGACTCAATACATTCCTCACAAGAGCCACTGCAGCATATCTGAGCCCACAAAGATAGCCCCCTGCCCCTGCCCCTGCCCCATGCCCCAACCGCTGCCCTGCCCTGCCCCCTGCCCGTACCTTTGCCTCCGCCTCGTGGAACCGGATCTTGGCCTGCAGCTGCGCCACGGCCGCCGCCAGCTCCCCGTCCTCAGCCACCAGCTGCCGGTCGGGGGGCAGCGCGGCCAGCTCGTCCCCCAGCCGCGCCGCCTCCGCTTCCAGACGCCTCGCCGCCGCCTCGTCCCAGCGGGAGCCGCCGGCGCCGCCGCGCGCCTCGGGGGGCGCGCTGCCGCCTGGGGGTAACGGCAGAGCCGCAAAGTAACGGAACCGGAAACAGACAGCCTGTGGAGAGCGAG
>VFQN01006408.1_pt1 | contig 13459 bp, 21 predicted proteins | sample 3512371 | NCBI WGS metagenome assembly VFQN01 (sample SAMN10412370, study PRJNA504923) | tailings metagenome | isolation source: Replicate 2 from Balatoc abandoned mine | place: Philippines: Itogon, Benguet | collected 2017-08-28
CCCCCGGCCCCGCGCCACAGCTGCACCCAGTGCACGCCCGGGACCGCGCCCTGCCCACGCAGCCAGGCGCCCAGGCCGCACAACTCGCAGTGCGAGGAGGGCGGGGGAGGCCACGGGTGCGCTGCGTTGAGGTTCTGGATTGGGTGCTGCTCAGTTGGGATGACCAGCAGTCCAAGGGCCACGGAATGGGCGTTGCGTTCCGGCGGGAAGGGACTAACGATAGGAGGACGGGGCCATTGCTGAGGTGGTTCTCCATGACTGTCTCAGCACAGAACAATTGCTCTGCGGTGCTGCGGCATGTCGAGACGCCAGGGGCAACAAGCTGCGAACGCCGAGCCTAAGAGCGTAGCTGAGTCCAAAAAGCTTAATTACATGCATGCTTAAATGGATAGCATATCAGGCCACGGACGCTGCGGCCACGTAGCCGCGCGTAGGCCAAAAGCATCAGCGGCCCAACCAAAGGTGGCGACCAACCACCCGCGAGCTGTTTACGGTATTGATTTCAACTGTCAAGGTACCATATTGCCGGCCGAAGAAGGGTTCTGCGGAAATCGGTCGGGAAAGCGCCGAGTGAACCAGCTCGGGGGCTCCCTTGTCCGCTACGATGCAGTCCAAGAAGAGCCCAGTAAAACCTCAAAATGTGTTGGCGGATACACATTCTCTTGCATCACTTGTTCTTATAGGAATCAGGAACACAATAATGAGCCGGGCACTGCTCTTCCGTCAGATGGACGCTGTGGCGCGCCCCGTGCACGGCAGCATCGCGGCAGCACCTCAGCGTATGAGGCGCTACGCTCCAGTTGCGAAGGCAGCTAAGCGTCCCAACGTGGGGGCGAGTGCCGATGCCCGAGTGCTGGAGTGCGTGGAGCTTCTCAGTCTAGTAACATTCTGCACACACCCAATACATGCTCACATGGCTGTAGGAACTGAAGAAGGAGATCAACGAGATGACCAAGGAGCAGGAGAGGCTGAAGGCCGAGGAGGCACGCCACCGCGCTGCAGACGAGGTGTGTGCGCAGATCAGTGTAGCTGCAGCCTGGCCTGGTTTACATGTTTCAGGGGTGTAATCGCTATGCACTTGGTTGATTCGGTCCGCCCGGCTGTATGCTGCGCAGGCCTTCTTCAAAGTCGTCTGCATCTTCACCCTCTCGATGGTGATGCTGGGCAGCGGCAGGGATATCAAGGCCGCTCTCCTTAAGGAACTGTCGAACATCTTCCACTGGTAATAAGTGCCAGGCTCTCGGGCAGCTGCAGGCCTCATGAGGTTCTGCTAGCGGTCGGCACGCACAGGTGCACCTGGGGGCCAGCGCGGGGGTATCCTGCCCCTGTGTTTGTGTGGTAGGTTCGCACGAGGCAGCATGCACACCCGGCTGTTGGGTCCTATGACTTGGTTCTGTATGATATAGCTCTGTCGGTTACAAACGCTGCTTACCAACAATGGTGTTGGTTGTTGCACAAGCGAACCCATGACAACTTGGCAAGGGCAAGATGGGAGCATCACTGCATCGTGGCCACAGGATAGGAAGCAGTAGTCACGGTACAGGAGGCGTGTTTGGGGTGGACGGTTGCGGGTTGGGGTTGAACAATAACACATCTGACATCTGACATCGCGTGCAAGGGTTTCAATTTACGTCAAGTGTGTGAATATGGCATTCATGCAGTCGGCTGTTGCGTGCCATGTAATAACGCACCAACTTGGGCATGTGTAAATGTATGCTTCCGACCAGATACGAGTGTACGACATGACCAGGTCTGAGCGTACCGTACCGTACGACATAGCCGTATGTGCCCGCACGCCCCTCTGATCTGATCTCCGAAGATGCTACCTTCCCTACAAAGATGCCGTGAACGGCAGCAGGGGCTGCACTACAACCAACACACAAGTAATCCCTCCATCGGGGGCAGCTGCCAGCAAGCGCCAGAAACCAGCTCAAGTCACGCTCCGGCTCCAAGCTCAATGCTGCCTTGCCCGCTGGGTGGCAGCTACACGAGCTTATGCTGCTCGAATACTGCTAGATGCTGGAGACGTCCTGGCAGGTGGGCGCGAACGGCATTGAGGCGGCGCAGAGCACGACAGCGGCGGCGGAGGGCGGCGGCGGCCGCCGTGGCGGCGGTACGGCACTGGACGACATGGAGATGGAGGTGGGCATCAAGGCGGCCGCCGCCAGCATCCGGTCATGGAGGCTGGTGCAGGTGCGCGGGCGGTGGGGTGTGGGTGTGTTGGGCGCAGCAGTGTACTAGCGGCGCCTGGCGTTGGTGCGCGCGTAGTGCGGTTGTGTTGGGCGCGACCGTGCATTATCGGCTAGCGGCCATGTGCAACATGCAGGACAAGGGTATCAGCCTACTGGGCTTCTTCGCCAGCACCTGGTACTGGTTGCACGAGAACCAAGTCAGTGTTGTGGGCGGGCCTGGGCGCACAGCTTCAGCAGCCCATTTCCCTGTTCATGAGTGCCAGCTGCTGGCCCTGACCCGGTCCCTCCTCGCCACCCACAGGCTCACACGGCGCAGATGATGGCCGACCTCCTTGCCGCCCACCCCGAGGTCATGGCGCCACAACCAACACAACCAACATCACAGCATCGCAACCGACATTACAACTAACACAACCAGCGTCACAACAGCAGCAGCAGCACCAGCAGCAGCAGCAAGATGCCGCCGCCGCCGCCACCGCCGCCCGCGCCGCCGAGCTGCGTTCGTACGTCGCCGCCGATGTACGCTCGTCCGCCGACGCCGCTCTGTGGCGGGCGCAGGACAAGGTGGCGGGGCTGAAGCAGGGGATAGCCCGCCTGGAGGAGCAGGTGGGTCCTTGCTTTCCCTGCTTACCTGGACATATCCTCGTGGGTTGTATCCTTGGGTACCCTGGCCCTCTGGGCGTGCACTCCTGCGGTCTGCAAGCTTAGACGCAATGTAACCGTTATGGTGACGCGTGGTTTGGGGCGCAGTGTGTGGCCGATCATGCCCCTGGAGGTTCGTGGCTTCAGGCGTTATAGCCATCAAGCAGGTGTTTCATGATGATGTATGCCACCGGGCAACCGTCCTATTGCGTACAGCGTTGCACCGAACAGCCTTGTCGTGCCGTACTGCTTCCCGTACAGCTGGTGGAGGCGTACGGCAGCGCGCTGCGGCTGGGGCTGCCCGAACACGTGGTTCCGTAGCCGGTCGGCTGGCTGGCGGCGCTGACGGAGCGGCTGGCGGCGGCTAAGGCGCTGGAGGCGGCGCAGCGGGAGGAGCAGCAGGTAGGGTCCGAGGGGAAACTGGGGTGCGCAGGTCGGTTGGAGAGGATGTTTTGACGGTATGGATGCCGCTTGGAACGGCCATGAACATGTTTGCTGCTGATCAAGTTTGCGCAGACGGTGAGCTGGCACAAGCTGGCGGGGTTGGCAGCATCTCTCAATCCCGATGGGCTTGTTTGGACACCACACTACGCGATGACGTATACTCGGCTGCGCACTCTGCTGCCCACCGCGGTGAAAGTGTGATCCTGTGCTGTGATTTGTCTCCCTCCCCATCGTTATCTTGCTTCCTGAAGGGAATTACTTACCGTACTGAAGTACTCATGTACTCCTACGACCAGTATGTCGCGTAAGCAGTACTTCGCTCCTCATGGACCCCCCCGCAGGCCAAGGCCAACGCGGGCGCGGTGCTGGCGCTCCTGGGGACCAAGGTCCCTATGCTGCGGCGCGACGAGGAGGTGGGTGCCCGCCTGTGTGTTAGCCAGGCAGCACGCGTCTTATTACACACCCCCATGTCGGACCAGGCCGGACCGGACCCTGCTTCTGATTTTTTTCTTACTGTTGTCAGCAGCCACAGGTGTTGCCAAACGCCCTCCCTTCTGGCCGCCAAGGCCAGGAACAAGCTGGTTCATGTGTACCTCTTCCTGAGCTGACATACCTCCACCTCACTACACGCGCTAGTACACTGTCCTCCATGCCAGACGTATTGCCGGGTGCTGCGTCACTTGTCGCACTGGTTACACACCACCACCGCCTGTGTGTGCTAATACACATGCACCACGCAGACGTCCGTGCACCGCCTGCGTGTGGGCCTTGACGCTGTGGCGGGCGGCATGCTGGTAGCAGCGGCGCGGGGCCGGCTGGCAGCCGCTGCCAAGGGGCTGCACGCACAGCACCACCAGCAGCAGCAGGCCCCAGGGCCCGACTGGCAGGACGTGCTAGTGGGTGAGTGGTTGGTGTGTTGTGTTGGGGCGCAGAGGCGTGGGCTACCTGGGCTTACAGCAAGAAGTGATGGTGTTGATTGACGAGGATAGCAAGCCGCCAGTCAGGCTAGGACAGGGCGAAGTAGGTGGAATGGGCGGTCATTCAGGTATGCTTGGCTGCGAGCTGCCAAATTGGCTTGTTGGAGTTGATGATAGTGTGCCATTCACGTGACTGCGATTGTTGAGGCAGCGGACGTGTGCGCCTGCTCGGCCTGCTGCCACTCCCTGCATTTGCACACACAGGAGCTGCACCAACAACATGGCCTACAAACAAGTGCGTTGGCGATGTGCCAACAACCAGCTTGCCTCCTAACACACATCCTCCCCGCAGCCGGCGTGCACATGATGCTGCCCCCCGACGGCGCGGCCCTGCACCTGGGGGGGCACGGCCGCCAGGACACGCACACCATCATGCTGGTGGGTGCGAGCGTGTACGGCGTTCCAATAAATGGTAACGTTGTTGCGCTCGTTGCCGTCGTTGCTATACTAGGCGATATGGGTTCTACTTGCTGTGGCTGCGACAGTACCCGCTACGCTACGCTTGTGGCTGAATTTGTCGTTAGGTTTTGAATGTGTCCCATTCTTCCTGTGGGCCATGTTGCAGTGTGAGCGGGCGCTGCGGCACCCCATCCGCATGCTGGAGGAGCGGCACAAGGTAAAGAGGTCCTCGGCGTGGCAGGTCGTTGAAGGGGGGAGGAGGAACGCAAGGTCCTCGGCGCAGAAGGGCGCTGGAGAGGAGGGCAGGGGGCTCCCTTGGAGGCCGTCCGTGCGTGCCCTCCGATCCTGCATTCTGGGTTTTCGCGGTACGATGCTGTGTTATAAGATGGCCACAGCTTCAGCTGTGCGCTGACCCTTGCCTTGCGCGCCTGACCCTATCGACATGCCCTGCTGTGCCGTGCTGTGCCGCGCTGTGCCGTGCCGTGCTGTGCTGCCGAGCAGGAGCAGCGACGCACCGCCACGGCACACGAGACCACAGAGCTGCAGCGTGAGTGGCGACGGAGGGCTGCAGCGTGAGTGGCGACGGAGGGCTGCCGAGGGCGGAGGGCGAAGGGGTGGGGGCAGGGGGCGATGAGGCAGGCGGGAGGTGCGGGGCGGGGCGGAGGGGTGGGGGCAGGGGGCGATGAGGCAGGCAGGAGGTGCGGGGCGGAGGGGTGGGTGCAGGGGGCTGAAACCGGGCAGGGACGGCAGGCTGGACTGTGGGCAGATGGCAGGGCACAGAATGCATGGTGCAGGGGGCAGGGGTGGACGGTCAGGCGGTCGGGCTCCCTTCCTCGTACGCGCATGCATGCCCTTACGCTACCGGACGGGTACGAGATCAAACTGCGCATGTACGTCCAAAACGCCCACAGGCCACGGGCTTCCCGCGCTGCTGGCTGGCGTGGAGGCGGTGCGGCTGCGGACGGAGCTGCTGAGGGCGCACAGGGACGCATACACGGCCGAGCTGCAGGTGGGCAGCGTAGCGGGAGGGGAGTGGGCGCACCTGGCTGTGTGTAGCGGATGCGGTGCGTGATGTAGGCAAAGAAGCCTTGTACAGGTAAAGGCATATAGGAGTAACAGGCAGAGCGTAGCGAGGCAAGGCAGGATTGGGCGCACCTGGCTGTGTGTAAGCCGCTGTGTGCGTTTTGGGTGTCTGTCAGCCGGCTGTGTACATGGTTTATGCGGCAACGCCGCCATGCGTCAGTGGTTACGCTGCTCGTTCTTTGATAAGCTTGTGCAGCTCAGCTTCCCCCTGCACGCTTGTGCACGTGTGTCTCAACAATCCTGGACAACCACGACCACCATCCTGCACCTCCAACCGCCGCCGTGCAGGTGGAAATGGCTGCGCACGGCTGCGACAAGGTGACGGTGACGGAAGAGGTGGCGGCGGCGGCCTCTGGGCGGCTGCCAGGCATGGGCTCGCTGCTGGGCAAGGGAGAGGAGGAGCTGCGTACCAGCACCACGAGGCTCAAGGTGTGTGCGTGGTCCCGTGTATTAGCTGCAGGCCGGCTGTGTTCGTCTGTGCGCACACAACGTTGAGGACGAGGCGGAGGGGGGGCTGTACGGTAGGTGCCGTATAGTACTCCAGATGAGCCTTCATGCAGGTGGTTGCGTGCATTCGGTGGTGCGCGGTGCGTGTTTCAAAGCAGCGCATGCGCTTATTAGGCATGACGCACGCCGCTCAGAGGACCTGAGCTGACTGTCAGTACAGCAGCCGTTTGCTGCCACCCGTCGTCCATGCATGGAGCCTGGTGCAGAGCCACACAGCATCGCCGCCGCATGATGCATGGCTGCCACTGCCACAAGGGTACCTAGTTGAACGGCTACCTAGTAAATGGCTGCTTCGTTGTTCCATCGCAGGATTCCCGGCGCTCCCATGGCCCTTTCCTTGCTTTCAAATACTGTGTCCATCACCTCGCATCCAGCACGTTGATCTACGCAGACCTCGTCTGCCTACCTTGCCCTCCCACTGCCGTACCCTACGACCCCGGCCCCGCCCCGTACCTGGTCATTGTTAGCCGATTGGCCGCTCCGCGGTTGCCCCAGGCAGGCCGACTGCAAGGAGCTGCGACACAAGAAAGCCTTCTTCCACAACCAATACCTGGAGGCGCACCGGGCCAGGACGGAGGTGGGGCGGCGGCGGGGCGGACGGCAGCAGCAGCAGGACCCGCAGCAGGACCCGCAGCACCACAACCTCCGGCAGGGCCCGGGGAAGGAGCAGGAATGAAGGAAGCCGCAGCAGCTGCTGCCGCTGCGGGGGCTCCAGGGGACGGAACGCGTCACGCTGCTGATGCTGCTGACGATGATGATGGCGGGGACGTCATCACGGTGGCTGGTTCGCCTGCTGCCCCGCAGCAGCGCCAACACCAGCACCACAACACAGGGCGCAGCTTAGATGCGAAGTCCATGGGTTTGGCTGCGGATGCGGTGGTGGGTGTGGGGGTGGCGGCGCGGACCGGCATCCTGTGCTGCCTGCACCAGTGGCGGGAGTGGGCGGAGGGGCCGAGGAGCGCGCCCGGGGCAGGGGCAGGGGCAGGGAGGGGCAGCGCCGCAACCGCAGCGGTCGTTGACTTGACTGGTGGGAAGGAGGACGGGGTGGTGGAGGTGGAGGCGGCGGCTGCGCAGCTGGCGCGAGGGCAGCAGCAGGAGGTGGAGGTTGTGGTGGTTGAGGTGTGGACGAAGGGCGCCCTGCACTGCAGCGGGAGCCGCAGCAGGGGCAGAAGCAGCAACAGCACCAGGAGGGGCAGCAGCAGGTGGAGGTACAAGCAGGGGCGGCAGCCGGCGGCCAGGGTGTGGGGCAGCAGACGCAGACCCTTAAGAGACGGGCTGCCGCTGTGGCGGCGACAGCGATGGCGCGATGGGCGGCGCAGGCGGCGGAGGCGAGGCGGATGCTGCTGGGGGAGGGAGACGGGGAAGAGGACGCGCAAGAGCAGAAACAGCAGCAGCAGCAGCAGCAGCAGGTCGGATCTGGCGGCAGTGGCGGTGGCGGTGGCATTGCGGCGCATGCGGCGGGGGCCCCTACCAGACCGGAGGAGGCCCAGCTGTGCTGCGCCGTGTGCGCAGAGCCCCTGGTAGACGACGTGCGGGTAAGGGCTGGTGCGGGTGGTAAGAGCTGAGCTGATTGCTGCTGCTGCTGCTGCTCCTGCTGCTGCTGCTCCCTCGTTGTGCACCGTGCACGCGCGTACAACAGAGGGCGACAGCACTATGATACACCTCGTCGCAGGGCGCATGTCCTGCATCCTCCAGCTGCTGCACCTTGTTACTGTGGACCCGGCTGCCCTGCGCCCACCCCCAAACCCAGTTGTTTCGCTGCGGCCACTTCTACTGCGGCGCCTGCACCACCCAGCTGCTGGCCTCCAAGCGCGTGTGCCCCACGTGCCGACAGGAAGTGCGCCTGGACCAGGTGCGTGGTGGGAGCATGTGTAAAAAGCCCGTGCGCAAACTCAGACACGCGTGTGACGGCACGTGTGTGTCTGCAGTTCCAACTGCTCGCACGCGTAATGAGGCTGCGGACTGTCTCGCCGCAAGTACGTTTCAGTTAGCCAGGTGGTTTGATTGTGCAAATGGGTTTGTGGCGTACATGTGTTTTAATGGTCATACCGCATCTGTTTCAGATGGCACGCGCCGCCACTTGCACTTGGGCACCCCATGCGCAGGTCCGCAAGGTGGCGGGCGTGAAAACGTTGGCGACGCAGCGGCGGCAGCAGCGGCAACGGAAGCTGCGGCACGGGGCAGCACCGCGCGAAAGCGACCGGGGGGCGGCGTGGTGCCTCTAGCCCCTGGCGCGGGCAGCGAGGTGAACCCACCCGAGGGGCCAGACATCCTGCCCGTCGAGGTGCGTTGTACCTGCAGCTGCGGCCGTACTATCATGTACCGCAGTACGATGTACGGTGTACGATGTTGCGGCTGTGCCTTGCTTCACACGCGACTGCCGCCTGCTGTTGGTTGTGGCGGTTGTAGGGCACACGTTCGGTTTGTGTGCAGTGCGGTGCGTGCCGATGCGCTTGCACGTGCGCTGTGCATTGTTGGCACTGTGGCTTATGCCACCCCGCTTCGCCTGCTCAAGTTTCAACACGCGCCTGGCACACTCGCCCTGCACATGCCGGTACATTCCTTGCTTACTGACGTTTCTTGCCCCAGGTGGAGGGCTCCGCGGAGCTCATGTGCAAGATCGGCGCGCTGCTGCGGCGGCTGGTGTGGCTTAAGGAGCAGCGGCCGGAGGAGAAGAGCCTGGTGTTCAGCCAGTGGGGGAAGGCGCTGCAGGTGGGCGCGGGCGCGGGCGCGGGCGCGCTGGGCTGCCGTTCAAAGCATCGGCTGCTATGTATGCCGTACAGTGTTGTACCTCCTACGGCACCGAATGCCAAGGCACTTGGCGATTGGCATGTGTGAACGTCGCTGTAGCGACGTGCGGTACCGAGGCATTAGGGATGTCACCTGCACTGCGCAACACCAGCATCCTGCGCATGCGATGTCATCTCACTGACCCTCGAGAAAGCAAGCACCGGCGCACGGCAGTCCAGGAAGCGCCTTGCAGTCAGAAGCTGACTGTCGGTTAAGCCACCATTAAAGTGAAACGCTCACCCGCCCAGAATGTCAGGCACATTCGGGCAACGCTTGTCGCGGAGCAAATAACGAGTCGCGGTCTGTGGCTCGTCCACTACCAATTGTACCATTGCAAAGAGGCTTCCTCGGCGCAGTCACTGGTCTCCCAATTGCGCAGATTGTGGCTCGGGGTTTGCGGCTCAACGGCATCGGCTGCGTGATGCTGGGCAAGGCGCGGGAGGCGGTGCGCTCCTTCCTGGCGGACGACACGTGTCGCGTGTTCCTGCTGGGGCTGCGGCAGGGCGCGGCGGGGCTCACGCTGGTGCGTGGTGCCGCCACAAGTGCCAAGTGCCGCGTTTGTTTGCCACGTGCGTGCCAACCATTTGAACCCTTCGTAGCCTTGCCATTGCTTCTGACGATGGTGGACTGCTTCCATAGTACATAGTGCTTCAGCTGTGATCTACGGGATATACTCAGAGAACTCCCCCAGTGCCACTGCACACCGGTACTTACCAGCAAAGCTGCTGTCGTACGGCACAGTTGCCCTTCGCATCAGCTTCCCAGTGTCCTCCTCCCCGCCCTTACATCTCCCACACGCACATGCTACACTGCTCGCACGACCATCCGTACCTCACTGCCGTACCGCTGTACCGCCGTACCCTGCGTACAATTCAGGTCCGCGCCAACCACGTGTTCCTGCTGGAGCCCTCCCTGGACCCCGCCATCGAGAAGCAGGCGGTGGCGCGTGTGCACCGCATCGGCCAGACGCGCGACGTCACGGTCACGCGGCTGCTGGACGGCACGATGGAGGGCGCGGTGATGCGCATGCTCAAGGTGTGTACAGCACGGCTGGTGTGTGTGAAGGCGCGTGTGTTTTGGGGGTCAGGAGGGCAGCCGTCCTTCCTGCCTCCTGCCTGCTTGTGTTCAGCAGCACCCTGCGTTGCATAGGAACGCTCCTTCACTGCAGCTTTTTATCAATGCAGTGCAAGGAGAAGCAGCTGCAGAAAGCGATTGCCTCCTTGCCAATTGCAGGAGAAGCAGCAACTGTTCATGGAGTCGGGGGCGGGGCCGTCCACCTCGAGCACTGGCCGCGGGGTGGGGGCGGGCGCCTCCATGCTGCCCGCCCCGCTGCTGCTGGTGGAGGGCGGCGAGGGGGAGGAGGCGCTGTCGCTGCCGGCGCTTGCGCCACGACACGAGGTGGTGGGAGAGGACGCGAGTTATCTGCTCAGTGCGGTGCTGCGGTAGCGGCGGAGCAATGACGTGTATTAGCGTGTATGTTAGTGTGCGAGAGAGCCGTGCAAGCTTGGGGCACGAGCGTGTTGCGCGGCGAGGGCCGGGCGGGACCACGTGGGGTACCTGCTGAGTAATGCGTTACACTTAGCGGCTGAGGGGGCAATAGGAGGTTTGAGGACTGGCACTGGACGGAAAGTGTACTGTAGCAGAGTGGGTAACGTAGGAGCGTATTTCGCTGCCGGCTCCCACCCCACAGCAAGTGATGGACTGATGGTGCCTTGATGGACTGTGGGCAGGGAGCCGCGGGCGTTCCCATCAGACCACACGCAGCCAGGAGTCGTCATCTGCCAATATCGGTGGTGGTTTATGCCGCGGCAGGGACCTGGTGACGAGCTGCACGCAGGCGAGCCGCCTGTGCTGCCAAAGCATGCCAGGATGTTCATCCCCTGGCGGGCCCACCGGCGCCTCATTCAATTTCGATTAGGGCGTTGGCCTATTGAGGTGAACCGTCCATATGCGTATCCACCCACTGCCCCTCGGCGCGCACGCAAGTGCCCATGTTGTTCGTGGAGTATGGAAGATGAGTTGCACGTCATACTCTACTGCCCTGTGTACGCTGACCTGCGTGCTGAGTCCGGTCTTGATCTACAGTGTCCGGATGACGTTGATGCAATGTATGTATGCAGCGAGCCATGTGTGCTGATGATCAGAGAGCATTAGCTATGTTGCTGTTGGGCATTTGGAACAAGCGTGATTCGGTCAAACCGATGCGATGGTGACCCGCACGGTGCCTTGCGGTACCGTATGTAGTCCAATTCTACATCTCCGCTTTGTGGTATCCCTTGGGCCCTACGGCTCGTACGGGAAGTTACGCCTGCCACGTGTAACAACTGACTGACTGACTGACTGTGGGCCACCCGTGCCTATCTGTCCACGGGCTGAGGGCAGAGAGCATGGGCTAAGAGAGCAGGATGAGGCTGGCGTTGGGCATTGAATTACGGCGGCGTGCTGGTGTGATCTTTGCATGCTAGCTAGGGACGTCAACAACTTGTGACCAGGGGAGAGTCCCACGTCGTGCTTCCCCATGCCTGGAGGCAGGCGTGCAAGAGTGGGGCAGCATGAGACACCGTTACCTTGCGCAGCGGTTGCTGCAAGCATGCAGGATATGGCACAGCATGCATGCAGGTCAAAGGTAGTGTAACGTGGGATGACAGGAGTGTGGGCAGCAGGGACACCGCATGTAGGAGCACTGTTACCCACTGTTTGACACTGACTTCATGGCCGAGGCCCCTGCCCACTTTGCAACCCTACCTGAAGGGCTGCTGCGGAAGGATTCCTATGCCCACTGTGCAACCCTACCTGAAGGGCTGCTGCGGAAGGATTCCTATTCTCTAAGGACCCCGTAAGGCCGTTTGGGCTGTCCAGGGCTGTCCCAGGGCCGTTACCGTGCAAATTACCAAGAACTCTCGCTTGCCCAGACGTCCGGTCAACAATGCTCCATTGATCATATCAATCCAATCCGTGTTTGAGTTTTGCGGGCTACGCGGTACGCGTTTATTGGGCGAAGCTCTCTTCTTCGTGCTTGGTGAAGCTTCCCAGATTTGGCCCGGTGAAACGTACTTTTGTAGTGTTGTTACGCTAAAGCATTGTGCGCTCGTTTGGACAGCGATACCTGCAGCACAGGCCTTTAATTGTATTGGAACCGTGGGTCTGTACTGCCGATGGAGTCTTGCAGCAACATGCGGAATACATTTCTGCCCTACATCTTGTGTCACCGAATTCTTGTAATAACCAAATACAAGTTTAATATCACCATGACGTCTACCTATCTCAGGTTGTCCAGTGGCCGCCCGATGGCGCGCACTGCTGCGCCGCTGCGGTCGAGCGGCTTCGCTGGGGCGCGCGGGGCTTCAATGCAGAGGTCGCCCAGAGTGAAGACAATGCCGTCCAACCGGGACTGCGCCGGTGGTGTAAGTCACTGTCATTTTCGAGCAGTGATGTGCATTCATGCCTCGTCTCGAGGGTCCTTCCTGGCGTCCGTTTACTTGGAGCTTGATAGCAGTATCTGCGCTGAGGTAGATACCATGTATCTTACATGCACCCAGCTAACACCGGTTCATGTTGACATGCGGACAGGGCTCCGAGGACCCGCCCGAGGAGCAGGGCGCCGAGGCGCCCGGGGACGACCTGGAAGTAATTTCTTATGTCAGGCACGGCAAGAAGGTGTACCTATCGTACAACAGGGCCTGGACACAGGTGGGCCAGCTGGGCTGTGTTGGGCTTGTCGGCAAACAATGGAGTGGTGCGCGCGCGACGCGGCACGTGGCGGGGTCCATCGGGGTCAGGGTGCTATATGTTGGTTCCACTTGGTTGATTTACTCTGCTCGGCTGCATGCTGTGCCGCACTTCTCAGTCACCGCCTGCCTCTCCTTGCCGTTAGACTTCCGCAAGCCCAGATCCCAGAAATGCACCGCAACTGGCTGCATCGCAGTAGCACCCACCCTGCACCCACCCTGCACCCCCAACCCGGTACCCGCCAAACATGCTGACAAGGAGGCCAAGGACGCGACCGCGGAGGCCGTCGACAAGAAGGTGCAGCTGACACCGACCACAGCCGGAGCTGGTGAAGAGGACGAGGTATGTTTGTGTGCGTGTGCGTGTGCATGTGCAACCTAGACATCCTGGGTCAGTGTAGCGATGGAACCACCACAGCAACATGTTTTGGCGTGAGGCAGCACACAGAGTTTCAGGTTTTTTTACCGCTGCCCCGCAGCCTGCAGGCCTTGCTACGCTTGAACCTGGTGTGGGCACCTCGGCTCTCCTCTCTCGCTGCACAGCACGCTGGCCCAATACGTGCTGCCCGTTTTGAGTGCTGCTAAGAAATTGCGTGGCTGCTGGAGGGGAGTGGCTAATTCCGTACGGTCATTCCGTACGGTACCGTATCAGGCCTAGAACGCACTGTGCGCACAGTGCGTTCTAGGCCTGATACGG
>VFQN01006409.1_pt1 | contig 13457 bp, 10 predicted proteins | sample 3512371 | NCBI WGS metagenome assembly VFQN01 (sample SAMN10412370, study PRJNA504923) | tailings metagenome | isolation source: Replicate 2 from Balatoc abandoned mine | place: Philippines: Itogon, Benguet | collected 2017-08-28
ATGGTAGATGACATAATCAAGTTGCAAATTGTACTTTTTTATGTTGAAAAGCAAAAAAATGCCTTTAACTTTGTAAAATTATCATACGAATACCACGCTAAACGGTAAGCTGTTGACACAAGGGCTTCTGTATTTTAATGTGTTATTTTGTGGTACCTAGCGATTCTCGTCCAAAGTCACTTTTTCATGAAATCCATTACAGTTTACCCACCTTCTCAACCCATCCGTGCTGAAATTCAGTTGGCTTCTTCCAAAAGCGAAAGCAACAGAGCATTGATTATCAACGCCCTCACTGGATTTAAAGGAAACCTAGAAAATCTTTCGTCTGCCCGGGATACCCAAACGATGCTCCGCCTTCTCCAATCTCCAGAAGCAACTGCGGATGTATTAGACGCGGGTACTACCATGCGCTTTCTAACCGCCTATTTTGCGGTAACAGGCCAACACAAAACCATGACAGGGACTCCTCGTATGTGTGAGCGCCCTATTGGAATTTTGGTAGATGCCTTGCGCACTTTAGGAGCCGATATTAGTTATCAACAAAATGAAGGGTATCCTCCTACCCTCTTAAAAGGATTCAATTATACGGGGCAAAACCGCGTGAAAGTCAGAGGCGATGTAAGTAGCCAATACATCTCAGCATTGCTAATGATCGGGCCTACTCTGCCAGAAGGAATTGTATTGGAACTCACAGGCGAAATAGGCTCTCGTCCTTATATCGAAATGACGCTCCAACAGATGCGCGCTTTTGGAGTAGAATCCCTCGCTGATTGGGAAGCCAAAACTATTACTGTCCCCGCAAAGCCTTATATCCCGTGTACTTATCAGGTAGAGTCTGACTGGTCGGGAGCAAGCTATTGGTATAGCTTGGTAGCCCTTGCGCCCGACGCTGAGGTGGAATTGCTCGGCCTTAAAGAAAACTCATTACAAGGCGACAGCGCGATTGCAGCTATCATGAAATACATGGGGGTCAAGAGTACATTTACCAACAGGGGTGTTTTACTTTCCAAAATTCCCGCCTCTGACGCTTTTGAATGGGATTTTACCGATTGTCCTGATTTAGCCCAAACGGTAGCCGCTTGCGCTGTAGCCAAGGGAATTAGGGTAACGATGACGGGCATTGAAAGCCTCAAAATCAAAGAAACGGATCGCGTCAGCGCCCTTCAAGCAGAATTGCCCAAAATCGGGGGAGAATTAGTAGAAATAAAAACCAACGAGGTGTATGAAATACGGAGACTCAAGAGTATTGAGAATACAGATGCTGTACCTCAGATTGACACTTATGACGACCACCGTATGGCTATGGCTTTTGCTCCCGTCGGCATGTGTTTTCCTATCATTATTGCGGAGCCGCATGTAGTAGCCAAATCATATCCAAGTTTTTGGGAAGATTTGCAAAAAGTGACTACTCTTAAACCAGCCACTGCCTTTGCTGATTAGCATAAGCAGCAACTTTCATCTATCTTTCCCAAAAAGATTGTTTTGGGAAAGATAGTCTTACATTTCATCAGCCATGCAAAATCCCTACTTCTCGTTGCTTCGCACTGCTTGGCGGTATGCACGCCAGCAAAAAGGGCGTTATCTGCTGATATATAGTCTATTTGTATTAGCAAATATTGTTTTTGCGCTCAATCCCCTCATTTATGGGTGGTTTATTGAGGCTATTCAAAAAGAAGGCACTGGCGTCATCAGGCATGTGTGGGTGTATGCAGGAAGCTATCTATTTTTGATGCTGCTCGAATGGGCTTTTCACGGGCCCGCACGTGTTATGGAGCGAGAGTTGGCATTCAATCTAAGTCGTAATTTTCTGGACGAAATGTACCATCAGGCGCTTCACTTACCCGTACGGTGGCATCAAGATCACCACAGTGGAGCTACCATCAACCGTATTCGTAAAGCCTACGAAGCCCTGAAAGATTTCTTCCAAAATGGCTTCATGTTTTTACACGCTTTCTCTAAGTTTATATTCTCCTTTATAGCGATTCTTTATTTTTCTCCTTTTTATGGAGGAATAGGAGTATTGATAGGCGGCTTTACCGTTTGGATTATTTTTAAGTTTGATAAACCTTTTATCAAAGCTCTCGACGAAACCAACGAAAAAGAACACGTCGTATCTTCTACGCTGTTTGATAGTCTTTCCAATATTATCACGGTGATTACTCTACGCCTTGAAAAAAGAATGCAGCATAGTTTGTTGGGAAAAGTAGCGGAGGTATTTCCCCCATTTCGACGTACGGTCGTCATCAACGAGTGGAAATGGTTTGTGGCGAGCGTCTTGATTGGTGTTATTTATGTGGTAGTAGCGGTAGGTTATGTATACGAACATTACGTTCCCAATGAGGTATTTCTAGTAGGCGGTTTGGTTACGCTGTTGGGATATGTCAATCAGTTTACGAGTGTATTTCAAGATGTAGCATGGCAATACACCGAAATCATTCGCTACAACACCGACGTCCAAACGGCTCGTAGTATCGGCGAGGCATATGCTCAACAGCACCGTCCCGAAACCACTGACATTCTTCCTCCAAATTGGCAAGAGATACAGATACAGAATTTGAATTTTTCGCATCAACAAACCTACGACGCCCAACATAGAGCGCATAGCCTTCATGACCTTCGGATTCGTATCAAGCGCGGTCACAAAATCGCTTTTATCGGCGAAAGCGGTAGTGGCAAAAGCACATTGCTTGCCTTGCTTAGGGGGCTTTACGAGCCAGAAAAAGGTGTTTTTGTCAGCATTGACGGCCAAAATTTCAATGGTTTGGAATCGCTCACGGATACTGTGACTCTTTTTCCACAAGAACCCGAAATCTTTGAAAACACCATTGAATATAATATTACTTTAGGACTTCCTTTTGAAGAATCCGACATTATGGAAGTGTGTGCTACCACGCAGTTTGCTGAAGTAGTGGGTCAGTTACCAAATGGACTTCAATCCAATATCCAAGAAAAAGGCGTTAATCTATCGGGAGGGCAAAAACAGCGTCTTGCCTTGGCACGGGGTGTGTTGGCGGCTCGTAGTAGTGATATTGTATTGCTCGACGAACCTACGAGTAGTGTTGACCCAAAAACCGAAGTATTGATTTATGACCAACTCTTTGAGGAGTTTAAAGGGAAAGCCGTACTTTCTTCATTACACCGCTTACACTTGCTTGCCAAGTTTGATTATGTCTATATTTTACAAAATGGGCGCATTGTAGAGGAAGGGACTTTTGAAAATTTGCGTCAACAAAGCCCTATTTTTCAGGATTTGTGGCAGCATCAAGAAAAATTAAAAGCCTAAAGCCTTTCCAAGTTTTAAAAACTTAGAAAGGCTTTAGGCTTTTTTGGAGAAAATATTACTGAAGCACTACTTTGGCTACCACAGGCTGATGGTCTGAAGGATAGCGTTGGTCTTTGGCATCAGTCAAAACTCCGTATTTCAGTACCGATACTTTAGGACTGGTAAAAATATAATCGATGCGGTTTTTCATGGGTGCATCAAATTTGAAAGCATTAAACGTACCTTCTGGGCCATAAGGAGCTTGTTGGGATACTTTTTTAGAATCACTAAGCAAAGTCTCTATCTCCTTGATTTGTTCGGTGTCGGGAGTAGAATTAAAATCTCCTACCAAAATTGTAGTCTCATTTTTGGCGATTTCCTTTATTTTCTGAACCATCAATTTTCCTGATTGACGACGCGCCTCTACGCCTTGGTGGTCAAAGTGAACGCTAAAGAAATAAAATGTTTTTTTGGTAACAACGTCTTTGAATTTAATCCACGAACAGATACGATTGCAACAAGTAGCATCCCAGCCTTTAGAGGGCTTATCAGGGGTTTCACTCAACCAAAAATTGCCAGATTCTAGCACATTAAAACGGTCTTTTTTGTAAAAAATAGCCGAATGCTCACCCGCCTGCTGCCCGTCGTCACGACCAGCACCAAAAAAAGCAAACTCTTTCAGCTCGGCAATATCATCAAGCTGACCTCTAAGCCCTTCTTGGGTTCCGAAAATATCAAACTCGTGATAACGTATAAGCGCTTTGACGTTTTCTTTGCGGTTGGGCCAAGCATTGACACCGTCATTGGCCGTATTGTAACGTAGATTATAAGAAGCTACTACGATAGGTGTGTTTTTTTGAGCAAAGCTAAATTCTACAAAGAGGCTCAATACTAGAAGAAAACAAATAGATTTGTTCATAGAAATTGGGGATTGAATGATTTTCAAAGGTAAAAGGATGAATCCAAACCATCTACCCACGAAATGTTAACTACCCTTTATCAATTCTACATAAAACGTAACAACATTTTTAAAATCCTCAACACTGATTCGCTCATTGGTACCATGTGGGCGTTTGAGGTCTTCTTCATTCATACGAACGGGCATAAAACGGTACAAATTGGTACAGACATTCCGATAATAACGTGCATCTGTGGCACCCAATACCAAATAAGGCGCTACAATCGCGTCAGGAAAACAACCTTTGATAGTACGATGTAAAGCCCTGAATCCTACCGTAGCAGTATCCGAAATAGGCGAAGGTTCCGAATCAAATTGGCGGATTGTCTCTACCGAAATTTTATCATTGGCTATCGTTTTCTTGACATATTCCATCACGCCCTTCACAGAATCTCCCGGTAAGATCCGGAAGTTGATTTTGGCGACGGCCTCCACTGGCAATACGTTGTCTTTGACTCCACCTTGGATAACCGTAGGCGCTATACTTGTCCGAACCATCGCATTGCCCGCATTTGTTTGAGCCAAAATATCCACAATCACGGAACTCAACAACCAGCGATTAGCCATCGCTAGCTTTGTAGCAAAGGGCATTTCGGGCGCTAAATAATCTTGCAAATAACTCGCTGCCCCCCCCAATTTAGCCGGAAAAGGATTTTTTTGAAGTTTATCAATCGCTTCGGCGAGCATACCAATACTCGTTTGAGCAGGAGGCATGGATGAATGTCCCCCATCCCCAAGGGAGGTCAATTTTAAGGTGGTATATCCTTTTTCCGCAATTCCAATCAAAGCCACTGGTTTTGTAATTCCTGATACACCGTCTGTTTTGATAGTACCGCCTTCGTCCATAACATACTCAAGCTCTACTTTTTGTTTTTCGAGCAATGCCGCAATTTGCTGCGCCCCATACCTACCCGACACCTCCTCGTCGTGTCCAAACGCCAAATAAATACTCCGCTCAGGTCGGGCACCTTCTCGAAGCATGTACTCTACGGCTTCCAATATCCCAATCACGGTTACTTTATCGTCCAAAGTACCCCGACCATACACAAACCCCTCTGCCACCTCGCCCGCAAAAGGCCTATGTTTCCACATCTTTTCGGTACCTTGCACTACAGGTACTACATCATAATGCCCCATCAAAAGCGCAGGCTTTAGATTTGTATTTTTTCCTTTCCAGTAATATAAAAGCCCGTAGGTATTGACCCGCTCCAAGCTAAGATGCTGATGAACTTGAGGATAGGTATTAGCCAAAAATCCTATAAACTTCTCAAATTGGGTACTATCCATCAGCGATACATCTTCGTAAGAGACCGTGCGAAATTGAATTGCTTGCGACAAATGCGTAATCACCGAATCGTTCACACTCACTGATTTCATGGGAGCCACATTCGTCAGTTGTTTGGAAGAAATCCGAAACGTATTGAAAAGCAAAACCCCTATCAACAGCAGCAAAGCAATTCCCAGCAAGCGTACAATTTTTTTCATAAAATGTGGCACGGACAACCTGTCCGTCGTTATATTCAATTATCCCTTTCCACCCTGTCCGTTGTTATATCCAAACATTATTACACTCTCTTAATCTGTCTATAGTTAAAACTTATTAGCGACCTCACCTTCAATACATTGTTGATTAAAAAGTTTTGTTTTTTACCCGCAGAAGTGCGCTGAATAATACAAACGCAGATTTTCGCCGAAAAAAGGGGGCATATAGTCAATAATCTGCGTTTGTCTGCCACTTCGCTCTGCGCCAATCGGCGGGTAAAATTTAAAGAAACTTAGCTAACACTGTATTCAATAGCATAACGCTATTTACGAACTAATTCCACAAAATCAAATCCTACGGCATGTTTTTCATCTGGTAAATAGGAAACACGATTTATCTCTTGCCAATCATTTTTTTGGGGAATCTCAAAATAAGCATCACCTTCAAAATCGGCTCTCACTTCGGTCAAGTAAATTTTATGAGCATAAGGCGTAAACAAACGATAAATCTCCGCCCCACCAATGACAAAAGCCTCATCTGCGCCTGTATTTTGAGCGGCAATGATAGCCTCCTCAACCGAACTCACCACAATGACACCCTCAAAATGCCAGTCGGTATTTCTAGTAATTACGATAGAAGTTCGGTTAGGTAAAGGCTTGCCAATGGATTCAAACGTCTTACGACCCATCATAATCGGATGCCCTGTGGTGAGTTTTTTAAATTGTTTAAGGTCGTTTGGCAAATGCCATATCAATTGATTGTCACGACCAATCACGCCGTTTTGTGCCACGGCTACGATGAAAGAAATTTGCATGGGAAAAGTTGTACTTTAAAAATTTTGAATCTTCCTCTTATCAAGTTTAGTATTTCATCTGATTGTATTAAAGTAATAGTATTTACTTTGACTCTTTGGTTTTGTATTTTTGATTGGGGTGATTGTCATGGTATAATTTAACCAAACGCTCCATTTCAATCATTCTCGGAATAATTCTATTGATTAAATGTCGAGTTGATTTTCCAACTCTTTTAGCAATTTCCTCTAATGACATGTATTCATGTGCACACACTTGTTCAATAAAAGCGGTTAATTCTTCATTTGTAAGTCGTTTTTTATTAGAACTATCCTCATTAGAGCTATCCTCACTTGAACTATCCTCATTAGCTCTGTACTGCTTATTCAAATGATAGGTAGTCCAGCGGCCTTTGTTATCGGATACCAGTAAGACGATGCCAAATGGTTTTTCCTTTTCCTAATTAAGCAAAAACTCACTGTATATCAACAACTTACCAAAATTTTCTTTTTTCTAATTAAGCAAACAATCAAATTATATTATACCCAATAAGGAATGTACTCGGCAAATTTTGTAGAAGTGTTATTAATATCTTTTGCCTTAATTTTACCTTGCTCTATTGCCTCTTTTATTACAATAGATACCTGTGGTCTTTGTTTTTCATTCATCTTGAAACGCTCTCTCAAACTGGTATTAGTCATACTTCCACTAGAAAAATATTTGATAACGCTATGCTGATAACAAGCTTCTATTCTTTCCTTTGGTGTCATTTGTGCGAATGTTTTAGGACTATAAATAGTGACTCTAAATGAATTTTCTAACTCCTCAAATTTTAGTGGAGGCAGTCCAAATAATTCAATAGCCAATATGGCTTTTTCCAAGCCGCTTCCACGTTCTTCACAAATTTTATACCTACGAAAAGCCGATGCTAAAACTTCATTACGTGATTCGGGCGTAGTACCAATAAGCCTATCTATCTTTTTAGAAGGCAATAGTTTTCCAGGGTTCGATATTTCAATTCTATCATCAAATATATCAATCATGGGACCTGTACCTTTTACTGTAAAATCTTGATGAATTAGTGCATTGGCAATGAGCTCCCGCAACGCTATTTTGGGATACACAGTAGTATCTTCACGAAGTGCATTTTTAATAATTTCACTTTTAGGAAGTACCACATCTAAAAAACTTAACAAACCCTCAAAACCAATCGCGTATCCTTTTGTTCCAAGGAACTCCCTCTCTGTCTCTTTCTTATTTAATCCTTTATACTTAATAACGCGTATGCCTTTCCTGCTGAGTGAGTCAAAATCTTGCAAACGGTAAGCAGCAGCTAAAGCCCCAAAATTGGTGATATAATAACCCAAACTCATAGATTCTACTATCATCTTCTCACCTTTCATCCAATCAATCACTTCCTCATTTGACTGTGGGATAGGCTTTTCAAGAAGCTTGTAAATACTTCTAAAATCAAGCGCATCTAAAATTTCTAGTGTTGATTTAAGCTTTGAGGCATGTAGTTCTTCAAAATGAGGGTTTTTACTATTTAGCATCAAACCACCTATTTCTTGGCGAGATGCTTTTCGAGTAGTTCCGCCGCTTCTGATGTAAGCATCTTCTAACGTACCACTCGCCAAATGAACTGGTTTTGTGGCACTTTCGCTAATATGAACAAATAATAACGGGGTATTTTTATATATTTCGATGGCATGGTCAATGCGTATTACAGGAGTAAGTGAATCTCTACAAATACTACTCAATTTCGCTACTATTGTTTCAGCATCGTTTTGATTAACCCCAATTAAATCTCCTGTATTATCTTGTAATCCAAAAACTAAATATCCACCTCCCGGCTGATTTGCAAAGGCTGATAGGTGTTGCATAAGTTTTTTATTATTAGGCGATAAACTTTCTTTCCAATCCAGCTCATTTATTTCATGAGGCATCGGATGTAGCGTATGATCCAGTAAAGCAAATGCCTTATTTATCCAATTTTTAATCATTTCCTTTTCCTAATTAAGCAAAAAACCACTGTATATCAACACATTAACAAAAATTTCCTTTTTCTAATTAAGCAAAAATACCTCTCATTTCTTCCACGCTTTTTTCTCTTTTTTTAGCCGTTGTTGGGGTTTTCACCACCAACCTTCTTTCCGCCTCGCAAAACACCACCAACGACATCACCCATAATCTTTTAATAATTGTTAGTTCATTGATAAAAACATCAACAAAGGCACAATATTTCTACCATTTCCTTTTTCTAATTAAGCAAAAACCACCTCTATATCAACATTTTAACAAATTATTCCTTTTTCTAATTAAGCAAAATAGACGTGGCAAAACGACTTTTATTCTTACCAAAGATAACAAAAAGTTCTGGTCGAAGAATCATTTCACTGTCTCTCCACCGTTCAGCTACACATTGCATTATCACTTTATGAATGCTTTCTTTCCTCCAAAACTAAACAAAAAATAAAAGCGTAGTCCTGTATCAAACAAGACTACGCTTTGGCAAATGATGAAAGCTCTTGCTTAAGGCTTAGGAGCCGACTTAGGCGCGAGGGAGTTAATCCAAGCCGCAATTTTGAGGGCTTCATCACGCGGTACCTGTGGCATAGGAGCCATCGGGGTAGCATAATCAGGCCAGTTTTGAGGCTTAGGATTGTAGATAAGTTCTACGATTTTTTCGTTTGAATATTTGCGCTTAGCCACTTCAGTATACGCAGGGCCTACTTGGCGTTTGTCAACCGCATGACAGGCCAAACAAGTATTTTTAGCCAACAAAGGTTTTACTTCTTCAAAAGTAGGTACTTTACCCGTAGCTGCTTTAGCGGTGGTTTTAGTCTCAGTAGTTTTGGTAGGAGCAGCGGTAGATTTAGTGCTTACTTCTGTTAGTTTCAGTTTCTCTCCATCTGGAATTTGATTGAGGGTGTAGTAAGCCGTAGGGTGTACCAATGACCAATACAAACCTGCCGAACGAAGTCCATCTAATTTGATTTCGTGCAAGTATGTTTCGCGGAGATTGTCTACGATGATGCGTGCCTTCAACCCATCTTCTGATACTTTAACCCCTTTCACAGCGCACTTGGCTTCATTGACAGTAGGACTTCCGTAGACAGGATGGTATTTGTAAGTAAAGCTACGAATAGCGTATGAAGCTAAGTTTTCGGCCGATTTTTTGTCAACTGGCAACGTAAATTCCACTTCAAAACCGTCGGGCATTGCTCTTACCGCCTTCATCTCAAAAGGTGTTTTACCGGTCCATACCAATCTTTGCAAGCCTTGATTGGCATCACCTGCCGAGCCCCAGCCACGGTTGGTTTCACCGATATACAATGAACCACCGTCGTTGGCCCAAGCCATCCGCAATACACCCGATTGGAATCCCGAACGGAAATCAAACGCCGCTCCTTGATATTCTCCTTTTACTTTTTCCAAGAAAACGCGCATTACTTTACTCTGCCCTTGGTCTCCTACAAAAAGCTGCCCGTTGAAAGGCCCAAAGTTGCCATTGGTTTGGTCGGCAATGATTTCAGCGTTAGAAACCCCTAAGATTCCGTGAGGAAGCCATACGGCAGGTAGTTGGGTTTCGGGGTATTTCTTTTTCATATCTGCCAACGTCAAAAACTTCTCATTCTGAACGTTTTCAGGTTTGATGGCATTGCCGTTTTTATCGCGGGTTTTGCGGGGGTCAACCGTCGCATATACTTGTTCTTGGGTAATTTTGATAGGCGAGCCAGGCAGTGCATTAGCCCATTTCAAACCAGCGGGGTGGCCCATAAAAGCCCCTTTTTTGGCGTGCCAAATACCACCAGACCCAATCCAGTCGCCTTGGTTATCATCGTAAAACAACTCCCCGTCAATCATCCCAAGTCCGCAGGGAGAGCGTACACCCGTAGCCCAAGGCTCCATTTGACCCTCAGGAGAGATTTTAAAAATCCATCCACGCAAAGGCCGACGGCTTTCGCCTGCCCACCACTCTTCGTCTCCAAAGGCCACATTTCCCGATACAAAAAATGAACCATCAGGAGCGATTTTAGGCCCGAAGCTATATTCGTGATAGTGCGCCGAAAGTGGCCAAGCGTAGATAGTCTCATAAGTATCAGCTTTGCCATCATGGTCTTTATCAATGAGCTTTGTAAGCTCACCACGTTGGGCACAGATTAATGCACCATTTTGATAAGCCAAGCCCAAAATTTCGTGTAAGCCTGAGGCAAACTTGCGAAAATAAGGTTTTGGGCCACTGGGATTGTCGAGCATCCATACATCACCCCGACGAGTTGCTACGGCCAAACGACCATCGGGTAGTGTCACCATTCCTCCAACTTCCAGTAACACACCTTCGGGGACAGGTGGCGTTACAATTTTATAAAAGTCTTCTTCCGAAGGAGATTCTTGACCAAAAGCGAGCGAAAGGCTCAAAGCAAGAGTGGTAAGGGTGCTAAAAACGCGTTTTTTCATTATTACTCTATTTCTAATATATTGGTTAATACTACTTCAAAATCGACAAGTACATCTTCGCCCGTTAGGTTTTCTGAGAAAGGAATGATCATAACTGTACAGTCGGCCCGATAAACATAAGTTTGTTGCTCACTCATCGCAATCAGCCAAGCCAAACGCACTCCATTTTTTATCCAGTGTTCCATTTTATGTTTTAGCTCTTGCAGATGATCCGTATCTGATTCAAGCTCCAATACAAAATCGGGTGCAAGATAAGGAAACGATTTCTTTTCTGCGGAAGAGAGTTGTTGCCATTTTTCTAATCTAATCCAAGCTACATCAGGAGCACGCATTGAGCGGTCGGCCAAAAAAAAACCACCGTTAGAATCAATCACCTTTCCAGCTTTGGTACGACGATTCCAAATTACAAATTCCGCATTGAGTTCACTATTGTTTGAACTCGTAAGAAGATGAGTTGGGGACATATCAATAAATATTTGACCATTCTCATCGCGCTCTACCCGAAGTTCTGGATTGGCTTGGCAAAACACCACCAATTCTTCGTCGGTCAACTGCTCACGGGTCGGTATGTTTAGTGGAATTACCATCAATACACTGCTGATTGTCGAATAGTTGAACAAAGATATAGAATGATTCTGTAATTTTGCTTCATGCTTGCTTTCAGATATTTGTTCAAACACACTTTTCATACGCTACGCAGCCGAGCGGGGCGGGCCTTGTTGCTTTTGTTTTGGAAATACGGACACCGTCCTCGTTATCAGACTACTAAGGTACGTTTTGGGCGTTATGAATTTGAAGTTCCAGATGCTTTTTCGTGGCTTTGGCAATATGAAGAAATCTACGTGGAAGAATTTTACAAATTTCAAACTTCCTCCTCAACTCCTGTTATTTACGATTGTGGTGCCAATGTAGGCATGAGTGTTTTGTATTTTAAAGAACTTTATCCGCAAGCTCGTATCAAGGCTTTTGAAGCAGAACCTTCTATTGCTACTTATTTAATCCAAAATCTCAAAGCAAACAACATCACAGACGTAGAGATTATTCAAAAAGCCGTTTGGAAGGATACTCATGGCGTATGGTTTGGAGAAGGCCAAGCCGACGACGCCTCTATTTATGGTGAAGGCAAAAAAAAACACATCCCTTCCGTGAGCCTCCGCGACCAGCTAGCCACCGAAACCAAAGTAGATTTCTTGAAAATCGACATCGAAGGGGCCGAAATCGAGGTCATTCCTGATTGTGCCGATGTACTCGACCGCGTACAGCATCTTTTTGTCGAATTTCACGCTTATTTAGGTCAGCCTCAGGCATTGGCAAAGGTAATAGAGGTAATCGAACAAGCCGGATTTCGTTATTATATTGACACCAATCAGCACCGCCGCTCGCCTTTTATGAATCATCGCTACCGCAACAATGACGTCATGGATTTGCAACTGAATATTTCGGCTTGGCGGCCTCATGTCTAGCTTTTTATTCCAATCATCACCGCTTTGAAAGTCGTTCATGTAAGCACATATCATCGGTTTGGAGGAGCCGCTATCGCCGCTTTACGCTTGCATCACGCCCTGCGCTTAGAGGGCGTAGATTCGGCGCTACTCGTCCAAGACTCTGACCGTCCCGAAAGCCATGTAGCTGCAGTTGCTGATGGATTTTTTTCTAAAAAAATCGCTTTCGGGCGCTTCGTGGCTGAGCGTCTTTACTTTTCGTTGAAAGAAAAAGACAAAAGTCTGCGTTTTCATTTCTCTCCTCTGTGGACGGGAACCGATATATCTACTCACCCTCTTATTCAAGCAGCCGACATCATCCATTTGCATTGGATTAACTTTGGATTTTTATCTCTTCGCTCCCTAGAAACACTATTTTCTTTAGGTAAACCCGTCGTTTGGACCATGCACGATATGTCCACTTTTACGGGTGGCTGCCATTATAGCCGCGAGTGTCAGCATTATCTTACGCATTGTCATCACTGTCCTTATCTTAAGCATCCAAGTACTACGGATTTGTCATATCGGGTTTTTGAAAAAAAATCACAGTTATTCCAAAAAGCCAATCTTACGCTTGTGTCGCCAAGTGAATGGTTGGCGGATTTGGCACGACACGCCGCCTCCACTCGGCATTTACCGGCATATGCTATTCCAAATCCTATTGACACCCAAATCTTTAAACCCAAAAATACGAAAGGTGAGTTGGGACTAGCTCCTCACAAAAAATGGATTCTTTTTGCGGGAGTCAACACCCAAGACCCACGCAAAGGCTTTGCTTATTTCAAAGCGGCCACTCATCATCTCGCTGACCGTGCGCAGGAATGGGGAATCGTGGTATTTGGCAAAACCTCACCTGACGCCCTGAATGATTTGGGACTAGAAGTAAAATCGCTCGGAAGCTTGCCTGCCCACGAAGTCATGAAAGTGTATCAGGCCGCCGATGTGATGGTGGTGCCTTCGCTAGAAGACAATTACCCCAATACCGTCATAGAAGCAATGGCTTGCGGCACGCCCGTAGTAG
>VFQN01006410.1_pt1 | contig 13456 bp, 14 predicted proteins | sample 3512371 | NCBI WGS metagenome assembly VFQN01 (sample SAMN10412370, study PRJNA504923) | tailings metagenome | isolation source: Replicate 2 from Balatoc abandoned mine | place: Philippines: Itogon, Benguet | collected 2017-08-28
TATTGTTGCTAATAAAATCTTCATAGAAGCTTCATCATAGTCGATATCTCGTAATAATTTATGCATGGATGAATATTCATCAATAGTAAGGTTAGGGAAATTATTTAATTGTTCATCATCACTATATGGGATGATATTTGTATTTAAATCATAAAGAAAACGATATTCTACTGTTTCATTCCAATGATAACCATTAATATCAAGATGAAAATTGAAAAAAATTTCATTTTCTTCATGTGGTATAGTTAATGGTGAAGCGTAACCAACATGTAATACAAGTAATTTTGACATTTTACTATATCGTAAATCGTAATTTATTGGTGGTATGACACTAGACATTGAGTTTTTAGATCAAATGAGGGAGAAAAGAAAGATGTTCTTCTTTAATTAAGAAAATCTTTCTTTCGATTTTTACAAGTAAAAATCTAATCAGCCAAGCAGCCTCCGAAAGATCAAATCCGACACAAACACTTACTCGAAAGAAAAGGGTCTTATTCTATCAGTTTCGTTGAGATTGAGGTGGTTTAATTCGTCTAATAATATCAGTGGATCTTCTTGACCGTGAGACGAGAAGAAGAACTCTCGATAGAGAAGGATTCCGAAATTTCGGGATTTCGGGGAGTTGGAGTTATTTATTCATTTCCTTATTTCAAGTTGTTCATCAGCTTTGTTCTTTCTTCTTTTGACTTCGAGTTCGTTCCTCCTTTTTACACGATGTTTGCTACAAGATTTGTCTCTGTTGCTCGCTTTGGACCTTCAAATTTTCGACCTACTTATAGTCGATCACCTCTTCGTGAATTCTCTTCTCAAGTACCTAGCCATGTTCGACGAAACAATGCCCTTGTTGCTGTTGCAATTGTCGGCTTTGTGACTGGCGTCTATTACTATTCCATTTACAAAATGTCCAAAACAGTAAGTGATGAGATCCTTCCACACAAATTCGCACTTTTCTGATGTTGATCTCTTTCTATAGGACGAGTTAGATAAACTCCTTGCTGAAGAAGAAAAGAAAACAAAATAAATATCTCTTTGGTATCTGATGTAAATATAACTAACTAATCTATCTATTATTTTCCCCTCTCTACAATCCTATTCTACTTGGTCTTTTGTTTCTTCTCTGTGAAAACGAACTCAGTGAAATACTCATATAATGCTTGAATCAGTCCAATCAATGCAATCAAGACAGCAAGAACAATGAAAACCACAGTTCCTTGCTGAAAGAACTTATTTAACCCCGTCCCAGTGGGCTTAAAGAAGAGAAAATTCATCGTATTATATAATGCGAAGAAATATGGATAAAACCAATTCACACACTCAAGTTGTGATTTCTCTACAATATCAAAGTAAGATCACCACAATAAATTCATATCAAAAGTAAAAGCCCTTACCTATCATATGATAATCATGAATCCTAATTGTCTGATGTGGTATTTGGAAGTGTTCATTGCTCTCCGTTGCTATTTCTTGTGAGGGAGAATAGGAGAGTAATTCCATGCAATGTGAATAAGCACCAAACTTCCTAGTAAAGAAAATTGAATGATAATACTCATAATAATTAGTAACAGGTTTGGTGATGTAATGGAATAATGAAGTACGCTGTTCTGTATCTTTGTTCTCACGAGACATTGTAACGTCATTCTCATCCACTTGCTCAGTTTTCCTCTCTTTTCTTCGAATATTTACAAATCCAACCATAATATATCTCTTTCCTTTTGATATCTTAATCCCTTCATGAAATAATGCTGAGTTATGTAACATGAGAGATCCTAGAGGATTAATCACAACACGGGGAGAAAGATAGAACCTTGTTCCACCATCTTGATAAGAGTGGTTTTGAATTTCCGCAAAATCACTGTCATCTTTAGTAGTAATGTTAGATGTATCTTCTGTAGCGGGAGCTGTGAGATCACTGAAGGGAGAAAGGGATAAACTAAAAGTCAACGTTGAAGAATCCATATGAAGAGCTAAATGACGTTGACTTAATTCATGTTCTGCATCATATTTTACAATAAATAAGTCTTTACAATACAGTTCATAGAGTTTAACGTCCTTCTTTCTTCCTGGAAGGTGATTGTGATGTTCTCGCCGAATTCTTCGATTTCTTCCCTCCTCTTCCTCATTTTCCTTAACTTCACTATCAATGGATTGCCTTTCTTCATCATGAATGACTTCCTCGGTCGGAATTTGGAAGGAATCACTCATTAGTGGAAAGATCTGTTTCTCTATTGTTTCATTTAACCACTTCACGAAAGGATAAGAAACCTCCTCTTTGAACCCATTCCCTTCCTTTAGTATAGTAATATTGTAGTCGTTGAGGTAGAAGGCAGGGATATCCGTGGTAGGATAGTTTCGGTGACGGTTCGTTGTCCAGGAATGTTCCTTCGCATACATCTCAGAGATATGAATGATCTTGTGGCAAATTGCTGGAGAGAAAAAAGATTGAAAAACCAGGATTGAATTAATACGATTAATGCTTAAAGAATCGTAATAGATAATGGTTAAAAGAAAAACAATCAGAAGTGATACAGTAACGATAATAAACACCTCTAATAGACGCTCCACGGACTTATGCCATGAGCTCTCATCAAGAGTCATTCCACTTTGATCCATTAGATCCTTTCCGTGGGATAATGGTGGATCCTCATCCTCCAAGTCAATCACATATCGTCGATTCATTTCTTGGTGATATTTTGCCTGTTGACACTTTCCAGCGCATGATTTCAGCGCACAATCCCCAATACTTTATACTTTTTGATGAATAGTCTATAGAGGTTGATGAAAGAAGAAGTTTATCGAACTTACACCATCAAGGAAACACTCAAGATGGGAGGGAAAAACAACAAAAATATTCGAAGAAAATAATTAATTTTATTTTTCTTGAATTAGATTAATTGAAAATCATATTTGGATAAACTAAATCCTTGGTCTAAATATTATTAATTCGAAAATCAAGTGAACAAAAAGAAACAAATAAAAAAGAAAGAAAGAAAGCAGATTCCTCTAATAATATCAATAAACATGGATAGCGATCGAACAATCCAAAAATAAGATTTGTTGTCATTATCAAATATTCATAAGAAGAAGAAACAACGGCTAAATAATCATTTTCAATTAAAAATAAAAAACAGATATATTAATGAAATAATATCGACGTATGGATCGACAGAGTCCATCGAGAATAAATAAATTCCGAAAAAGAGAAAAGTTGAAGAGTTACGATGAACATCGTAATCATCTTATACCTTTGTGGTTTTATTAACATTGATTCCTTCATGAATCATAGCATTTGTGGCAAGAACTGGCATCATTCTTTGTACATTGAGCTCTCTCGCAGCAGCAGTATGAGAGATCTCATGCTCTAGTACGATCGGTACAACACCCTCTAAGATACGGGAATAAAACTTTATCCAAGCTGTATGACCAATAACATCATAGTCATCCTCGCCTAGCACTAATCGCAGTGTCCAAAATAAAACCTCTCCAAAGATACCAACTACAAGAATAACAAGCAGTCAGGTAAGCCCATCTAGTTAGGTAAGAGGAGACTACTTACATTCTGTAGCTCTAATACCCATCTTTAAATGACTTGTTGCTAACATCTTCAATACTTTATTGAAAGCTTCAGCATTATCCATCTCCTTGATCAACATGGAGAACATATTGAGAAATAAAGTACCTTGTTTCACATTGTTCTTCTTAAACATTGTCTGACAAACTGGATGAACTTCACATAATCGAATCACTAATCGATTTGCAAAGAAATCCATGGAAGTGGCACAGGGTACTTGATCAGGATGTTCTTTCTTCAGTTTCTGGAATCCTTCAGCTTTATTGGAACTAATCTTCTTCCATCCATTGATCAGCTTCTCTTTACAATGAGGTAAGATTGGAATCTTTGTATAGTAAATGGGCATGACATATTCGAGAACATCTGCGACATGAACATGCTCATGTGATTTTATCGAAGATAAAGCTGTTGGAGCACTCTTTGGTACAATTGATGCATTTCCCATTTTCTTTCTTATAGAAATAATGAAGTTGGAATAATGGAGAAAGAATAGAATAATGAAAAGAAGGTAGAATAATAGAATAACATTCTCTTAACATCATTTATCGAACTCTTCTTTGTTCAGAACCAGATAGACTTTAACAGTAACAATAATAACTGGTCCAGTAGCGTTCGATGAGATTTGCAGTGCCGACAAATTCTCCTATTTTTATTTTACCTTACCCCTGCTGAAGGGAAAAACGCGTTTTTACAAAAAGTCCGATTATTAATAATAAGTTTGCACATTTTTTGTGCTCATAATAAAGGAGAAATTGAAAAAGGTTGCTTCCATAAGTGATTATTTATGTTCCTGAATGATAAATTGAACCAAAATTTCAATTGTATACAAGTATTTGGTCGCAGAAGTACTAGAAAACCGATCCTAACATCATCTGAACTTGTTGATTGTTGATTAAGTTACTTTGTGCGACAAGAAAAAAAAAGAAACTACACTCTTACAATTTTTATTAAATCTCTCCTAAAGCTAAATACTAAAAGACAGAATGAATGAATACTTGTATCGAGGGAACAGAGTAAACAAGTGAATCCTCAACTATGTACTACAAAACAAAACAAAAATAAAACAGACATGGCGATGGAATTATGTGAGGATTTGAGTTAATGTGAGGCCTAATCATCAAGAGACCAACCTCCGTATCATCGTCATCCTCGTTTGTATCAATTGCACTACAAAATTAAAATTCTTACCATTCTTACTCTTACAAGTATATTTCAAGATGAATCATTCGTCATTTCAGTAAAAGCGCATATTCTTCTTTGACAATTCCCGAGAAATTATTCTCTTTTCCAAGATTAAAGGAACCTAATCATAATTGTCTTTTAACTTCTTGCTGTCTTAATATCATAATAGAGAGGATGATCAAGAGTTTTCAATCATCTCGTCATCTTATTGAATCTAGACTGAAAAAACGAAATAATTAAATAAGAGAGGAAAGAAACATTCTTCTTTGGTTCTTTTCTTGCCGATTGAGAGAATTTTGTGTGTTGAGTAAAGTAGATCTTCGTTGGTTGTTCCATTCTATAGGTAAGATTATATAAACCTTTTTCCATCTTTTTTCTCTCAGTCCATGTATTGGTTGTATCTTCCGCTTCACAGTCTTTTAACTCGTAAGATATCATGCAATAAGAGCACCTCTGTCTATATGTAACTATGGATCTATCTACTCGTTCGCAGCGTTATTAAGAACAAACTAAACACATACAAACGGGAAAAAAAAACTAAAGCAAAATTTTAATATAAGTAAAGACTAATCCTTCTCTAATAACTCTACAATTAACAAATATATATCATATCATTTAAGAGAGAGAATGAGAGCAAACGCAAGATACTTTAGGAGTTTAAAAAGGTTCGCTGGGACTCATCTTCTTCTACTTATTCTGATAAGATTGGTAATATTATCTTTTTAATATTTTTTTCTTCTTCTTTTCTGCTTCATTTTCTAATAACCATATTTCTTTGACTTGCTTCCTCTAATCAAACCACAAGAGTGACAAAGAGTTCCAGTACAAATTATCTAGTATATATATTTTAACAATATCAATGTTCTCGAAGATGAAACCACAAAAACAATGAAATCTAATGTAAATGCAAGCATAGAGGAAAATATTCAAGTTTAGAAAGATCGAGAGAGTTGGAAAGAAAGAAAGCATAGACATATAATTAAGACAAGAAATAGAAACAAATGGCATTAACCCAACGAAGAAATACATACACAAACCTCACAACTGACATCAAAATTATCAAACACAGCAAATCTCAAAACAAGCAAGCAAAGAAACACAAGAAAGCAGAAGGCAGAGGGGGATTAAATCAATAGGGGAACAATAAAAGGAGAATGAAAAAGAATGAAAAATGAAATGCAATTTTTATGATTTTGATTATGATCTATTATTGTATTGTATTTGGTGTTATTTATTGTACTGTACTCGTGAAAAGCGGGGTGAGATACAAAGGAATAGATAGATGATGAAATATAATCTGCCTAACCTTTACTATACTTCCACTTTAACGAGGACATAATAAAAAACGAAAAAGAGAGGAAGAATGAATGACAACAACACTTCTGAGAAAGGGTGTGAGTAGAGAAGATTGTATATATTTGTGTGAGTAGGGAAGAAACGGAATACATGAAAAACTATGAAAATCGCATTTGATGTTCGATGGGGATTGCTAAAAGTAGGAGGGAAGGGTAGGGATGCGGAGAGTGGAAGGGAAAGGAGGGGAAGTTGGCGCGGAAAGGTTAAGGGAAAGAGAAACACTAATCAAAGGTTCGAACAACCACCTTTAATTCAACCATAAATATATCTCTTTCAAAGCTTCCATTTAAAATCATCTTTTCTTTTAAATTCTCTAGCACATCATCCTTCACAATTAATTTCAAGTGATTTGTAAGCAATGAATGAGAAGAAAGACAGAAAGAAAGGAAACTTCTCATCAAGATTATTCGTGTCGTAAACACAGAGAAGAGAAGAGAAGATTATCCCTAATATAATGAACAAAATTGAATAAGAGCGAAACCATATGCATCAAAAACAAATAATTTTAAAAAAGAAACAAATATCATATTTGGGGAGATATTAAATGCTTTATTAATACTTGATAGATATGATGATGCAACGCGAGAGAAAGAAAGAAGGAAGTAAAGAAGAAGTTAAAAATGAAAAGAAGAGACAATAATTTTTCTCTGATCATAAATAAAATCAATATCGCTTTGTCTTGTGATCTTGTATAGTACATAGAGTAATTTCCTCTAAAACAGGAAAGGAAAGAACTCTTGTTGCCTATTGAATGCTTATTCTCTTTATGAACCCTCCAATAATGCATCGTTATGAACTCCAACAACAAGACCACACATCAATCAAGCAATAAAGAAATGAAATGAAATTTAAATAATCAAAACAGGTTTATTGTTGTTCTTTTCAGACAATTTTCTCTTTCAAAACCACAACTCATCATTCTCATTCGCAAAGCTCATTTAGTTTCTTGGTAATATATTAATGTTTTTCTTTTGAATATCTTATTATTCATTGGTAATATAATTCGGTAGGATTTGCGATTAGAAGAAATCGACTTTTTAATATCACACACACATGCACACACGTATTTCAGAAGATTTTCGTTCTGCATTGATTACTCACTCACTACACCGTGCATTTTGTAAATCTTTGGAGTTTATTTCTGGGAAACAAAGAGAAACACGACATACGAATAATAAAGAATCGTTAGGATGTAAATGATAATCATAAGAATCAACAACCAAGTAAACCTTTTTGGGTGCTGTGTGTCAAATTTGTTTTTGAAAAAAAAAATGATGATAATGATGACATAACCAAGCAAAGAAATTGAAGTAAACATCAGTCAGTCAGTCAGTCAGTCAGTCAGTCGAAAGAATGAATCAAGTGTTTGTCAAAGTATAGCGGGGAATAGAGTGAGACAAAAGGAAGGAAGGAGTGAATGAAGAATTGAGAAAAGAAAAAAAGAAGGGAGAAAATGGGAGGAGAAGTAATGCATATAGGTATTCAATGCATACTACTACCATCAGTATTATTCTCACCGATTATTTACTAAAACATAGCGACAGAAAGAATGTTTCCATAAGTAAAAGAAAAGAAAATAAAAAACAAACGAACAACACAAACAAAATTGATTTCTAAAACAACGCAAGACAATGAAAAGCAAAGCAAAAATTGATGAAAAGAAAAGAAAAAGAAAGAAGAAGGGATAAATTAAGAGGGAACGAATGCATTATTATGAAATACATATCAAAGAAAAGAAAAGTTTATTAAGCAACATCATTCACCACCAAAACAAACAATGATATTACAATTCCCGTCAAATCACATCCATAATAATATTGCATTTCCTTCATCATCAACGCCACAATCATTATTATGTCATGATGTTGCTCGTTCGCTTTCCTTTTCTTCTTCTCTTCTTTATCAAGGTGTTGAAGTGATAACACCATAGGTAGGATTATAATAGTACACAATCATACAAACACATGATTTTTTGTCTCCTAGTTCAATGGTCTCGCGAGGCAGAAACGATGAAGAAAAATCAACAATAAAGAAGGAAGGAAAGTTAAAGAAAAAAACAAATATTGCATCTATCCATCCATCCACATATTGTTTTCGATTCACTTTATTCTTCTTATTTTTCGCTCTTCTTTGATTATTCTTCTTTAGACCATTCTAAGGATGTTAATAATTGTATTGACGTTCCGAGGATTTATAAAACAAAAATCCACTTTCCTCCCACTTCAGCTACTGACACTAAAACCAATTAGAAAATCAGAGAGAAGAATAGAAAGAAAGTGTATAAGTATGCGACGAGAGCGAATGATATCATCAGCAAGCGAAAGGAAAATAAATCAAAACAATAAATTTCACTATGTACTATGATATATAAATATAAACTACGATATAATAATAATCAGAATCATCATCAGAATCATCATTGTTGGTATTGTTGTACTGGTTGGGGATTGGCGAAAAAGCAAAGAAATCAAAAAGTTAGACAGAAAAAAGAGAGGGCAAGCATCATACAATGAGAAGGAAGAACGAACGAACGAGTCAAAATCTATCAAACTTATTATTTTTAGTATTTCTTTTTGAAGCAGGTTGGAAAAATGATAGAAACAAAGAAGAAAAAAGAACAGGAAAAGAAGGGAAAAGAGAAACGAAGTGAAGAAAAAGGAGAAGAAGAAGAAAGAATGCAGAAACAGATTTTAGTAGGCAAAGGGAAATGAAATTCATCATAAACAGTCATTTCACATTCCTATTTCCCCATTGAACTTTACTAGAATAATAATCATAATAGGTAAACAAACAATCCTTTCTCTCTCTCGCAATTATTCACTTTTTCTCTTCTAAGAGACATCAGATTTCCACACCAACATTCATTTATGTAAAAGGGACATTATTATTTGATTGATTGATGGATCAATATATCGAACGAACAGCAGTTAAAACTGAGAGTAGTTATTGCTATCACCCTTCCCAGAAGTATAATAAGAAGAAAAACTATTGTTACTGTTGTCGAAACCATTGTTGATGGTTGACTTTTGTGAAGGTTGTTGTTGTTGGTGAAGATGTAATTGTTGCTGGTAATTTCCACCTGAGAACTCATCATCTTTCATCTGATTTCCTCCAAAACCTCCAAGCAAAGAATTATTGCTGTTGTTATGAGAAGAATTATTTCCAATAACACGGGAAGAATTCGAACCAAATAAACCAGCATTGCTATTATTATCATAGCGACTGGAGGCACTTCCAACAACACTACCAGAGGAACTTAACATCCCTGCGTTAGTATTTCCAAGATAATTGGAAGATTCTCCAGCACCACGATCCCCATAGCTGCTAAAGTTCATCGTGGTACTTCCTTCAGAGGAGTAAAATTCAGTGGAAGTTGATGTATACGCCACTGATGAAGAACTGCGTTCACGTTCACCGTACATAGAAGTCTCTCTCCCTTGGAGACCTCTTGGAGCATTCATCAAATACGAATTCGCTTCATTGCCGCGATAGCCGTTTCCAGTACCATTCACGGACGCAGAACGATAATCGTATTCATTGAAGGACATTTCATTGCCGCCAAATCTTGGACCAGCTCCAATTCCAACATTTCCTGATGGCGCTAAACCTGCTTGGTTATATCTTGAACTAGGAGACATCATCTCACGTTGAGGAGCATAGGTCGAATTAAAACGACTCGCGTTTGTGGGCGGCGCACTTCTCTCGTAAGTGGAAATTCCAGCATTATTGCCGTAGGTATCTGCACGGGGACTAGAGCCTTGAGGAGGAGGATAGTCATACATACTAGATGCTGACATGCTAGGAGGAATACCAGCTCTGCCTGCAGCAGGTGGTTGAGGTGGAAAGCGACCAGCACCTTGGGCAGCGTAGGAGCTAGGAACACCGGCAGCAGGAACATTATTCCCGTAAGCAGCAGGAGTTGGGCCAATTCGCGCAGAAGTAGCTGAATAAGAAGTTAAACTACCAACTGGAGAAATCGGATTATCAACCGCCTTCGCTGGTGGTTTGCGAGGAAGATTCGCTTGCTAAAGAGAGGACATTAGTGATGAAAATCGAGGTAGACGCGGGAATAACTTACTGTCTTTGCTGCTTTCGATAATAAATGTAATGGAAAGATCCCACGATCAATTAATTCTAAATTTTCAGCCGAAATCGTTTGACGTAATAAGATATGTGGATTAAATGGATGATCATTAGAGAAGATAAATAATTCTGGATATCTTTCAAGGAATTTCTTTAATCCACCATATTTTTCACGTAAACGATGACTTAAATTTTGGACTGATGATGCTTCAGAAAGAATTTTACCAATTTCACCAACTGGTAATGATCCACGTAAGACGAGAAGATCAATACAAAAGGTAATAATTGCACTTTCAGATAAAATAGCATCAGCAATGAAGTTACAGTATTGGATATTTTGTAACATCTTTGCATAACCGTTATCAAGGGAAAGAACCTTGGAAGCAGACCTAATAAGAACAGAGGAAACACGGAATAAGAAATGAGATCAACTACAAAATAACGGAGGAAATCTTACCAAGAAGGATCGCTGCCGGGTTCTGGGATAACATTATTCACTGCATCAGCTCTCCAAGGGGTATTCACCTTCTTATAAGTATTTGAGAAGTAATTGGTCGTTAAATCTTGAATTTGAACCTTGCCAGCATGAATTTGTTTTAATAAATCCGTTAAATTCGCATATCCAGCCTTAAAAGCCTTGCATAATGAAGTTAAACGACGATTAGAGAACTTCTCAGTAATCATGTTCGTATTTAAGAAAGGATGAATAATATTTAATCCTCTTTTATCAAATTTTTGAATAGAACGTAGCATACTATTTCGCAACATTTCATAACGTGTAGCAATATCTAATTGTGGTTTTGGGACACCTGATGGTGGTTCAGTATTTAATGCATCATTTAAATTAAACATTTTCCAATATCTTTCTAACATTTCAGCATTAATAATATGATTTGATGACGGAAAGATCAACTTTGGTTGATTGGTAGCTTCTGGCTCAAAGCCAACAATACCTTGTAATGAAATCGCATGAGAAGTAACTTCTAATTGTGAATATTCACGTAAAAAACATAATAATGCTTGAAATGGATGTTGAATTTGTGTATGATATTGATTAAAAATCGATGTAATCATAATACCAAGAATAAATTCAGAGAGATAATGTCTAATATCAGAACCAATAATAGCAGGTGTTTCATATTGCCACCATGCACGAATTAAGATTGTTGAACGTTTAAACAAATCATTTTGTCCAACAATAGTCGAAATTTCTTCAAAAAATGCTAATAAACATAATTCTGAACGATTATTTGCAGTAATTTCAATATCTAATGAATCAATGGCGCATAAAATCTTACATGGAGTCTTGTCAGAGATGCAAGAAATGTTACGTAAATTGTGATTCGCAATAATACGAAGTTCCTCATGGTTGGTCAAATCACTGTTGTTGGCAGTATCATTTAAGAATCGTTGCATTTCAACAGGATTCTCCGCAATGAGCTTCAATTTTTCAGCAAGAGTATTATACCACCATGCTAATTGGGTAGGATTCACAATTAAAGTCAATTTAATTGGATCATCACTTAAGAAGGAACGAATAGCAAAGAATCCAACTTCATAAGAAATAACGCCTAATACTGCACGAACCTGACGTTTCAAGAGAGCTAAAGCTGATAAACGATATTGAACTTGATTTTCGTGAGGCAAAAGACCGGTAAGAAGTTCATCGATCACCCCAGTGAAAGGCACTGACCATTCATCAGGGATTGCTGTGTTAATTTTTACCACGGCAGTGGTTACGTCCCCTGTGGTCGTAGTCACATCAGCAACAGAAACAAGACCATCACCAGCACTCTTTGTACCCGAAGGACTTCCTTGATTCCATCTTTGTTCGCTTAATGACGCCTCAGAGACACTGGAAAGGCTAGAGTCACTGCTACTCTCTGACTTCGGTGAAGGAACAGACTTTGGAGGCGATTGAAAAGTTGGAGCGGCTACAACCTCTACATTGGAAATGTCATTAAAAGAGCCCGTTCCTTGTGCCAAAGAAGAGATCTGGTATCCCCCAGACGAAAGCGTACTGAATGATTGAGGAGCAGTGCGAGGAGTTTGATCGACAGCACGAGGAGATGTTTGTTGCTGGGTAAACTTCAATAACAAGTCATGCATTGCAAAAGCCGATGATTCAATCGACAATAAACGATTTTCAAACAAAGAAAGCTTTTGTTGCAAGGATGTCATCTACAGACCAAGAAAATAAATAAGTTAGCAACTCTCGTTGGGAAAAAGAGAAAAATTGCTCACTTGAGAATCCATGTAGCCGAAGTACATCTTAGACATAGGGCTTTGGTTAATTTGCTCGTCTAAGAAGACTAAAAAATGGTCATAATTCCAAAATTTGGTATGAACCGTCTGGAAAGCGAGTTTTAAGAGTGCTTCCACAGCTTTGGTGTCAGGAAATTGATCCAAACGAAAGCTTGCAAGAGGAGAATTAGGAAAATCCACCTGAAACTGAGTAACCAAAACCTTAATTTGTTGGAAACTTCGAACAATCTAGGAGAGAATTAGAATTATGAGGGATGTCTGAGATAGGTCATCTTCTTACCTTCCATTGGATTGCTCCATTATAGTTCACTTGAATTTGAAATTTACTCTCACCATCAACACTTGAAGGTTGCAATAACTCGACAACAATCTCAATAGGTAAAGAGGCAGTCAACGTCTCATCCATCATCTGTCTTAATGTTCACTCCGAGAAACAAAGAAAAGAAAAAAAACGAAAAAAACAGGTAACTTAAACAGGTAAAACTCTTTCCAACAAAGAGTCTCAAAATCTCTCAAAGAATAATCACGATAGAATCAACAAGGATCTCTCTAAATATCCTACCAAACAAACAAATAAAATGTAGAGAACTAATAGAAACTTTCCCACTATGTAGATACAGGGGTGAAATGAAAAAAACATCTCACTTGTCATACATTCGATAAGAGAGACTGCGTGAGTGAAGTGAGTAGAGTTTTCATTTTTACCGCATTTGAGACACCACACCTTTCTCTACACTGTCGTGCTACTGTCTTACTTAAACCTCTGCATCTTCTTCTACCTGGAAAGTTTGGAGATTTTGAAATATTGATTTTTATCATTTCTTGAGTATTGCAAAAATCCAATAAAGCAGCGTGAAATAAAGAGAAACTTATTGGTTGGGCTAAAATATCAAGTAATTGAAAAGTCGAGTTTGAGTACCGGTAGACTATCGGTAAATTGGACGTGTGATGAATTCGAAAACAACAACCACAACTTTCTCCGAATCTCAATCTTCCTTAACA
>VFQN01006411.1_pt1 | contig 13453 bp, 13 predicted proteins | sample 3512371 | NCBI WGS metagenome assembly VFQN01 (sample SAMN10412370, study PRJNA504923) | tailings metagenome | isolation source: Replicate 2 from Balatoc abandoned mine | place: Philippines: Itogon, Benguet | collected 2017-08-28
GCAGGGTGCAGGGTGCAGGGTGCAGGGTGCAGGGTGCAGGGCGCAGGGTGCAGGGCGCAGGGTGCAGGGTGCAGGGTGCAGGGTGCAGGGTGCAGGGTGCAGGGTGCAGGGTGCAGGGCGCAGGGTGCAGGGTGCAGGGTGCAGGGTGCAGGGCGCGGAGGGTGACGCGGGGCCCCGCCCGTTTCCTTTTCACGGTTGTGCTGAAATAAAAAGTTTGCCCAGCTGGATGGGATTTTGGTGTGTTGTGTGTGGCATGTGCAGCGGTGCGGGTTGCGTGGACAGACGCTCGACGCCGTGCAGTAGTACATGGGGTCATGTGGGACCCGCATTTGAGCCATCGGTGCGCCCGCCCTGTCCCTCCACAGCTCCAGCCCCACCTGTCGGCCTGCTCCGACCCGCTTGCCCCTGTGCACGTGGGTCCCAGCTCCAGTACAGCATTTGCTCCAATCACCCTGCCCCTCACCCCACAGGCCGCCTCCAAGCCCGTGCCCAGCAACGCGCTTCAGGAGCTGCTACCCTGCATGCGACACACGTCGTTTACTTACCAGTCCCATCCCAGAATCTTTAAAGTCGTTTCCTCACCACCCGCCGTCCGCAGACACATTCAAAACTCGTTGAAAGCCCCGAGTCCAACCCACGACTGCGACCCAGCCCAGCGTTTCCTACTTCTTGGCCCCCTCCGCATAACCCATTTTCCCCTGGTCCCCTCAGGCCGCCTCCGAGCCGGTGCCCAGCAACGCGCTCCAGGAGCTGCTGCCGGGGCCTGACCCACATCCCCGACCCCCGACCCGACCAGCCCGTTGATCCCCCTGCACGCTCCCTGCCCGCGGAGGCAGTCCCACGCGGGTGCCGAACAGACTGTAACCCGGCCCCATGCCTTCCCGCCCACCCTGTTCCTGATACGTTGCAGAGGCCCCAGTACCACCCATGCATGTGCCGCTTCGTGCCGTGGCGCACACCCCTCAGGCCGCCTCCGAGCCGGTGCCCAGCAACGCGCTACAGGAGCTGCTCCCGGGGCCCAACGGCGCACCGCCCGTCTTCTCGCAGTTCGGCAACTGGTTCGTGCGCGACCTGCCCATCAAGTGAGCGAGGGAGAGGGGCGGGGTACCGCGTGTTAAATGGTACAAGTGCCACGTGTATCACGTACGCGAGTGAAGTGCGGGACCTGCCCATCAAGTGAACGAGGGGAGAGGGGCGGGGTACATGTCAAGTGTCACGTGCGTCAGGAGTGAGACGTACGCCGTGTGCAGTGCGCGACCTGTAAGAGAGCGAAAGAGCAGGGTGGTATGTGTCACACGTGTCGCACGCCGCATGTGCATTGGCATCGGCGCGCGACCTGCCCAGGCATGGGAGGGGAGCAGGGTGTCCAACCTTGACGTGCATCAAATTTTGCATTTAAGTCTGCAAATCCCGCACACGTCCACGTCCATCCAAGGCGGCTCTGGACAAGCTTGCACGACCCGTCCCCTAGACTACGTATCGCAAGCGCTTGCATTCAGACGGCTAACATACCTCTGCTGCTTCGTCCTCCCCAGGGCTGACACGCTGATGGAGAACCTGCTGGACCCCTGCCACGTGCCCTTCGCACACCACGGCGTCATGGTGAGTACGGCACAGTACGGCACCGCTGCTACTACCTGTCGTACGCGTCGTACAGCCATTTCGGTACATCCAACAACATGGGCACGCGCGCGCGCGGTTCGTACTGCCATAGCGCAGCAAGGCAACAAAAGCGGGGCCGGCCACAGTGTTCTTCGCACATGGTGCTGCATTTTCATGCACCTTCCTACAACATGACAAGGGCGGCACCGAGCATCGCGGCCCCCACCCGCGCGCGAGCAATATGCTTCCCTGCTCAACAACTCCCCACCTTCCATCACCTTCCTGCCCCTTCCTGCCCCTCTTCCCCAGGGCAAGCGCGACACGGAGAAGGGCACCAAGGCCTAGCTTGCTCCCACCCGCGCGCGAGCGAGCTGCTCTATTTCCGCAACTGCCTCTCCCACGTTCCTGCACCTCCCTGCCCCCGCTGCCCTTTCGCTTCCCCAGGGCAAGCGCGACACGGAGAAGGGCACCAAGGCCAAGATTGAGGAGATGGGCCCCGGCGGGTTCACAGCCTCCTACAACATGACGGGCAAGGAATCGCTGGTCAGCCTGCGCGCACCCTCCCTCACAAAGTAGGTCGAAGTATATAGACTGTAAGCGTGCACGGTGTGCGCAATGCCCAGCCTGAAATGTCAACCACAACGACCAAGCTCCGTTCAACAACGGCACGGCGTTGTTTTAGACGGGGTAAAGGCCCAGCCTGGGGTGCATATAGAGGCAGAGATAGCCACGTTGAGATGTACCAGGGGCCTGTACTTACCTCAGATAGCTATGCGAAGGAACCGGGACGGTAAGGGGCGCCAGTTACGGCCGCTTCCATCATGACGGGCATGGGACATGCCAACATGGGCAAGCCTTCGCTGGCCAGCATGCGCCCCCCCCCCCAACCTTATCAAGTGGGCAGTGAACGTGCTCGTGCTACCCCATAGTGCCCGTCCTACGTGCGGTGGGACTTGTGTAGCGCCGGCCCATGCCGTGGACGCTTGTGCCGTATTATCGTATTCCCACCCCCGTCCGTACGTACGGCAGGTACAACATCATGGGCGCCAGGATACCTGTTCATTCTTACGCCCTTCCGTGCGCCACACAGGCCCGCACTATTGCACCGCTCGCGTTAACTCCTTTGCCCGTACATGCACGGCAGGTACGACATCATGGGTGGCGCGTTCTCCATCATCATCTACGCCGTACCAACCAAGCCCGGGTGGAGCAGGGCCATCCACGGATACGTGCAGGTGGGCAGGGATGGTGGAGCAAGGTGTAGCCGCAAGAGGGCACAGCGACTGCAGGCGGCTGCTGGGACATGGAAGTTGGGGCGTGGGATGTCGACAGGACGGGCGGGACAGGACGGGCGGGGGCAGGCCGGCTGATGGTCCGAAGGGGCGATGGTGAACGGCGGAGGGCATGCTGCCTCCATTTACGTGCACGCGTTCACAAGGTAGCTTGCACCTTGAAAGGGCTGTGCACTTCCCACTGATCGCCCTGCATTCATTCCCCACCTCGCACCCTTTCCTGGCCCCCAGCTATCCCCCTGCTATCATCCCGCCCCTCCCCTTCCCTGGCCCCCAGGACACCCGCGTTCCCATCAAGCTGCCCGGGGCCATCCTGGCGGTCACCAGGGCACTGGCCAGCCTCAAGTGGCTGGGTGGGTGGGCGGGAAGGGTGGGAGGGTAGGAGGGGGTTGATCGCAAGGCATGTAACAGGGGGTGCCCCAAAATTGGGTGACCAGGGCACTGGCTAGCCTCAAGTGGCTGGGTGGGTCGTCAGCGGGAAGGGTAGCAGGGGATCGATCGCAACGGTGGGTGCCCCAAACCGGGTAACCAAGGCATTGGGGCCCTCCTGTCGGTGACCTGGGCACTGGCCAGCCTCAAGTGCTTTGGTGGGTCGGCGGGAAGGGTTTGAGGGGAGGGTGAGGCTGAATGTAGGCGGATGGTAAGGCAGGGAGGCCCCAAACTGGTTGGTGGGGCCACTGGCCAGCCGCAAGTGGCTGGGTGGGTCCCCTCCGCATCCGCATGTCCGGCCGCACACCCTGTGCCATACCACGTCACCTTACGCTGTACCCTCTCTGTGCGCACAGTAACAACAACCCGCTATCGTTGCACCGGAGACTGCTAACCAGCACCACCACACCCGGGCCACCCGTCCTGTCCACGCAGACCACATCCGCAACCGCCAGCCCATCTTCGATGGCGACACCTACTTCCTGCACGTGCAGGTGGGCGGGGCGTGGGGCTGTGTGTTACCGATCTGGGCAAGCAGGCCTAATTGTTCTATTTCCTGCACTTTGAGCTCAATGCAGGTCACACATCCGATCCCCCGCACGGCGAGCATCATATTCTTGCTTTGCAGGGGCTGCAGAGGCATGCAGCCGAACAGCCCAGGGCCACCTCGCTCATGCTCCCCGCCACTGGTGGCCCCACAGCCCATGAAACGCGCCTTGCCTTTGCCTGTCCCCTTAACGAGCATTCTTGTTGCGGCGACTTGCACATACTGACCCTCCTGCGCACTATCTGTCCACAACCACCACCTTACCCACGATGACGCACCGTGACCCACCCACACAGGCGGCAGCAGAACCCCCGCACCCGCGTGCCCGTGCCTCTTAACCCCTCCCACATGCCGTGCTACTCCTGCCCCTCCCAGGAGCGCTCGCTGCTGCAGAGCGGCAACGACTGGCACCGCAACTACTTCATGCCCTCCTCCGCGGACGCCCCCGTCATCGGCCTGCGAAGGTAGGGTATGGTGAGCAAGTTGCAAGTTGCAAGTTGCATACGAGCGCATGCGGGAGACCAGTCACTGCAGTGTTAACTTGTAATGAACAAAGCGACTGACTAGGGTTTGCTACTTATAACGGATCGTCGTGGCTAAAATTCTGTGGTGGAACTGAAGTACACTTGTACTTCGGTCACGAAGGGGTGCACGGGTGGTGGGGCCGTTACGCGGTGCCCTCCTCCGCGGACAGCCCCGTCATCGGCCTGCAAAGGCAAGGGAAGGGGGTGTAGAAGACCTTCAGTATAGTTTGCACACACGTGAAGACGCAGGCTCAGCCTGTTGTGCAGTGTGGGGTTGGCGTGGTGCGCCGTCCTTGGCCTGCAGCCCTGTCGTCAGCCTAGGCAAGCGTGGGGGCTCTCCTGTGTGAGGGCAGTGGGGACGGAAGGGGACGGACTACGAGTTTACGAGGCAAGGGCGAGAGAAGACATTTTCTAAATTGGTGTAGTGCGCAAAGATCGCCTGGCTTGCAGTAGTACAGTTAGCTGCAGGAAATTGGTAATGGGCACGGACCCACGGGTCGCCGTCGTAGCACTGCATGGCGTGAGTACGGCAGCGTCTTAGGAGTATCCTTCTCCTAGCCTGCTTCTGTGCATTTTGGTCCAGTCGGCTTCCGTGCATATGGCGTTTCACGCCCACGCCTCCCTTCCACGTCCTCGACCGACATGTGCCTGCCGTATGTGCCGTGCAAACGCACAGGTGGCTGGAGGAGCACGGCGGCGGCGGCATGCCCACGTGCGGGCTGACCGACCCGCTGCCGCCGCCGCTGCCCAAGGCGGCGGTGCTGGACCGCTACGGACAGCACGTGCAGCACTGCAGCGCGTGCAAGCAGGTGGGCGGTGGGTTAGTGGGTTAGTGGGTTAGGAATGGTAGGTTTGATACGTTACATGCCGTGCATGAGGTCGGTTGATGGGGCGCTAAGGGCAGCACGTGCAGCACTGCACGGCGTGTGGATGGGTCGTTTGTCTCAACGGCATGGTTCGTGGAATGTGTTGCACGGCACCTGAAGCGAGGACCATAACCACATGTGTTGACAGCCGGTGACGCACCGGTACACGTGACGGCATAAAGCATGAGAGACCTGTTGTATCTCCCACCAACCGCACTCGCATATTTTCATCCTTTGGAGCAGCACTCATGCTGTCAGTACCGCTAAGCTGACACATAACGACAACGCGCTACGTACACGCTGTGTCACCACTCCATGCCGGCACAGGCGCTACGCAACACTGAGATCGCCACGGGCGTCGTCACCGCGGCGGGCGTGCTGGCCGCCCTTTGGGCCCTGGCACGTGTGGCGATTGGCCTGCCGCCCGCCGACCCAACCACCCTGGCGGCGGCGGCCGCGGCGGCGGCCGCGGCGGGCGGCGTGGCGGTGCTGCGGGCGCTGCGGCAGCAGTTCATCTTTGTCGACTACGTGCACGCCGACAAGCACTAAATAAACAAAGGTCTGGATGTAAAGGTCCGGAATGTACTATATTGACTTTTGGTTGCCACTCTATTGAGTACTTCACGGTATGGTGTGGTACGGCGTGGGCGGCAGCAGCTGAGGGTGTGTGGGCAAGGGATTGATGTGGTAGGCGCGGAAGAGGTTGGCATGGCAGTGCGTGACATGACTGGGACAGGAGGGGGTCTGGAGCACTTGCAGCGAAGCGATATTGGCTGTCGCTGGTTGTAGGAGAAGGTGATGGACGCATTAGGTGCGTGAAAGTCTTGCAGGGCTGGTGAGCGCGCCCTTCGTACAATATGGCAATACACGTGCTAGAAATGCAGCACGGAAATGCAGAAGCGTATGGATTACGTGCAGCTAGACGACGACGAGGGCGGAGAGGTATTTCAGTGGACCAACTCCATAGCCCATATGCTTGAGCGCAGGTAACACCGTCGTACTTGTCGCATGTTGAGAGGCACACAGGAATGTCGTGAAAGTTGGCTGGGAAGAGGGTCGGTGGCGGCAGACATTATTAGGCGCCACCAAGGGACGGTTTCGCACGTGGCAGTTCGTCATGGGCTGGTTCGCTAGGGATAGTTCCAGCAATTCATTTTGATTGTGCTGTAAGAGGTTGCACTCACAGCGTTAGCGAACTCGGGTGTTGAGCGGACGAAGCAGTTACCTTGAGCCCAGCCTGGCCCCGTATTGCAACGGTACTGCACGTGTTGGATCTACAGTGCCTGGGGGCCGGCTAAAAACGAGGTCGAGAGCCCACCTCATATCATGTATTTGCTGGTTTGTAGGGTGTTGAATGACGATGCAGGTTGTACAGTATTGTATTGCATGGTTTTACAGTTTTGGTCCGACCGGCAGGGCTGGTCCCGGCGATCAGGGACACGGGGTTTCCCACCCCGCCTGAGTTGGTTGTACAGTATGTTGTCGTGCTAGGCATCCGCGTTGCACAGCATGGGCATGTTACACTATCGCTTGTTGTAGGAGGGCAGCATAAGCTGTATGTGTTCTGGCTTGTTGAGCAGCTGTTTGTGAGCATATTGCTGGCTGGCTGACAACGGTATCTTTGTGGCACTCTGGGGGTGCAGTAGCGGCCAGGATGGGCCTTGTCACCCGGCGAGACGTGATGGCGTTTGACGGACGTACTATACCCAGCTATATCCAGACAAGCTGCGTTGCGGCTGTAGTAGCATGGAATGGCTTACATTAGGCCCACGTGCAGTGCGGTAGGCTGTGGAGCACGATCATGGTTTGGGTACGGAAACGGTCGTTGCCAATGCGTGTACTGCCGGAGCCTGCAGTCGAACTTTTCAACATGACATCGCATACTATCGTATAGGTCAAGGCTGGAGTGCTGCTGTATCCTTGGGCTTTCCCCTAGTGTTGCTGAACCCCACACATGCCCCACACATGCCGTCCTACCCCACACAGCCCGTTCGCTGCAGAAGCCACTGTCAGGCGCAGGACAGCATCTGCGGCCGTGTTTGCAGAAACAGAACCATGCAGCATGACCTTTGGTCAACTGGAGTGCCATACAAATGCACTCAATAAAACGTACATCGTATAGCTAGACCGCATGCCCTGCACCGGTGAGGTGCCGTACTAGTATGCCCAGGCCTTACAGGCAGTGTCGGTACCAGGGGTCGGCATGCATACATCCAATGCATACGGACGGAGTCTGCTGTGCAGTTACCAGTTGGTAATGTGATAGAATGGCCTGTGCACTTATGAACGCACTGCGGATGCATGAACCTCTGGGTTGGGGCTGCCGGCACTCGATCTAGTGACACCCGTGGCAGCTAGCACTGGGCATTCGTTGGCGGATGGCGATGCCAGCCAGGGGAGGCAGATAGAGGAGGTGCAAGCACGCGCACGCTTGGGGTTTTGCGGGCAATATCGAACGCGTAAGCGTACAGAGTAGTCAAAGCTCAGACGAACACGAAAAGTTAAGTGGAGTCCGGTCCTGATTTAACCCAGACAAGAACAAGGCAAGCCACACGCGCGTACAGGGGGGTAGCAGGGGAGCCTCGCACTTCTCCTGGGTAACGACCCTGGTGACGACGGTTACCAACTATTTTGCCACGGTCACCTTGCACACAGCGTGCCTACGTATATGCAACGCTGACGCTGCGCTTGTGCCAGGGCGGCTGTACCAAGGCTGCCAACCTAGCACCTGCCACTTTCACAATACGGCAGGGGCACATGTACGCAAGGACAGGCAGGGTTGAAGGGCGCCCGTCCCCCCCGGCCACGCTTTACGCCGCCTTACGCAGTTCCAACATCGCCGGGCTAGTCTCTTAGCTGCAGCACAGCTGCTGTGAGACCTCAGACTGCGGAAGCTCGGTCCAATTGCCGAGCAGATGCCCCACAGGTGCCCACAGGAAGCAGGGGAACAGCAGGGGAGTTTGCAGGGTTGACCGGTGTTGACCGAGCTTTCGGTGCCTTCAGATTACGCGAAGTACTTTACTGTATATAACTGCAGTAGTGTGCCAGCAAGCCTGGACCGTTGTAAAGTCGTTGTACAACAGAGGCCAGAACGAGCAAAAGAGTTCCTCCTCCTCCGCATCTCCAGCTGCCTTGGTGCAGTCCAGGCGTATGGTTTAGGTGGCAGTATACCATAACCTGTAGAAGCCTTGACCTCTCAACAACTCCTGAACGTTTGGACCAAGGAACGTTAGCGACCAACCCTTTGCTGAACAGGAGCAAAGATGGCGCCTCAGGGCGTCCTCGATAAGCTTTTGGACTTCGGGTTCAGCAATATTGACCTATGGCGGTCAGAGGAAATGGAGGCCGTCCGCCTGCTTGTCCCCACGGAGAGCGCCCACGACACAGTGGCAGCCCTTGGCGAGATTGGCCTGCTCCAGTTTAAGGACATGAACGAGGACAAGAGTGCTTTCCAGCGGACGTATGCGAACCAGGTACCTGGCAAGCATCAGTCAGCCCCGATTGCCGCATGGCAGGAGCGGAAAGCCTGTGCACAATCCGTCCAACTGAATGCGGTATAAGAACATATGTAGGCAGCTTTCAGTCACCTTGTGAGCAAGTCTGTGCTGTCGGGAAGTGGTGGAAAGCCGATTCTTCCATCAGCCAGTCGTCTTTGGGGGTTGCTGGAACTGGCTCTGACGGCCCTCCCCCTCTGCTTCATGCGCAGGTCAAGCGCTGTGATGAGATGGCGCGTAGGCTGCGGTTTTTCCAGGAGCAGGTGGACAAGGCTGGGCTGAAAGTCCTGCCGGTCGGCGAGTTTAGGGACAAGGTGGAGCTGGACGCGCTGGAGGGCAGGCTTGAAGAGCTGGAGCGGGACCTAATCAACATGAACGAAAATTCGGAGCGCCTGGACCGCACCTACAACGAGCTGAACGAGCTGCAGGTGCGGTCCTGCCTGTGCGCTGGCCCGTGCGCTGGGGCCTGGCTGCGTCACCCGCCTTTCCATCCCTGCGGGGGGACGAATGACCTTAAGGGTATCATGCCACACAGCTGCACGCTGGCTGCAACGCCCGAGTCTGCATGTAATGATGTGGGTTCAAACGTCCTGCGTGCAGGTGGTGCTGGAGAAGGGCGGCAGCTTCTTCGACAACGCCAAGGCGTCTGTGCGCAGCGGCTTCAGCCGGGAGCTGTCGGGTGTCACTGAGAACCCAGATGCCCCGCTGCTTCAGGAGTCCGGGGTGAGCATGGCTCCGGTGAAAGGGAGGGGCTCAGCACGGCGCGTTGAGCATCGCCAGGTAGCTGCGGGCTGCGCAGGGGAGGTAAACCGCATGCGGACGCAGAGCAGGAGCGCCTGCGCTGCCGTTGGGCACACATTCCTCGCCCTCTCCACGCACCCAATGCGCACCTCTTCAGGCACTCACGCGCTTTCCGTTGCCGACGTGTACCCTCCACTGTACTGCTGACTCAAACCACAAGGCAATCTATAATGCCCTTATCCATGCCTGCTGCTGTTGTGTTGGTTCCCAGGGCGTGGTCCCGGAGAAGGTGTCCCGCGTGGGCTTCGTGGCGGGCACCATCTCCGCGGACCGCATCAACGGCTTCGAGCGGCTGCTGTTCCGCGCCACGCGCGGCAACATGTTCCTGCGGCAGGGGTCGGTGGGCAAGGTGAAGGACCCCGTGACCAACGAGACCATGGACAAGCACGTGTTCGTCATCTTCTTCTCCGGCGACCGCTCGCGCACCAAGATCATGAAGGTGGGCCTGCACCTACACCCAGCTCGCCCTTGCACACTCCCACCCACCTCCTCGTGCTTCCCGTGTCCTACACTGCACGCTCCACCCCATCCTCACGCCTTTCCCCTCCCTCCCTCTCTGCACTTAAGCCCTTTCTCCATCATGCCCTCCGCAGATCTGCGAGGCGTTCGGCGCCAACCGCTACCCCTTCCCGGACGACCCCTCCCGCCAGCGCGAGATGCAGACGGAGGTGACGGCCCGCCTGCGCGAGCTGCACACCACGCTGGAGGCCAGCGGCCGCCACCGCGACGCGCTGCTGCAGGAGCTGGCCAAGAACCTGGACTACTGGACCACGGTGGTGCGGCGGGAGAAGGCGGTGTACCACACGCTCAACAAGATGAGCGTGGACGTGACCAGCAAGGTGCTCATCGCGGAGGCGTGGGTGCCGTCGGTGGCCAAGGCGGAGGTGCAGGCGGCGCTGCGGGAGAGCGCGGCCAACAGCAGCACGCAGGTGGGGTACGGGGCCTGGCGCGGGGACTGGAGCATTGCGGACAGGGTGAGGGCACGGGTGTGAGGGCAGTTGGGGCGATGGAGCTGTCAGGCTTTGCGGCTACACACGACGGGCTGGGCGCATGGGTGGCAAGCTCGTTCGGCCGGAGGTATAGCGCAGCCAACATGCATTCACATCGGCCTGGCGGTGCAGAGGTTGGCTTTGGGGGCCAGCCCCGGGTGTGCGAAGGTTAGGCGCACCGGTCCTTCCTTAAGATAGCCGTTGACCCAGATGGCTCTGAAACACCACCGTTCTGTGAAGACCGCCAACTTAACACGCAACTGCCGCCCCTTGCCCCCTCTCCTCCTGCAGCTGAACGTCATCATGCAGAACATCCCGGCACCGGGCTCCCCGCCCACCTACTTCCGCACCAACAAGTTCACGGCGGCCTTCCATAACATCGTGGAGTCGTACGGCGTGGCGCGCTACCGCGAGGTCAACCCCTCGGTGCTGACCATCATGACCTTCCCCTTCCTGTTCGCCGTCATGTTCGGCGACGTGGGGCACGCCATCCTCATGTGCGCCTTCGCGGGCTTCCTGTGCATCAAGGAGAAGCAGCTGGCCAAGCAGGTGCGGCGCAGCTACCAGCACTTGCACGTGCAGTGTGGCCACATGGTTGACAGTTGCAATTGTGTATCATATGCCTTCCAATGTGAGACAGCTACCCGTATGTGCGTAGTGAAACCTGACCCCCAACCCATAACCGGGGTACCTGGCGCCTTTCTCCCTCCTTCCTCCCAGGACCTGGGCGACATGCTCACCATGCTGTTCGGCGGCCGCTACGTCATCCTGCTCATGGGCATCTTCTCCATCTACATGGGCTTCATCTACAACGAGTTCTTCTCCATGCCCATGCAAATCTTCGGCGGCACGCGCTTCAAGTGCTACCACGACAACGACTACTCGGAGATCATCGACTCTGTCACAGGCGTCAGCATCACCGACTCGATCGACCCGCGCGACTGCCTGGCGATGTACGGGTAAGTGAATAGCCAGTAGTAGGGGCATTTCTTGGTCACGCCCTGGGTGCATGGTGTTGGCAAGGGCCTCTAGCCTTTTCCTCCTTTCCGGCCCACCATGCAACGTGTCTTCTCGAACCCCGCCTGCAGCGGCGTTCTCAAGATGCCCCCCGGCGCGGCGCCCGTGGTGTTCGGCATGGACCCCATCTGGCACGGCCGCAAGACCGAGGTGGGCTGACGTTGCGGCAGGGCGACATGACAGTATCCGGTTTTTAGGAGCATATGTGCCCTGGATTCGTAACTGGCGACACAAACAGTGCTTGCGCTGGGCGTGATTTGGACGGCTGCTGACAAGTTCCCGTACTCCCTTTCCTCGCCCTGCTACGCGCAGCTGTCGTACTTCAACTCCGTGAAGATGAAGATGTCCATCCTGATGGGTGTGACCCACATGGACTTCGGCATCTTCAACAACCTGTACAACAACATGTTCTTCAGGTGCGCTGCCAATTTGCAATTGCACGTCCATTCAAGTGCACAGCGGGACGCTTGCTTTCCAGCGCACTGGCAGCGTTGCCTTTTAACCCATGACGGGCCTCCTGGCACATGCGGCGAACTTCCGCGTCCACGTGTTCTTGCTGCAGGGACTCCCTGTCGACGTGGTGCGAGTTCATCCCCCAGATGATCTTCCTCAACTTCCTGTTCGGCTACCTGAGCATCCTCATCGTCATCAAGTGGTGCACCGGCAAGCTGACCGACCTGTACCACGTCATGATCTACATGTTCCTGTCGCCAGGTAGGCCCCGTCCCGGCTCACCCTCCGCGTCCTGAAATCTTTAGCAACAAACTATGCAAGTTGGGGCAGGTTTACGGGAAGCGGAGGCGCGCCGTGTATAATGTAAACTCCATATTGCGTTTTGAGCAGCTGCTGACTCCCAGCCGTGTCTCCTTGCCGCTGCCCCCGTCCGCAGGCAGCGGGCCGGAGAACCCCAAGGACGAGCTGATCCCTGGCCAAGGCGGCCTGCAGCTGTTCCTGCTGCTGGTGTCGCTGTTCGCGGTGCCGTGGATGCTGCTGCCCAAGCCGCTCATCCTGAAGAAGCGCCACGAGGCCATGATGACGGCCAAGGTGGGGCTGAGCCGCTGTTTTGTTCGCCGACCTCCGCGCACTATGCACAGCCGCCTGGCTCTAACGTTGGTCGCTTTCCATGCGCTCTGCGCTACCTTCCTGGAAGCCACAAGGTGCACTAGTACAGCTGTGAGCCTGGTGACGTGCAGCGGTAATGACCCATACTCGCTTCTGCTTCCTGCCGCACAGGGCCACTCGGCTGTGGAGATGTCGCAGAACTACGGCGCGCTGGCGGACGACGAGGAGAGCCGGCACCGGCCGCACGGCGGCGGCCACGGCAGCAGCGGCGACGGGCACGGGCACGGCGGCGGGCACGGGGACCGCGGCCACGGGGACCACTTCGAGTTCGGCGAGATCATGGTGCACCAGGTGTGTTTGGTATGCTGACCGCACATGGCCGTGCCCGTCGGAAGATGGCAGCACGTGTTGCACGTAGGTCCTAACACAGATGATTATAGCGGGCTACGAGGGCCCTGGGCAGCACGGAGATCGCGTGCTACGTGTTGAGGCTGCCATCGACGAGCGGTTGACTCAACACCGGTACCACGTAAAGGCATTAAAGGAGGGAACGGCATAGGTACAGCGCATGCTGATGCTCACATGGCCGCGGTGTTGCCCTGCGCAGATGATCCACACCATCGAGTTCGTGCTGGGCGCGGTGTCCAACACCGCCTCCTACCTGCGCCTGTGGGCGCTGTCCCTGGCGCACAGCCAGCTGGCAAGCGTGTTTTACGACCGCGTGCTCATGGCCTTCATCTCCTCCAACCCCGTGCTGCTGTTCATTGCCTTCTTTGTGTTTGCGTGCGCCACGCTGGGCGTGCTGATGGTGATGGAGTCGCTGTCGGCCT
>VFQN01006412.1_pt1 | contig 13449 bp, 13 predicted proteins | sample 3512371 | NCBI WGS metagenome assembly VFQN01 (sample SAMN10412370, study PRJNA504923) | tailings metagenome | isolation source: Replicate 2 from Balatoc abandoned mine | place: Philippines: Itogon, Benguet | collected 2017-08-28
CCGACCCGATCCCGTTCGACGCCGAGTACACCCGCAACCTCGGGTACGGGGCGGTGAAGTTCCTCCTGTCGCCGGAATCGGCCAAGTACGGGGCGATCGTCAGCTTCGTGGAAGGTCACCTGATGCCGCTGAAGTTCGAGGACATGATCAACCCGCAGACGCAGCGGATGCGGCCGCGGCTGGTGGACGTGGACGCCGAGACCTACGAGTGCGCCCGCCGCTACATGATCCGCCTGGAGCCGTCCGACTTCGCGCACGCCGATCGGCTCAAGAAGCTCGCCGATGTGGTGAAGCTCACCCCCGAGCAGTTCCGCGAGCGGTTCGAGTACCTGGTTCGCTAGTGTGAGTGCGAGTGTGGGTGTGAGTGAAAACGAAAGCCGGGGGGCGACCGCCGCCCGGCTTTCGCACTTGACGACGGTGTGGGAATAATCCCTTCGGGCCGGGATCACGTCTTTAGCTGCCCAACTCGTTCGCCTATCACCGCCCGCACAAGGCACCGTCATGTACGGCTATCTGGCCGACCTCGTGGTTTTTCTCCACGTCCTGTACGTCGGGTACGTGGTCGTCGGTCAACTGGCGATCATCGTCGCCGCGCCCTTCCGCTGGGAGTGGGCACGGAACCCGTGGTTCCGGTTCACGCACCTCGCCGCCATCGGCGTCGTCGCCTACGAGGCACTGAACGGCATCCGCTGTCCGCTCACCGTCTGGGAAGAACGGCTCCGCGAACTCGCCGGGCAGAGCATCTACGCCGGGGAGTCGTTCATGGGGCGGCTCTTCCACGACCTGCTCTTCTGGGACAACATGCCCGAGGTCTTCTTCAACACGCTGCACGTGGCGATGTTCGTGCTGGTCGTGCAGGGGGTGGTCATGTTCCCGCCACGCCTCCACCGGCGCCCGGCGGCGCAAGTCGCGTGAGTTGTGGGGGTATAATTGGGTGATTGGCCCGACCCTCTCCCGAGGCCCGCGCCCATGCACCCCGCCGAACCGGTGTCCAACTCGGACAACCTGTACGAATCGTCTCCCGTCTACCGGATGGCCGCCCAGCAGCTCCGCTCCGTCGCGGCGGCCGTCGACCTCGACCCCGGCATCGCTGCCCGCCTCGCCGTGCCCAAACGGTCGCTCGTCACCGGCTTCCCGGTCCGCATGGACGACGGCCACACGCGCGTCTTCATGGGCTACCGCGTCCAGCACTCCCTCACCAGCGGGCCGAGCAAGGGCGGGTTGCGCTACGCCCCGTCGGTGGACCTCGGCGAGGTCGCCGCGCTCGCCATGTGGATGAGCTGGAAGTGCGGGATCATGAACCTGCCGTTCGCCGGGGCGAAGGGCGGCATCGCCTGCGACCCGGCGGCGCTGAGCCTCGGCGAGAAGGAGCGGGTGACGCGGCGGTTCACGGAGGAGGTGCTGGCGGTCATCGGCCCGCGGGTGGACGTGATGGCCCCCGACCTGGGGACCGACGAGCAGACGATGGCGTGGATCATGGACACGTACTCGATGAAGATCGGGTACGCCTGCCCGGAGATCGTGACCGGCAAGCCGGTCGAGCTCGGCGGGTGCGTGGGCCGGCGCGAGGCGACCGGGCGCGGCGTCGTGTACTGCGTCCGGGCGGCGCTGGAGGAACTCAAGATCGACCCGGTGGGCGCGACCGCCGTCGTGCAGGGCTTCGGGAACGTCGGCTCGGTGACGTGCGACGAACTGATCAAGCTCGGCGTGAAGGTCGTGGCCGTGGGCGACCGCTACGGCGCGCTCCGCAACCCGAAGGGGATCGACATCCCGGCCCTCCACCGCCACGTCAACGCGCCGGCGAACACGCGGAAGACGATCGTGGGTTTTCCCGGGGCCGAGGAGATCGCCCCCGACGAGCTGCTGACCACGCCGTGTACGGTGCTCGTCCCCGCCGCGATGGAGCGGGTCATCACCGAGTCGATTGCGGGCAAACTGCGCTGCCGCGTCCTCGCCGAGGGGGCGAATGGCCCGACGACGCCCAACGCCGATGCCGTCCTCGCCAGCTCGGACGTGTTCGTCATCCCCGACGTGCTCTGCAACGCCGGCGGTGTGACGGTCAGCTACTTCGAGTGGGTGCAGGACATCCAGCAGTTCATGTGGAGCGAGGACGACGTGAACAACGAGCTGCGGAAGCTCATGCTGAACGCCTTCGCACGCGTCCGCCGCCAGGCGGTCGAGCGTAACCTCTCGAACCGCTTGGCGGCACTGAGCCTGGGCGTCCAGAAGGTCGCCACCGAGAAGCTGAAGCGCGGACTTTTCCCCTAACCGGCCGGTTCCGTCAGCATTCGTGACGGAGGCTGTGCCACGTCTCAACTGCCCAGTCGCGGTCGGCGGGGTTCTCGGTATAGACGTGGCAGATGACGAGCTGCCCGCCCGCCGCGGTCACGCCGCTGAGGCGCCACACCCGCCGCTCGTCCTCGTCGGTGGTCTCCCCGAACACCGCCTCCCCGCGGACTCCCGGTCGGTCCACGCCCGTCACCGGGTCGCCCTCGGGCAGGCTGCGCCGGCCGACCGCGACCGCCTCGGCCGGCGTCGGCCGCGTCCCGTCGGGCTTCGTGTAGCCGACGGCGTGGAACCACACGCTCCGCGACGTGTTCCAGCCGGTCCAGGTCCTGTCCTCGCCCCACTCGCGGGCGAAATCGCCCGGTACCACGACCGACCACCCCGACCCGATCGTCGCGCGTACCGGCCCGCGCCGGTAGCCGATCAGCGGCCCGTCGCTCCCGGCCTCGAACGCCCGCTGGGCGACGCGCTCGCGCAGCTCCTCGTCCGTGGGCGTGACGGTGTACCCCTCCTCATCGCCCTCGATCGCGGCCAAAACCTCCAGCCACTCCCGCCAGGGTAGGTCGCCGGCCGGGTCGAGCTTGTACGCGGTCGCCAGGTCGTTGGCGATCTGGTCGGTCATCTCGCCTTCGGCCTCGGTCAGCGGCGGCCGCCACGGGAAGTCGAACCACATCCGGCAGAGGGCGCGGTTGCGGTAGAAGGCGGCGTCGGTGCCGCGGCCCCACCACGGGTAGAACTCGCGCGCCGCGGCCGGGTCGGCGGCGGTGCGGTCGAGCCACTCGCGCGGGCGCACGCCGAGCGGCGTGAGGACCGGGCCACGGCCCGGGTATTCGTCGCCGTCCGGCATCCCGATCGCGACCGGGGTGGGGCGGTCGAGTGCTTTGCGACATACGGTTTCAAGCCAGGCCTCGAATGCCTGCTCGCACGCCGGCCGGTCGGTGGACGTGAAGAAGCCGGTCGGGTCGTGCGCGTCGTCGGCCACCCAGGCGACGCCGAACTCGCCGGCGAATTGCCCGAAGAGGCCGCACAGGTGGGCGTGGTAGCCGGGGCCGGCCGGGGTGGTGCGGGCGGTCACGCGGAGTCGGCCGCTCGCCCCGAGGCGGATCTCGGCGGGCGGGACCACGGGGTGCGAGGCGACCAGAAGGACCGGCTTTTCATCGGCGTCGCGGACGACCCGGGCTTCGAGGACCGTGTCGCCGACCTCCTCGAACCACACGGCGGCCCGCCCGAGCCAGTCGCGGGCGTCGGCCTTGCCGAGGCGGCGGTCGCCGAGGTCGATTCGGCCGGTGAGCGAGAGCGTGATCGGCATGCGGTCCGGCCCACTCCGGGGCGGTGCGATGGTCCGTTGGCTGTACTGTACGCCTGATTCTCCGGGCGGCGAGGTCGGTTGGGTCCGTGTTCGTGCGAGGGTCGTGTTGCCCCCGCCCCGAGCTTAGTGATATGCTCGGCCCGAACCCAGGAGGCGTAGCCCATGGGGACGCCGGCCCCGTCCGACCGGTATCACGCCATCGACGCGCTCCGCGCGGCGATGATGTTCGCCGTGGTCGTGCTGCACGCGGCAGTGCTGTTCTCCGGCGTGCCGGCGGGGCGGACGGTCTTCCGCTTCGCCGACCCGGACCGCGGACCCGAGTTCTTCTGGCTCGCGGTCGGCCTCCAGGCCGTCTCGATGCCGGCGTTCTTCCTGACCGCGGGCTTTTTCGTGGCGATGCTCGTCTCGCGGTGCGGCCCCCGGGCGATGCTCGCCCACCGCCTGCGGCGGATCACCCTCCCGTTCGTGGTGTTCTGGCCGATCCTGTACGCGCTCACAATGGCCGGGATCCTGTTCGGCTGCACGGCGGCGGACGAGGTGACCGTGCCCGCGCCGGACGACGGCGGCGCGGTGATGCGGCACGTCGGCTCGGCGATGGCGGCGGGGATGCCGATGGAACAGGCGCTCGCTCTCAACTGGCCGCGGCCGGACGACCGGCTGGAGCGCGTCGGAACGCTGGACGGCACCCCCGGCGGCAAGCCGGTGTGGGCGCTGCGAGGGGAGCGAACGGACCTCGGCCCGGCGGCGTGGGCGGCGGTCCGGTTCGTCCCGGTCGGCCTCGGTTTGCCGTTCCGCCCGTCCACGCACCACCTCATTCACCTGTGGTTCCTGTGGGTGCTGACGCTACTGGTGTTGGCGACGGCCGTACTCGCCCCGCTCGCACGCCGCATTCCCACGGCCCCCGTCGGCCGCCACCTCGGTTCGTTCGTGGTCCCGCTCGCGGGGGCGCTCCCGTTCGCGGGCGTGCTGTGGTGGCATCAACTGCCCGTCGTCCCGCCGCCGCCGAGTCTCCTCGTCTCGCCCGCGACGCTGTTGGGTTACGGGCTGTTCTTTGTGTTCGGGGCGCTGTGCTGGCGGCACCGTGACCGCTTGCCCGAAGTGGGGCGGCACTGGGTGATCCACCTGCTCGCCGGACTGTCGGCCGGGGTGGCAGCCGGGATTCTGATGAGTCCGGTTGAAGACGCCGGGCCTGGCGACAGTGCCGACTGGCGAAGGGTGGCGGCGTGTCTGTGTGCGGCGGTAGCGCACTGGCAACTGGTCTGGGCGAGTCTCGGTGTGTTCGGCCGGTTTGAGACGTGCGAGGTGCGCTGGGTGCGGACACTCTCGGACGCTTCTTACTGGGTCTACCTCGTCCACCTGCCGGTGGTCTTGTGGGTCGCCGCGGCGTTGTTGAACTGGGAGATGTCACGCTACATCAAGTTTTCGATCGTACTGGCCACCGGGATCGGAATCCCTCTGCTCACCCACCGGATCTTTGTCTGGCAGACCTGGCTAGGCACGTTCTTGAACGGGCGACGCAAAGAAGTCAGCCCAACCCAACACGGTTCCCCAGAGTCCGCTGACGGTAAAAGACTGGCAAAAATGCCACACTTTCCTGGACTTCCTGGCCGGATTCACTAGACTATTCTGTACAGAATATGCCGTCGATTCTGGGGAGTCGCCCATCCTGCCACCCTCCCCGGCCGGATCGGACTGGAGGCCGCCCGTGCAAACGATTGGTGGTGATTTGAGCGTCGAACTGTTCCGCTTCCGCGACCTCGTCCGTGACGATGCGCCGCACGCCCTCGACGGCCTTGCACGGGTGCTGGTCGCGGCAGGCCAACTCGAAGCGGCCCATCGGGTTTGGGGTTGGGTCGATCAGACCGAGAGTGCCACCCGCGACAACGCCGCCTGATACTCGTCGTCAAAGCAATTCAAGTTGTCCTGCCGCTCGTACGAGTCGATCCCGTACACCGGCCCACTCTGGAACGTCCGGCGGCATTTCGATCAAAATATGGTCGAAATCCCCGGCATCGAGCTCGTGAAGTTGAGCGTATAGCCCCGCAGCGTAACCCGTCGGCTCGGCGGGGAGTGTCTCGCCGTCCAGGCGAAGGATCGCAACCCGTTCGCCTGCGAGGAACTGCGGTATCATGCCCGGGTTGATCAGCGTGACCGGGGTGCGTGGGCTGTAGTGTTTCGTCATTTGACCCGGGGAACGCGCCGGACCGTGTTCTGCCACTGCGGTAACGCCCACCACCCGCCCGACGATGGCCTCGATCATCGGGACTGTCACAAGTCCGGGTCGCAGCACCCGCACCAAGCCGCCCGAAAGATCCACCACGGTCGATTCGATTCCGCCGGGGCAAGGACCTCCGTCGAGAACCATGTCGATTCGCCCGGCCAGCCCCTTCAAGACGTGCGAAGCGTGCGTCGGTGAGACGGCGGTGCTGCGGTTCGCGCTCGGAGCGGCGATCGGCACACCCGCTGCGCGGATCAATTCCCGTGCTATCGTATGAGCAGGGCAGCGGACTGCGACGGTCGGACCGCCCGCCGTCACCACATCGGGGACCGTCGGACGCTTGGGTAGAACGAGGGTGAGCGGACCGGGCCAGTAGCGGTCTGCCAGCGCTGCGGCGGTCGCCGGCCAGTCGGCGGCGACGTTTCGCACGTCACCGACCACCGCGACGTGGACGATTACCGGGTTCGTCGCCGGACGACCTTTCGCGGCGAAAACCCGTTCCACGGCGGCCGGATCGAGGGCGTTGGCGCCGAGCCCGTAGACCGTCTCGGTCGGGAACGCCACCAGACCGCCGGCGCGGATGACGGCCGCCGCCCGGGCGATCACCGCCGGGTCGGGGGAAGTCGGGTCGAGCGCCCGAAGGTCGGTCGTCACGGGTCGGTCACCTTCGCCATTCCGCGGGAGCGTAGGATGGAGTACAACGATACTGTACGCCGCCCCCACCTCCGGCGGCCGCGGCGCGGAGCCCGACCCCACATGCCCGACACGGCGACCCTCCCCAGCTTAACCGCCGAGCAGAAGCGGATCGCCAGCGAGAGCTTCGCCCGGGCGAAGGAGGCGGTCGCGTCGGGCGGGCTGGACTACGCCATCAGCCTCCTCCTGACCTGCTGCCGGCTGGACCCCGGTAACTTCTTCTACCGCCAGACGTTGCGCAAGACCCAGAAGGACAAGTACGGCAACAACCTCCGCGGCAGCCGGTTCGCGTTTCTGACGACGCCGCGGTGGAAGGCGAAGGTGAAGGCGGCGAAGCGGTCCCGCGACTACTTGCGCGTCCTCGAGCACGGCGAGCAGGTGCTCGGCCGCAACCCGTGGGACACCAGTACGCAGATGGACATGTCGGAGGCGTTCGACGCCCTCGGCCTCGGCGAGTTGGCCGTGTTCAGCCTCGACCAGGCCCGCCAGAAGTACCCGAAGGACGCGACGCTGAACCGGGCACTGGCCCGCCTGTTCGAGAAGCGCGGCGACTTCCAGAAGGCGATCGTCCTGTGGCAGATGGTCCGCGACGTGGCGCCGAACGACGTGGAGGCGGCGCACAAGGCCAAAGACCTCGCCGCGAGCGAGACGATCAAGCGCGGGCAGTACGAGGAGGCCGCGTCGGGGAGCAAGGAGTCGCCGGTGGTCGGGCGGATCGAGTCGCGGGCGGTCGAGAAGCAGGACCGTGGGTCGCGCGAGGCCCAGCCCTTGCTTCAGCGGATCGAGGCGGCGCCGACCGAGCCTGCGCTATACATTCAGCTCGCAAACACGTACCGCAAGTATGGGCAGGAGGACCGCGCCCGCGCCTCGCTACAGCAGGGGCTAGGCCCGACCGGGAATAACTACCAGATCCAGCTCGCGCTAATGGACCTCGACCTGGCGCCGGTCCGCAAGAACCTGGAACTCGCCGAGGCCCGGCTCCGCAAGGTCCGGGAGCGGGCGAAGAACCCGGACCGCGACCCGGGCGCGGACGACGAGCCGATGACCGAGGCCGAACTGGTCACGCTCCGAGCGGGGCTCGTGAAGGAGGTCAACGCCCGCGAGATCGAACTGTACCGCCTCAAGGCCGACCGCACGCCGACGGATCTGTCGCAGCGGTTCGAGCTCGGGCTGCGTCTGATGAAGGCCGACCTGCACGAGGAGGCGATCGCGGAACTCCAGCAGGCGCGCAAGGAGGAACGGCTGAAGTGGAAGGCCGGGCTGTACCTCGGCGTCTGCTTCCGCAAGCGGAACAACTGGCGGCTGGCGCAGCGGAACTTCGAGGAGGCGCTCGCCGCCGTCCCCGAGGCTGAGGAGGCGGGGCGCAAGGAACTCCTCTACCAACTCGCCACCGGCGCCGCCGAGCACGACGACCTCGCCCGGGCGATCGACCTCGGCCACGAGCTCGCCAACCTCGACTACTCGTTCAAGGGGATCAGCAAACTCCTCGACGACTGGAACGACCGACTCCAGAACGCCTGAGCGGCCTCGGGATGAGCGACGCGCCGAACGCCCCGGTCCTGCACACGATCCGCCTCCGCGGCGCCTGGGCGGCCGCCCCCGACGGCGATCACGTCCGCCACACGCGCCGGTTCGGCTGGCCGACCGCCTTGGACCCGCACGAACGCATCTGGTTGGTTTGTCCCGATCTTCCTTGTGACGCCGCGGTCACGCTGAACGGCGTCGTCGTCAGGGCGACGGCCGCGGGCACGCTCGCCGCGGACGTCTCGCCGCAACTCCTTCCGCGGAACGAACTCCAAATCACGACTCACGCCGGAACTCATCCCGGCGACGTTCGGCTCGAAGTTCGCCCTGCGGTTTCGGTTGGTGAGTGAATCGCGTGCCTGTGCGTTTACGGCAGACCGGAAAATCGCCAACCGCTGCCCACCGGACTGCACCGTGACCTACAGTACGCTTGGCGGACGGTGTGCCCGCTTTCACGCTCGCCCGAGCGACTGGGACTGGGTCCGATGTCCAGCTGTCCAACGTGTCAGATGGCGATTCCCGAGGGGGCACCGACTTGTTCCCGGTGTGGCGCCTACGCGCCCGGTTCGCCGCTGATGCTCACCGTTGCCCTCACCCCCGAGAGCAGCCCCGGGGTCGCCCGCCTCGACTCCCGTTACCCGGCCGTCGGTCCGGTCCCGACGCCGCCGAACGCGCCGCGCACGCCAGCACCCGACCGCTTCCTCGCGCCACTGCTGCCCCCGTCCGACCCCGCCTCGGTCCCCACGCCGCCCGGGTCGGTGGCGATGATCGTCATCACGCCCCCGCCCCCACCGGCCACGCCGGCGCCGGTCGTGAAGCTGCGGGTCATCCGCGGGATGCGGGTGAACATCGAGTACCCCGTCTACCCCGGGCGGAACGTCGTCGGGCGGTTCGCCGAGAAGCCGGTGGACATCGACCTGACCGGTATCGAGCCGGACGGCCAGGTCTGGAGCTCGCGCCGCCACGCCGCCCTAACACTCGACAAGACGATGCTCGTGGTCGAGGACTTGAACAGCCTGAACGGCACCTGGGTGAACGGGACGCGCCTCCGCGCCGGGTCGGCCCTCGCGCTCAAGGCCGGCGACGTGATCCAGATCGGCGTGGCCCAACTCCGCGTGGACATCGAGAACGTCTGATCCCCCTGTGCAGTGGGTACGGCGAGCGGGTACGCTGACACCGCTCCGCCCTCTCCACCGCGTGGGGTTCCGATGACCCGCTCCCTCCCTCTCCTCACCCTCCTCGCCCTCGCAACCCCCGCCGTGGCGGCCGACCCGCCGCGCGTCGTGGTCACGAAGGACGGAAAGGGCTTCGCGCGCGTCCCGTCCGGTGCGCCGTTCCGCCCGTGGGGGGTCAACTACGACCACGACCCGACCGGCCGGCTGATCGAGGACTACTGGGCCACCGAGTGGGACCGCGTGGACCGCGACTTCCGCGCGATGGCGAAGCTCGGGGCGAACGTCGTCCGGGTCCACCTCCAGCTCGGGCGGTTCATGACCGGGCCGGACACGCCCGACGCGGCGAACCTCGGCCGGCTCGGCAAGCTGCTCGACCTCGCGGCACGGGAGGGGCTGTACCTGAACCTGACCGGCCTCGGCTGCTACCACAAGGCCGACGTGCCGGCGTGGTACGACCGCCTCGGCGAGGCCGAGCGCTGGGACGTGCAGGCCCGCTTCTGGGCCGCGGTCGCCGGGAAGTGCAAGGGCCGGTCGGTGGTCTTCTGTTACGACCTGATGAACGAGCCCGTCGTGCCCGGCGGCCGGCGCGCCGCCGGCGACTGGCTCGGCCCGGCATTTGGTGGGAAGCACTTCGTACAGCTCGTCGCGCTCGACCAGAAGGACCGTCCACGCCCGGACGTCGCCCGCGCGTGGACGAAGCACCTCGCCGCGGCCGTGCGCCAGGCCGACCCGGACGCGCTCGTGACGGTCGGGCTGGTGGACTGGAGCCTCGACCGCCCCGGCCTCACGTCCGGGTTCGTGCCGGAGCGGGTCGCACCCGAACTCGACTTCGTGTCGGTCCACCTGTACCCGGAGGCGGGGAAGCTCGACGAGGCGTTGAAGACGCTGGACGGGTTCCGTGTCGGCAAGCCGGTGGTCGTCGAGGAGACGTTCTCGCTAAAGTGCGGGCCGGACGAGCTGGGCCGGTTCATCGACCGTGCCGGGAACCGGGCGGCGGGGTGGGTCGGGTTCTACTGGGGTCAGCCGCCGGAGGAGCTGCGCCGCTCGCGCGAGTTCAAGGACGCGCTGACACTGGGCTGGCTGGAGCTGTTCGAGCGGGAGGGGAAGGCGCGGCGGTCGCGCGAGTAGAAGCGCCCGGGCCGTGCGGCCCGGGCGCCGGTCGCGTCACTCGGTCGACGGGCCGCGCGGGGTCACGTCGAACCGGGCGGCGTGGAGGATCTCGCCGGTCGCGTCGTCCTGCACCAGCGCGATGACTTGGAGCTTCGTCATCTCCAGCGGGCGGGCGGCGGTCGGGAACGGCCGCTCGGCCGCGTACTCGTCCAGGTACTTGTTCAGGTCCGCCCGGACGTTCGCCACGTCCACCAGCGTGGTCTGCTTGCCGGCCTTGTCCTTCAGCGCCGCCCCCGCGGCGCCGCCCGGCATCGCCCGGACGACGGAGTGGTGGAAGCGGAGCTTGTTCCCGCCGACGTACTTCACCGTGTCCTCGACGAGCAGGAGCCGCAGCTTCGCCTCGCCGCCGGTCGGCACGCCGTCGTACTCGACGGCGATATTAACCTTGTCGCCGGCGCGGGTGGCGCGGCCGGTGAGCTTGACCGGGGTGTTCTCCTCCAGCAGCGGGTTGATGACCGAGGTGTAGTCCCCGTACTTCTTTTCGGCGTTCGCCATCCCGCCGCCGCCGCCGGCCTTCGGGGTGCCGTTGAACAGCGTGCTCGGGGTGCCGCGGATCGCCCCCGGGAACTTGTCGCTGTAGTAGTCCCAGCGGGCGATCGTGTCCTTGTTCGTCATCGGGTCGGGGCCGGGGATGTGCATGTGGTACTGGATCAGCACCAGGTCCTTCGACTGGTAGCTCTTGCCGAGGGCGTCGAACGCCACGTCGGCGGCGACGCACGGCGGGCACTGGGCGCCGGTGAACAGCTCCATCACCACGGCGCGGTTGGCCTTCGCGTCCTTCCGCCCGTCGAACTTAGCGGGCGTGAACGGCGGCACCGTCTTGTGGTACTCCTCGTCCAGCACCGTCTCCAGCTTGGCGATCTCGGTATCGACCGTTTTGGCCTGGTCGGCCATGCCGGCGTTCTTGAGCGCCGTCTGGTACAGTTGCAGCATGGCGACGCGGTCGGCGGCCGGGGCGTTGGCCTTCATGTCCTTCACGAGCGGCTCGACCGCCTTGACGCCGAGGTCGCCCACGTCGGACCGCACGGCTAGGACGTCGGCGAGCTGGCGCTCGGTCCCCTTCACGAACCGCGGGCCGTACGCCTCGCCCTGCTTGCGGATGACCGCGACCAGCTTCGCCGCCTCGCCCGGGGCGAGCTTGGCGGTCGGGATGCGGATGAGGCCCAAGGCCGCCTCGGCGCCGGCGACCGTGTTCGGGTGCTTCTCGACCACGCCGCGGAGCACGCCGGGGAGTTTTTCGGTCACCGCGGCGCGGGCATCGGCGAGTTGCTTGAGCAGTTCCTTCCGTGCCGTCGGGTCCTTCTCCTGCTGGAGCTTGATCTGGATCGGAATCCCCTTGCTCTGAAGGTCCGTCACCGCCTTGTACGCGGTCGTCCCCTCGTCGCCGCCGGTCAGGCCGAGGGCGACCTCGGTCTTCTCGGTGAGGGCCAGCTTGGCGCGGGTCGGGCGGAGGTCCGAGCCGCCGCTGCCGAGGACGGCCTTCCCGTCCGCCCCGGGCACGCCGACGAAGGTCGTCGGGACGAACTGGAGTTTCTGGCCGTTCTGCGTGACGTACTGGTTCACCGTGAACGACACGGCCTTGTCGGTCGAGGTGAACCCGGACACCTTCACCTCGCGCCCCTTGGGGGCGGCGAGGACCGACGCGGTCTGCTTCCCGTCGATCGTCTCGACCTTGATGATGCAGGTCGCGGAGTCGCCGGTCGGCCCGACGGAACTGAACAGGTAGTTCCCGTCGGCGATCGGCGCGGCGACGGTCAGGGCGGCCGCGCACAATGTCGTGGCGACCGCGAGCACGGAGCGGAGCATGGCGAGTGGTCCTCGTGGGACGGATGCCCCACCGCCCGGCGAGAGGGGACCGGGAATGTTGACTGGCGGGGTGAGGTATAGATACGCGCGGCGTGCGGAGTTGCTACCCCCCTGCCGCACCGATTACGCTATCACCAACCACGAGGTGCTGTGATGGCGACGGATACGATGCTGTCCATTTGGGACCGCGCCATTCCGGGCGGGACTGCACTTCCACCGGAGGCCGCGCGAGAACTGCTGCGAATCACCCTCGCCGATGAAGACCGCATTCGGGCCGCCGAGTTGTCGGCCAAGGCGGGTGACGGGCTGTTGACGACCGACGAGCGCGCCGAACTGGAGGCGTTTACCCACGCGGCCGCTCTGCTGACAGTCCTTCACTCCAAGGCGCGGGTCGCTCTCCGGGCGGGTGATCATGGCATCCCGGCCGCTTGACGACGCCCGCGCTCGTGCCGGCGACGCTTGCGAATACTGCCGGCTGCCCGCGGCGTTCTACGCGGGTATCTTCGTCGGCGAGCACATCATCGCCCGGCAGCACGGCGGTGGCGACGAAGCGGACAACCTCGCCTACGCCTGCGAGCGATGCAACCTCCACAAGGGGCCGAACATCGCCGGCCTCGACCCCGACACCGGCGCGTTGACGCGGCTCTTCCACCCGCGGACGGATCGGTGGGCCGACCACTTTGCGTGGTCGGCCCACATCCTCATCGGGCTCACCGCGGTCGGGCGGACGACGATCCACGTTCTGGCAATGAACCACCCGGTGGCGCGTGCCGTACGCGCGGCACTGCTCGCCGAAGGCGTGTTCCCGCCCGTCCTCCCATCGTCTTGAGGCGTCCTCAGTACGCCCGCGCGAAGACGACGCGGCGCGGCGACGGCTTGCCGGTGAAGATGCACGTCCCCGGCTCGGCCGGCACGTTCACCGGCAGGCAGCGGACGGTCGCCTTGTACTCCTTCTGCACCATGTCCTCGACCTCGCCGCTGCTGTCGTAGTGGGCGAGCACGAACTTCAGCCCCGACGCCGAGTCGTCGCCGTCCTTTTCGGTCGGGAACAGCGCCTTGAACTCGTCGAGCGTGTTCGCCGTCACCGTGTTGGCGTCGCGGAACGCCTTCGCCTTGTCGAACAGCTTCTGCTGGATGTCGCGGAGCAGGGCGTCGATGTGCGCCGCAGCGCCGGAGAGGGGCACGCCGAACTGTTTCCCCTCCTTGCCGGGCACGTCGCGGCGGGCGACGGCACACGCCGCCTTCTCGATGTCCTTCGGCCCGATCTC
>VFQN01006413.1_pt1 | contig 13445 bp, 13 predicted proteins | sample 3512371 | NCBI WGS metagenome assembly VFQN01 (sample SAMN10412370, study PRJNA504923) | tailings metagenome | isolation source: Replicate 2 from Balatoc abandoned mine | place: Philippines: Itogon, Benguet | collected 2017-08-28
CTTGTGCTGCCGATTTGCCTTGCCCGCGCCTTTCGGGCTCTTTCCTTCGAAGGCTACGTGTGGCCTCCTAGTAGCTGCCTTTAGACCGTGTCTTCTTTCCCCACCCACCCACCCTTTTGCAGTGCTTGGGCCTAGTTATTTTGGGGTGCGGGGTGTTTCTGCATGCGGCTGCCTCGAAGGAGCGCTGCACATGGCGGGCCGCCGCCGGCTGTCAGCTGGGCGGCAGCCGCCTCCCATCCCTTCTGCCTTCAAGAGCCCGGGAATGGGGGGACCTCCCTTGGTTCTAGTCCCCTTGAAAGCTTGAATGCCGCAGCCTTTGGCGCACCCGTTCATGCTGTCAGCAAAACGCACTGTATGATATTGTCACCTAGTCTAACGTCGACCGTCTTGCGTTGATAGCTTGACCGCATGGGCCCATGGTGGGGCCCAAGCGTTTCTGTGACCAGGAATGAGGCAGGACCAAGTGCCAAGCAGGATTGTCAACAGTCCATAGTAAGTAGTTGTAGTAGGCTATCACTCGATGCTCCACATTGCTGACTCCTCGACTGCATACAGCGACGCGACGGGTAAACTTCCTTGCCTCACAGCTCTCCTCATTACGACTTGCTCGAGTTGTCGGTTGAAGAGTTTTACATACCAGTATATGCGCGCACGGGTTTGCACATAGGTGCAGGCAAGTTTACGGCTTCGTGAGAGAGTGTTGCATAAGCGTCGCGGCGGCGGTGCCCCCTACCTCGACGCCGTGAAGGGCATTGTGATGACGCTATAGAATCTGAGAAGTTTGGCATATTGAGCCAGCTAACGCTGTGAGCAGCCTGTGTGGACGGCGAGGGACCATGTTCGCGTTTCGTCAGCAGAGCGGCCGCGGGGCAAGCGGCCGCAATTTATTGCTCACCAACCGCCAAGCGCTTAAGCACTGCTCGGTGCGGAGGTCGTCAATGGCTGTTGTGGTCAGGGCAGTCGCAGCTCCTGAGCGGCCAGCAGCGACAAAGCTTCGCCAAGCAACCAGCATTTCTACGTTGACGCAAAGCACGCTGGAGCTTTCTATGGGCAGGCATGCAGCCGCTCCTAGTGAAGCGGCCTATGCACCGGAGCGTCCGTCGGGGGCCAGGTCCGACGACGCAATTGCCAGCACATCTGGGCGCGGCGATGACGCGCCATCCCAGCGCGGCTCTCGCCAGCTTGCCTGCAACAAGGGCCAGGCCCGCAGTCGCAGTGTTGCCGCCAGGCCAGCGACCTCCTACGGCGACTACTGCGACCAGACTGCCACCAAGCGCATAGCGAGCAACATCTGGCAGCACATCTTGTCAGGGGGCAGCTCCAGCAGCACAACCGCCACCAGCAACTGCAGCTCAAGCACCAGGCATCGCACCAGTGCTAGGGCACAAGTCGCTGAGGCGTCCCTGACCTCGACGGCCTCGGACACAGCATTGGCGGCAGGGCAGGGGACCAGCGCCAGGTCCCCCGGACACTCAGCACCAGCTGCCACCAGCTCCCCGTCCTCCTCATCCGCCTCTCCAGCAGCTTCCAGCAGCTTCTCCTCAGTTCCCGCCCCCTCCGCCACCATCTACCTGGGCCCGGAGTTCGAGCTGCGTCTCCCGCCGCCCCTAATCCTCAACCCCCCGTACGGCTCGTACACAGGCGACGATGAAGACGAATACGACCTCAACTACTACCTGAACCGCAGGCGTCAAAACAGCAGCAGCAGCAGCAGCGAGCTCCGATCTGGATCAGGAGGACAAGGGACCCACGATTCGGCCCAGGAGATCGGGGATGAGCGGTTGGGGTTGGTTGCGCAGCAGTCCGGCGGTTGGCTGTTGGACGAGGATGAGCGCGCTGGTGACAGGGCGGCGCCGCCGCCACGTCGCATCCGTTCGGGCCTGGCGGCGCTTGAGGTCATGCGGTCGGTTATCGTACCGTCGTCGCCGGCGGCGGGCACGGAGGCGGAGGCCGCCGCGGCGGCGGCTGGGTTGGTGGAAGATGCTGGGATGGAGCGGCAGGGGCGCAAGGGCGGCCGGGGGAGGAAGGGTGCGGAGGCGAGCAAGGGCCGGGGTGGGCAGGGCGGCCAGGAGGCTGGAGCCGGCGGGGAAGGGGAGGCAGGGGGGGAGCGCGGTGTGGGCATCGGGCCCCGCGGCGGCGTGATGGTGCACCAGAGCGACCTGCTGGATGCGGTGGTCAACAGGGCCACCGACGCGGTGATCACGGAGCAGATTGAGCTGGTGGGTTACGATGGGTTAGGCGTGGATGGGCGGGGGAAGGGCGTTGTTCGGATTATCCAATGGTGCTAGGGGTAGGTGCCATTTGGGCAGGGAAGCCCAGCAAGTCACTGACTTGCGGGGTTTGATGGGGCTGGCGGGTCGCTGTGGAGTTGGGCTGGTGTGCGGGGCCCGGCGGCGGGTAGCAGGGGACAGGAGCCAAGGGCATAGGCCCCATCACGCTGGGAAGGGAGCGGGCAGAGCTGTTGGGTGTGAAGGGCCGTGTATGGCGTCGGGGAGTCACTGAGACGCTGGTTCTGGTGACGAGGGGCATGAGGTCGGGAGCCAGGGTGACGGCACCCGCCTCTGCGGGTCCTGGAGGTCTGCCCCGTAGGCTAAGGCACGACGGTCTTACTCCCCACCCCCTATTCTTTTCCTCCTCGTTAGTGCAGCTGGCCTCTATAAACCAGTCAGGTGTGACGGGGGTATCGAGTCACCGTGATCCATGGGTTGATGCGCAGCCTGTCCCCTGTCGCGCCTGGTACCTTACGCGGCAAGCTTCGGATTGACTGACCGTTTGCATTGCTGTGCGCAGCTGGCCTCTGTGAACAAGTGGGGCGTGACGTCTGTGAACAAGGTGCTGGAGCGCCTGGGCGCGCTAGCGCACGTGCACGCAGCCAACCGGCTGCTGCGGCTCATGGTGGCCCTGGGCAGGTGGGTTAAAAGTGGGTTAGGATGGGTTAGGGTGTGGAGACATGCTTGGCCTCGTGGCCTCGCGAGCTAGCCGCCAGCCGGCTACTGCGCCTCGTGGTGGCCCTGGGTAGGTGCGTTAACATGTCCGTCGTGTTGAGGGCCTTCGGTGACGTTTTGCCCTGGTTGATTGCTGCTGGTGGCGGGTGGGGGGAAGAGGTGCGGGCGGTGGTGAAGTTACCAAGCGGCTAGCCGCAGCACGGGGGCCCTGGCCGGCCGAGCCCAGGACGCAAGAGTAACTCCAAGCAGATTTGCTGGCTAGGGCTACATGACACGTTGCCCTGCCTGCTACACGTTCCATGTCGCGCCTTATCGTGCCACGTAGTTGCCGTTACCCTTGCCGTTACCCCGCCTCCGGCTCCCAGGTACAACGAGCACACGTACGCCACGGCGTTCCGCGCCTTCCGCCGCGCGGGGCGCATGCAAATGGCGCTGTCGGCCTTCCAAGAGGCGTGCAGGTGGGGGAAGAAAAAGACTCGTGTTGAACAGTACAAATTGTACCCTACTGGTTTGTGACCTATCGGCCTTCCCTGAGGCCTGCCGGTGAGGGGAGGGGGCGTACCGCAAGCAGGGGTAAATGATGTACCGCAAGCTGGGGCTCTCCGGTATAGAGAAAGGACAGGGGCATACACGTCCAGGCTGGTGTGAGTGCGTGGGCGCAGCTGCTAGCAGGGAGCCACGTAGCGGTGCAGTGCTGGTACCACAGTGGCATGTAACAGGGCAGCTGCTGGCATTAAGCGGCACGGGCGCGGGGTCAGGGACGGGGTGCAAGGGCAAAATTGTCGTCATGTGGGTTGGGTAGGTCCAGGCAGTGTGCCGTGAAAAACATGCAGGGACATGTAGCGGTGGTTGAGAGGAGGAGTGGCAAGTGGTGTGACGCGCTGCGACACTGGTCTTGGCCTCTTAGGACGTTTCCTCTGCCGTTTCCTGGCATTTCCAAGGCCCCGCGCCCTGGGACCTATCGGCATTCCCTCCCGAATCCCCTGCCTCCAACTCCATTTTCATATTCAATATGCCGTCCCACCTTGCCCTAGGGCCGGTCGTGACCTGGGCCCCGTCGCCTGCTCGGCGTTGCTGCACGCCTGCGCCCAGGACCGGGACCTGAGGCTGGCGTGGCAGCTGTTCGACGACATGCAGGCCGCCAAGGTGTGTGTTCACGTGTATTTCTTACTGGGCGTCAGGGAGGGCGCAATAGACATCGGTGGTTGCAGGGCGTGGAAGCTGTTCGATGACGTGCAGGCCTGCAAATTGTGTATGCGTGTAGCGTGTGTGTTGACTGACGTGGTATTGACGCCGGTGCACGGGGGAGAAAAAGCGGGCACCCGCTCTTCTCTGTATGCAGAACGTGATCATGAGGGCGACCTGGAGGCGGTATTGGTTGGGCTGATACCGGGTGCAAGGGTCCCAACACCGGGCCCGCAGGGCAACCGTTTAGTATGCAGAATGTACGTAATCTTGAGGAAGACCGTCATCCTGACGACGACCTGGAGGCGTCATTGTGCGGGCTGATGTGCAAGGCTTCCAAGAACGGAACGGTGGTTAGAGCTGGTTTTGAAGTTGTGGACGTGCCGTTGCGATTGCCCTCCGCCCGCAACAGATGACGCTCAACCGCTACTCCTACAACTGCATGGCGCACCTGGCCTCCCTCAACGGGCGGCTAGAAGACGCCACGCTCATTTACAATATAATGAAGGCCGACCGCCGGCCCGACTCTAAGCCTGACTCGTACACTTACTCGGCGCTCGTACGGGCGGCGGTTGCCGCCGGGCGCGGTGACGTACTGCCCGCCATCTTCAACGAGATGGTGGCGGCGCGGCGGGCGGAGGAGCGGGCGCGGGGGCGCGGACGGGGGCGGGCGGCGAAGGGTGTGGCGGCGGCGGCGGCGGGCGAGGAGGTGGAGGCGGAAGAGGGCGGACAGAGCAGCATGGGCCTGAGCCTTGAGGTGAGGCAAACGGTGTGGTTGGGTGCGAGGGGTGGAGGGCCGGCGGGGGCGGTGCGGCTTGTGGCAGGCTGTACGGCATGCAGTCAACGCGTGGGCTTCAATGGGCAAAAGCGTTTTGATGCCTGGTAAAGCCGCAGAGCCTGTGAGCCGGGCCCCTGGGCCGAACTGCTCTTTGCTTGCAAACACGTCAGTACCCGTCCTCACCCCTCTCGCGTCACCTCTCACGCAATAACTGGTACGTCAAACCCCAGCGCGCGCACGGGCAGTCGTTCACCCGCCTGTCCCGCAACCCTTGCAAGGCCCGTCCTCCCTTCCCCGTTCCCCTGCTGGTGTGGTGCCACTCCTTGCCGGCCGCATTCCGCACAGCTAGCCCTGCGCCCTGTATAGTTCAACACGGCCCATCGGTGCTTACCTTTCTTCCCTTACCCCGGGCTGCGGTGTGGTGCCATATCCTGTCTGCCGCGTCACGCACGTCTAGCCCCTTACCCGCGTCACGCACGTCTAGCCCCTTACCCACTATGCGAAATGCTGCTCACGCCTGCCTTGATCCAGCGGCAATTTCCTTCCCTCGGGCTGCAGGTGTGGTGCACTCCTTGCCGGCCGCATCCCGCACCGCTAGCCCTGCGCCCTGCACTGTCCAACACGGCCCATGCATGCCTGACCCTTTTCCCGTGGTCCCCCTGCAGTTGTGGTGCCACTTCCACATGTAGCCCCGTACCCAGGAGTTATGCTGCTCGCGCCTGCCGACCCAGTGATTCTCCTCCCTTGTCCCCGCTGCAGGTGTGGTGCCACTTCCTGTCGGCCGCCTCCCGCACCTCGCAGCCGGCCCTGGCGCGGCGCTTCTTCGACGCGGGCGTCATGGAGCTGGGACTGGTGCCCAACGCCGCCGTGTACAACGCGCTGCTGGGAGCCATCGCGAAAGCAAGGTAGGTTTTATTGAAACAAGTCTTGGGTATACCTGGGTATACTGTATGCAAGCCTGTACGGTTGCGGTAGGGTGATTGGTAAGGGAAATGGTGCCCAACGCCGCTGTGTGCAACGCGCTGCTGGGAGCCATCGCGAAAGCGAGCTACGTCCTACGATACCAGTCCTGGGATATATTGCAACTAAACCTGCACGTTTGGAGTAGGATTCATTCCATGGGATAGCGCCCAATGCACCCGTGTACAGTACGCTACTGGGCGCCATCGCGGCCCCCACTATGCCACACACTGCAAGGTGCAAGGGGGCTGGGGGGGTGCCAAGATGCGTATCCCACCTACCCATGCTACCATTCGCCCTTGGCAAGGTCCTACATAACCCGCTTGTTGCCTCAAACGCAGCGCCGGCACAGGTCCATGCAGGGCATTTTGTGTTACACTCCAGGTGGTTTGGCCACACGATCCTTACTGGTCCTAATCACACCGATCAGGATATCCTGGTATTAACATGCGAGATGTGGCTGCTGGGACAGTCTGGCCGTGCGCAGTGATGTGCCATGCTCCACGTCGCCGCCTCATGTGTCACACGTGTGCTTGCCCCCTCCCGTCTTCCCCTCCCCTTTCTCCTGCAGCCCCCTGCCGGAGGTGATGGCGCTGTACGAGGAGATGACAGCAGGTGATAGGTGGCGACCGGGTGGGTTCACTGCGGTCTCGAGCGAAAGAGCCTGTCGGGTGGGGCCCGAGTATGCGCGAGGAGCATTGGCTTTGAGCTGAAAATAGAGATTGTGGGAAGATGGTGGTCGCCGCGTCGGCTTGCCGAGATGTGAGCATGTGACTCCGCCGTGGTTGCGAGGGAGTAGCTGTAACCCGTTGGGCATCCGCGGCACCGGTCAACCAGGGACGCCATAGCCTTGCCAGAGTTGCGATTGTACAGGTTGCCTTGCTGCAGGATTGCCATGCCCACTTCCACCCGCCCGACTGCCCACAGGCTGCGAGCGCGTGCTCCCCGCGGCGCTGGCAGCCTCCATCCCAATCGCAGACGCACCCAGCTCCTCCACCCCCATCACCACCGCCGACTCGCCCACCATGTCCACCTCCCGGCCCGGGGGCAAGTCCCCGCCCTCCTTCTTCGCGCTCCCCGCGGCCACCGTCGGCCCCGGGCCCGGGCCCGGCCTGGTCACCGTGCAGCAGCCGCCCCTGCAGCCGGACACGTACACCTTCAACGCACTCATCACAGCCGCAGGGCACCACATGGCGGACCTTAAGACCCTGGACCACATCCGGCACGAGATGACTCGGCATGGCGTCAAGCTCAACACGCACATTGGCACATCGCTGATCAATGCGTACCGCCGTGCGCCGGAGCTGGCGGCCGCTGCCGCGGCCGCCGCGGCGGCCGCGGCGCCTGGCGGGCGCCCCGCCGCCGCTGCAGCGCCGGGGGCGGCCGCCGCCGGCCGCGTGGTGTCCGCAGCAGAGGCCGTCATGCGGGAGCTGATACAGCTTGGCGCCGCCAATGCCATGTCGTACATGTGCATGGCGGCGCTGTACGCCAGCGCCCGCCGGTCGAACGATGCCGTACGGACGCTGCGGGAGATGGGTCCTGGCGGCGCGGGGCTGCTGGTGCCAGACCCGTCGCCGTGGCGGTTCGTTGCGGCGGTGGCGGAGGACGCGGGGCAGTACGCGCTGGCGGAGTGGCTGATGGCCACGTGTCAGAAGCACCAGGCGCGGCACGCGGCTGTGGAGGCGCAGCAGCGGCAGCAGCAGTGGGAACAGCGGCAGCAGCAGCAGGCGCAGCAGCAGGAGGGGCAGGGGCAGGGGCAAGGACAAGAGGGTCCTGCCAAGGCGACGCGGTGGCAGTGAGGACGTTCTGTTGGGCGGCTGTTGGGCGTTGTTGTGCGAGGGACCTGGATGCTTCTCCGAGGTTGAGTCCCTCAGCACTGGTCAGTTGGGGTGTTGGGGGCAAGGTGCGTAGCTGTGACGCGGCCCGTTTGTAGTTACGGCTGCAACTCCGGGGCATCGGAAAGCAACCTGGTGGAGCACGCCTGTGCGGTGGCATGGTATGGGGATGTCGGCAGTTGGGGATGCGCTAGTATTCATCCTGTCGGTTGTGTGCCACAGTGGCTTGTAGCTGCTTGTAGCGTGGTCGCCCGCCGCCCAGTACTCCAGGACGACAGTTACGCTGTTGGGGTGCGTATGCGTATAAGGACCTGCGTATTCATGGTGCGATACCGTACCGGTACCGATGCATGGCAGGTGTCTGCCGCAGTTGTGATGAACCTCAGGCCGAGCAAGTCAGCTTCAGTCAGCATGTTGCCCCACCACCTGTTAGCTACCTCGCCATTGTCTGGCTGACCCTGACTGGCTCTACTGTTGGTATTGTTGTGAATGCCTACGGTATGCAGTGCGCGCAGTTGAGTTTATTGTCCCAGAGAACTCCGTGCCACACGGCCACGCACGAGCCTGCATCCAGGCGGCTTGGCTGCCATGGGGTCCTAAATCCTTCGACACCTGACTTCTGGCTCTGCAGTGCGCAGTAAAAATCAAAGATCGCACAGGTGCGATGTTCGGTAGCGGTTCGAAGAGGGAGACTGTTCTGCCCTATGCCGTACAATTTTCGCCCGCCCAGCTGGCCAGCAGACTCAAGTAGACCAAGCGCTGCAGCAACACCAGCCCACGACTGTTCCCATGCATTGAAGCAGCAGTGTTTGAAGTCTGATGTATATTATCTTGCAGAGTGGTAATTGATTAAGTCAACTGTCACAACTTCGGGACAAGGTGCCAGGGACTTGAGTCAGCCCTGGCAGAGAAAGAGCCCTAGCCCTTGGGTCCTACGACTCCCTACCAAGCTCAGCGCGATTATACGTGACTGAAGCTGCAATCTCTGACCCAGCCGCATCGATTTAACGCCACGTTGGCAATGCGCGGAACAGTCTCTTTGCGCACCACCCGCAACCACCTACCGATATCAAATTGCCCACTGCCGTAGCCTGTCCACATACAAAGTGAATTGCTACGTGCCGCATGCCACTGTGCCAGTACCACCTATGCGTTGTGCCACCATAGTAGAATGAATCCAGCACAGCACCAGAGCATCACTTACAGTCCACACTGTTCGCCTCTCAGTAAACACCATCGCTCCGATTTCCCCCTGTAACCTTTTCACGAAGCAAGGAAATGCCGTCTGCTTTGACCCACACCCCCGACCGCAGGCCATGCCCCCAAGCCCCAAGTGCTAGGGACACTGGCCACCGGTTGAACCCCCGTAACCACCGAGCAACGCACACGCCTTCCCTGGCCCACTAGCTGACGGCAGGGGCAGCAGCAGCAGCCGCAGCGGCCGACGCCACAGCAGCGCGCGCCTCTGCCGGCGGCAGCAGCATGCGCAGCGTTCTCGACAGCTTCTGGGGCTTAAAGTAAGCACTTGAGAGCTCCTGAACTTCCTGTGCTGTCGGCACCTCGCCTTCCAGGGCGTGGGTCAGTGGGTGCAGCTCCGCCTCTTCATCAAGGAAAGCCAGCAGCGCCCGCATGACGGACACGGATATGCAGGCCGTGGTTCCACTTGCCCCACTGCTGCCGCCGGCTGCTGCGGCACGGTTGTCAGCCCCGACTAGCTCTCCCGCCCCTGTCGCTCCTGCTGCGCCCCCGTCGCCCAACGCCGCCTGAAACTCCGCCGGGAAGGCGCCGGCAGCACAGGCCAGCGCACACAATAAGCTGCGGACGTCATCTTCGTCGACCATGCCGTGGCGCTCGCCCTCCTCCTCCGGCTCCAGCTCCCTCCGGATCATCAGCAGCAGCAGCTCCGCGGCCGCCCCCAGCAGCTCCATCACCCGCACGTCCCCCAGCAGCAGCTGCCTCAGCCACACCGTGCTGGGACCGGCGGCGGCGCCGCCGTACGCACCGCTGCTGCCATAAGCCGTACCGTCGTCGCCGCCAACATCACCACCGTTGACGCTCACTTGGCGTTGCTCCTCTTCCCCGGGCTCGCCGCAGAGCGCCGCCGCCAGCGCCATCGTGCAGTCCATTGCGTTTCGCACGCCGCGGGCCACGTCGTCCAGTACTGCGCATACCCAGCCCGCCCCGCCGCCCCTCATGCCACGCACAATCTCCGCGCACAACTGCAACCCCCGCGACATGGGCGGCAGCAGCTCTGCCACTGCGTAGGACGATCGCACCGCAAACAGCTGGGGCGCAACCTCCACAGCCCCCGCTCCCGCCGCCCCCGCCATCGCCGCCTCCATCCCCCCTTCCCCGGTCCCCTTAGCCCCATCCGTCCGCTGCAAGGCTTCCAGTCCCACACCATCGGGTAGCAGTCCGGCAAACATACTGGACGTTACGTCCTCCAGAAGGACCGAAGCCAGTCCCATGACCATGTAGGCAATGACCAGCAGATCGGGGACACTCTTGCGACCACGGGCCCCCGCCACAGCCGCCCTCCGCAGCTCCTCCACCGCCAGATGCAGTCGCCTGCCCACCGCCGACACCAGATCCCCAACCTGGCCCAGCGGTCCGTGCAACAGCATGTCCTCCTGGCAGATACCGAATGGGCCTAGCCCGGCTGGCCAAAAAGTGGCGTCCTCATCCCTGCCCGCCCCGAAGCGCGTCACCACGCGGGTCATGCACGGCAGCAGGCCCGCAGCCAGCGCCGCGGAGGCGTCGGCGGAGGGTCGTACGCCTGCGTGAGGGGCTGTCACACGAGGGGAAATGATACTGTAAGAAAATTGTTCAGTTTCTGGTACAGTGTATGGTACACGGCACCTCACTTTGTGCCTTGCGTCAGTGCGGGTAGAGAATGAGTAGCATTAAAGCCGCAAGTGCAACGGAAGCAACACTGCTGCGTGTGGATCCGAAGAAGGGGTTGGCCCTGACCAACTGCACGATTATGGAGTCTGCCTACGAACGGTTCACGCCTCACGAGCAGGCAACCCGCACAACTACGAGCAGCGTGACACACGCTACCCTGCGATGCCGCATCTTGCTCATGGCCAGCCCGCTGCTTACCTGTTTCACCAGGTGCCCAGTCCGGTATCTGCAGTCCTGACAGCAGCGCCTCCGGGTGCTGCGCCGCCGCCACGTACGTCTCCCACCACTCCCGCAGCTGCGCCCGCGTGCGCCTGGGCACCCGCTCCCGGCCCCACACGTCAGGCAGCAGCGCCACCCGGGAGCATACCAGAGCCCGGTGCAGGAGCGCACAGCCGCCAGCCTTGGGCACCAGCGGGGCGGCAGGGCTCGCGCTGCCGTCCTCGCTAGTGAGCTGCACCCCGGGCAGCTCCCCTCCCCACCATGCCAGCATCCCCCTGGCCAGCCGCAGAGATACCGCGACGGTCGCGGGCCGGTTCAGCAGCGGCAGACCGCTGGGGCTGGTCTCGGCAGTCTCAGCCCCCGTCCCGGCTGCCTGTCCCGCTTCCTTGCTCCCACCCTCAGTGCTTGCCCCACCGGCGCCCTGGTGCTCATGCTTGCACTCTGTTCCGCTCCCGTCCTGCACCCCCGCCCACACACCAGACGCTGTTGTCGTGACGGGTGCCTCCGACTGGCCCTCGGCTTGCAGCGGTGCTCCGACGGACTGGACTGCGGAATCCGGAAGCGTATCCCACTGGAGCGAGGCCCAGGCCTCTAGGGTCAAAGCCGCAGGCAGGAGGCTAACCGCCCGTGCAGCCCTGGCTGGGTCCAGATCATGGGGGAGGAAGCGGTCGAAACCTGCCAGCGCTTCGTCATCTGGATCCATTCTCGGCAGCAGCAGCATGGCCGGCCTGGGCCAGCCGAACGCGTGGCCCCCGTCCAGGGCGGCGCACAGGTGGGCCATGTGGGTGGCGGCCAGGGTGCAGCCCCAGGGGCGGCCGACGAAGTCGGACCAGTCCAGCCCAATTGCCGTGTGCGCCTCAGCACATCTGTGCAGGAGGTCGGCCTGCATAGCCTGCGCCGCCTGCTGCTGCGTGATGTCCCCGCCAGCCAGGGCCGGCGCGGTGCCCAGCAGCAGCACACGCGCCCAGTGCTCCAGCACCCAGGAGGACTGCACGGGCGCGTAGAAGCTCCTGAGCGGGGTTTCGCCGTTCCCGGGAGAAGCAGTGCCGCAGCCGTTGCTGCTCTTCTCGCTGTTGCTGCCATCGTCGCTGCCGCTGCTGCTGCCGCTGCTAGCGAGTGTGACCTCTCCATGCCCCTGCCGCTGGCCGCCCATGTCCCAGCTCAAAGGGAGCATGGGCACGGACATTTCGCGGAGGAAGGCCCCCAAACGCAGCAGGTCTGGCTGCTGGGGCCGGGGCTGTAGCACCTCCACCCGCACTCCGCTGCGCCCCGCCTCCACTGCCCCAACGTGTCCCGCTTCCCCCGAAGCGCCTGGTGTAGCCGACAACACTGCAGCCGGCCGAATCTGCTCAGCGTATTCGGCTAACAGGCGGGAGTAGCACTTCAGCGTGTCCGTCGAGTGCAGGGCGGGGCGGAGGAAGTCCTCGCAGTGTCTCCGCCAAGCAGGCGTATACTCGTACAGCGCAGCGCACACCATGCTGAGGTTGTGGCGGATGTCGGCGTAGAGAGGCCCAACGCCTCCGCCATCGCCGTGTGGGGTCGACCGCCGAAGCGCTATAACGAGCATAGCGACGAGGGCGGCAGCATCATCCTGTGCTTCGCCCCATAGCACGCCTATCTGGGCGGTGGGGTCCTTGACCAGCCTGTTGGCTACCTCGGAGAGCTCGCGTGCACCGTTTGCGGCAGCAAAAAGCTCTGAGGAGGGTAGGCTTGGGTCGTCACCAAACTTCAGCTGTTTCCATACATATTTGGCAGTTTTCCAGAGCTTCTTGACATGCGCGCTGGGTGCGGGTGTAGCAGGAGGATCACCCATTGCACCATTTCGTAGGCTTTACGCATTTCTACAGTTAGGAGGTGCTGATGACGGCATACATATGAAACAGAAGTTTTACGGGTAGCCGCTGCCTCATATCCCCAATATGGCTGCGTTGGCCGAGCTTCGTAAAAACAACTCACCACAAGCACAGGTACTTGATTTACTAACGCCTAACAGAACGCTACATGTGTAGCTCAAGTGACCTGCTCACCATGTATCGGCCGCAACAGTCCACGCAACGGGTCAAGGATGCCCATAGCATGGGGGCTTCCCTCCACCATGCCGATTGCCCCCCAGCCCCCATGCCGCACATGAAACCTGGCAAGAACTATCCTAGCGTACCATCTTTGTAGTGAGTAACCCTATCAGAAAACGTGCCTGAAAACGTTTTGGGCCGGAATGTTTTCAGGATACCGGTACTGGTAGCACGCACAGGCTGGTAGCACAGGCTGGTACCACGGGCTGGCACAGGCGGTTGCGCTGGGCAGGTGTTATGTGTAGCGTATGCAGCTGTTATGTGTGTAGCGGGTTTACAGTTTTGGTCCCCTTCCAGAGCCCGGCCCCGTCCCACTCGGGAAAAAGAGCTGGTCCCGGCAATCAAGGACACGGGGTTTCCCACCCCTCTCGCTGTACGGATAGGAGCAACCAGCTCCGTCAAAGGATAGGCCACGACGAGCGGGCCTTCAGTTCTCCTACCACAGCCTGGTCCCACCCTTACATAGCTTCTCGCCAAGACGCATCCATAGAACACAAGCAGCCCCCCTGTCGTGGCTCCCCACCACCCTTCTGCCCAGGAGGAACCG
>VFQN01006414.1_pt1 | contig 13444 bp, 15 predicted proteins | sample 3512371 | NCBI WGS metagenome assembly VFQN01 (sample SAMN10412370, study PRJNA504923) | tailings metagenome | isolation source: Replicate 2 from Balatoc abandoned mine | place: Philippines: Itogon, Benguet | collected 2017-08-28
CTCCGACACCTTCACGCCGTCGGAGATGCGGCGCATGTCGAGCTGCGTCACCGGCGTGCCCTTGCCGGGATGGATGTTCTCGGCGAACAGGATGACGTAGAGCTTGCCGTCCTTATCGACGACGTTGCCCTTACGGAGCGAACTGGCGATGACCTTCACGGGCTGACTTTCCTGAAACGAGCGGATTTTCGTGTTTTCGTGGCCCAAAAAGAGCCGTCGGACGCCGCTTACCCTATCTTTTGCGCCGCCGCCAGCCCCGCACGACGCTGACGGCCCCCTCCCCGTCCCGACCGGGAGCGGGTAAGGGGTGAGGGGCAGCGCCGACGCTGCAACAGCATTGCGGAGCCTCGATGACCACTGCCTCGCCCTGGTGGGCGCCCCATCGCCACGCCGACCGCCGGCCGCGCCTCCTCGCCCGCAACGCCATCGCGGCCGGCATCCGCGACTGGTTCGCGCGCCGCGACTTCGTCGAGGTCCAGACCGCCGCCCTGCAGATCTCGCCCGGCAACGAGACGCATCTCTCGGCCTTCGCGACGCAGGCGATCCTGCCGGATGCCTCCCGCTCGCCGCTCTATCTCCACACTTCGCCGGAATTCGCCTGCAAGAAGCTGCTTGCCGCTGGCGAAGAGCGGATATTCAGCTTCGGCCCGGTCTGGCGCAACCGCGAGCGCGGGCCGCTGCACCATCCCGAATTCACCATGCTCGAATGGTACCGCGCCGGCGAGACCTATGGCAGCCTGATGCAGGACTGCGCCGCGCTGCTCTCTCTCGCCGCCGAGAAGGCCGGCACAAAAAGCTTTCCCTTTCGCGGCCGCGAAGCCGATCCCTTCGCCGAGCCGGAGCGGCTCTCCGTCGCCGACGCCTTTTCCCGCCATGCCGGCATCGATCTCCTCGCCACGGTCGGAGCCGACGGCTCCACCGACCGCGACGCACTCCACGCGACGGTCAACGCCGCCGGACTGCACACCGCCCCCGACGACAGCTGGACCGACCTCTTCAGCCGCGTCATGGTCGAGCGCATCGAGCCCAATCTCGGCAGCGGCCGCGCGACCATCCTCTACGAATACCCGATCTCGGAAGCCGCGCTTGCTCGCCCGAGCCCGCGCGATCCACGCGTCGCCGAGCGTTTCGAACTCTATTGCTGCGGCGTCGAACTCGCCAACGCCTTCGGCGAGCTGACCGACCCTGACGAGCAGCGCCGCCGCTTCGAAGCCGACATGGACGAGAAGCAGACGATCTACGGCGAGCGCTATCCGGTCGACGAAGATTTTCTCGCCGCGCTGAAAATCATGCCCGAAGCCTCGGGCTCGGCGCTTGGTTTCGACCGCCTGGTCATGCTCGCCACCGGCGCCGTCCGCGTCGACGACGTCATCTGGACGCCGGTCGCCGGCGGCGATTACTGACGACGACCGCCCGTCTGGCGCATCTTTCCCTTCTCGGTTACCGTTACGGCAACCCGCGCAGGCGCATAGCGATGGCGGGGCCTGCCTGCCATGCCGAAATCAGAGGGGAATCCATGCTTTATCTGCTTGCATTGCTGATCGGCGTCGTCGCTGGTCTGCGCGCCATGACCGCGCCGGCCGCGGTCGCCTGGGGCGCCTGGCTCGGCTGGCTGCCGCTGTCGGGCACATGGGCCGGCTTCATGGGCCACTGGATCGCGGTCGCTATCTTCACGGGGCTTTCGCTGGTCGAACGCTTCGGCGACCAGCTCCCCTCGACACCGAGCCGCAAGGTTCCCATCCAGTTCGGCACGCGGCTGGTCAGCGGCGCCTTCGCCGGCGCGATCATCGGCACGGCGGGCGGCGCGCTGATTGCCGGCCTCATTGCCGGCATCGTCGGCGCGGCGATCGGCACCTACGGCGGCGCGGAAGTCCGCTCGCGGCTCGCCCGCTCCTTCGGCCGCGACCTGCCCGCCGCCCTCATCGAGGACGCCGTCGCCATCCTGCTCGCCTTCCTCGTCGTCTCGGCCGTCACATGACCGGAACGAAATTCGACGCCATCGTGATCGGCGCCGGCCAGGCCGGTCCTCCCCTCGTCGGCCGGCTCACCGCTGCCGGCCAGACCGTCGCCCTGATCGAGCGCAAGCTCTTCGGCGGCACCTGCGTCAACACCGGCTGCAAGCCGACCAAGACGATGGTCGCCAGCGCCTACGCCATGTTCATGGCGCGCCGCGCCGCCGACTATGGCTTCTCGACCGGCGGCGACGTCAGGGCCGACATGAAGGCTGTCGCGGCGCGCAAGGACAGGGTGATCATGGATTCCCGCTCCGGCGTCGAGGACTGGCTCGCCGGCATGGAGCGCTGCACCCTCTTCCGCGGCCACGCGACCTTCCTCTCCCCGCATGAGGTCAGCGTCAACGGCGAGACGATTTCCGCCGACCGCATCTTCATCAATGTCGGCGGCCGCGCCAACATCCCCGCCATGCCCGGCATCGACAAGGTCAGCTATCTCACCAACTCGACCATGATGGATGTCGATTTCCTGCCCGAGCATCTCGTCATCGTCGGCGGCAGCTATATCGGGCTGGAATTCGCGCAGATGTTCCGCCGCTTCGGCAGCAGGGTGACCGTCATCGAGAAGGGGCCGCGTCTGATCGGCCGCGAGGATCCCGAGGTCTCGGACGCCATCAAGACGATCCTCGAGGACGAAGGCATCGCCTTCCGCCTGAAGGCCGAATGCATCTCCTTCGCCCCGCACGAGAAGGGCGTATCGGTCGGCGTCGATTGCGACTATGGCGACCGCACCGTCGTCGGCACGCATGTCCTGCTCGCCATCGGCCGCGTCCCCAACACAGGCGATCTCGGCCTTGACAAGGCGGGCGTGAAGATCGACCAGCGCGGCTACATCACCGTCGACGACGAGCTGCGCACCAGCCAGCCGCACATCTTTGCGCTCGGCGACTGCAACGGCCGCGGCGCGTTCACCCACACCGCCTACAACGACTTCGAGATCGTCGCGGCGAACCTGCTCGACGGCGATATCAGGCGCCTCAGCGACCGCAAGACTGCTTACGCCCTCTACATCGACCCGCCCCTCGGACGCGCCGGCATGACCGAGACCGAGGCGAGGAAGTCGGGGCGCAAGATCCTCGTCGGCACGTGGCCGATGACCAGGGTCGGCCGCGCCGTCGAGCGCGGCGAGACCAAGGGTTTTCTGAAGATCGTCGCCGACGCCGACACCCAGGAATTGCTCGGCGCGGCGTTCCTCGGCGCCAGCGGCGACGAGGTCGTGCACGGCATACTCGACATGATCTACGCCAAGGCGCCCTACACCGTCATGCAGCGCATGGTGCCGATCCACCCGACCGTGTCGGAGCTTCTGCCGACCGTCATTGCGGAGATGAAGCCTGTCTGAGGCCCACGACCGCCTCGTTGCCGCCAGCTGCCCCCCTTTGGGACAAGATGGTTAGCCGACCCCGTGCTGCCGTGTTATGCTGATTCATGTTCGACGGTTTCATGCAGCCGTTTCGACCAGTTCGGCCTGCGGTCGAGCATAGCCGGACTACCCTCCCCGTTATTGTCTTCGCTGGCTTTGTCATTGGGCTTGTCCTGCTCGTCGGCTGGGCGACATGAGCCTCCTCATCCGCGAAGCGCGGCCGTCGGACCATGACGCCATCTGGTCGATTCTGGAGCCGATCCTCCGGGCGGGCGAGACATACGCGCTTCCCATGGATTGGACGGAGGAGCAGGCGATCTCCTACTGGTTCAGGCCCGGGAACACGGTCTTCGTCGCGGTGCGAGCTGACGAGGTGTTGGGGACATACTTCCTGCATGCCAATCAGCAAGGCGGCGGCGCCCATGTGGCCAATTGCGGCTACGCCACGGCGCTCCGGGCGCAGGGGCAGGGCGTAGCGTCGCTCATGTGTGAGCACTCGCTGCAGATCGCATCCTCCCTCGGCTTTCTCGCCATGCAGTTCAATTTTGTGATCAGCACCAACCGGCGCGCCGTCGATCTTTGGCGGCGCTTCGGTTTTGAGATCGTTGGCACGCTTCCCAAGGCTTTCAATCACCCACGCTTTGCTTTGGTCGACGCGTTCGTGATGCATCGCTTCTTGTAGCAGTTGCGCAGGTTCGATCGCTGCGGCAGGATCGCGGCCGGTAGGAGGGTCGTGGTGCCGGCATCTCGGGCGCATAATCTTGCTTGGATTGTTTTTGCGGGGATGGCGCTTTCGGCCTGCGCCACGGCCGATGTCGGCCCCATCAACACCCATGTCGTCGATGCGGGCCGCGCCTCGCCTGAATTCGTGCCCGACCCGGCGGACGACGGCTCGATGGTCGTCGGCCTTGCCATTTCCGGCGGCGGCACGCGCGCCGCGGCCTTCGGTTACGGCGTCCTGACCGGGCTCGACCAGATCGTGGTCGACCAGCGTCCGAAGCGGCGCACCGCTGTCGACGACATCCGCATGATCTCGGGCACCTCAGGTGGCGCCGTGACTGCCGCCTATTTCGGTTACCGCGGCGGCGGTTATGCCGATCTGCGCGAGCGCTTCCTTCTCGCCGACGCCGAGAAGGAGCTGAACCTCTCGAAATATTCGCCCGCCAATCTGGTCCGCATCTATGAGGGCGGCGCCAACGATCTCTCGACCTTCGCCGCCTGGCTCGACCGCAACGTCTTCGACGGCGCCACCTACAGCGCCTTCCGCCGGAGTGACGCGCCGATCGTCTGGATAAACGCCTCCGACATCTATAACGGGACGCCTTTCGACTTCAGCTACGACACCTTCGCCGCGCTCTGCAGCGATCTCGACAAGGTGCGGATCGCCGACGCGGTCGCCGCGTCGGCCGCCTTTCCGGTCGTATTCAGGCCTGTCGTCGTGTCGACTGCGGCCACCGCGCCAAAATGCGACTACCGGCAGCCGGAATGGCTGACCCGCGCGCTTGCGGACCCCGCCGCCTCGGTGCGCCTCAAGGCCTATGCGCGGTCGCTCCGGACCTATCACGACAATCCTGACATCGACTACATCAAGCTCCTCGACGGCGGCCTCACCGACAATATCGGCATCACCGGCTTCGCAATGGAACGCGCCGCGGCGAAGACGCCTCACGGCCCCCTTTCGGCCGCGGAGGCTGTGAAGCTGAAAAACTTCGTCTTCATCGTCGTCGATTCCAGCGTCGAGACCAGGGGCGACTGGGTGAAGACCCTCAAGGGTCCGAAGCTTCCGCAGATGACGGCCGCCGTCTCCAACGCCGGCATCCGCTCTTCGGTGCGCGACGAATTCGATGCGTTGACGCTCTCCGTCGAACTCTGGCGTCGCCAGCTCGTCGCCTGGCGCTGCGGCCTGCCGCGCGAGACCGTGCTGCAACTGCGCGGCACGCTCGCCGGCTGGGACTGCCGCGATGTGAGCTTCGTGGTGGAGGATGTCACCTTCGAGGATTTTCCGCCCGAGGAGCGCGCCCGGCTCAACGCCATCGAGACCCGTCTCAAGCTCCCAGCCGATCAGGTCGACCTGTTGATCTCGGCAGGCCGCGAGGCGGTCCAGTCCAACGTGCGCCTGCAGCAGGCCTTCGACGCGGTCCGCCGCCGCGCCGGCGTCGCTCCGCTTACCGCCTCGGCCGACTAAAAGGCCAACGAGGTCGGTGCGCCCGATGCCTTGCCGGCGAGGCGGCATATTGGACATAAGAATGACTTTACACTGTGGTTTGGGTAGCGCTACCATCTTTGTTGCGCGAGATTTGCGAGGAAAGCAGGCAGCGCCGAAAGCAATTCCAGGAAGTGGGAACCGGTTTTCCTTCTGGAATTGCGAAAACAAGGTGTCAGATCATTCATCACGCCCACGCCTGATGATTTGATCTAGGATAAAAGACGCTTTCTCTCGAAGGGCGTCACAGATCAGCCGTTCGGGAGGAACGATGGCGTCTGTTGGAATTCGCGAAGTACGCAAGTCGTTTGGTTCAACTGAAATCCTGCACGGCGTGAGCATCGACATCGTCGATGGCGAATTCGTCACCCTTGTCGGCCCCTCGGGCTGCGGCAAGTCCACCCTGCTCAGGATGATCGCCGGGCTGGAGGGCGTCACCAGCGGCCAGATTTCGATCGGCGAGCGGGTCGTCAACAATGTCGCGCCCAAGGAGCGCGACATTGCCATGGTCTTCCAGAACTACGCGCTCTACCCGCACATGACGGTGGCGGAGAACATGGCTTTCTCGCTGAAGCTGAAGAACGCGCCGAAGGCGGAGACCGAAACGCGCGTGCAGCGCGCCGCCGAGATCCTCGGCCTCGTGCCGCTGCTTGCGCGCTACCCGCGCCAGCTCTCCGGCGGCCAGCGCCAGCGCGTCGCCATGGGCCGCGCCATCGTGCGCGACCCGCAGGTCTTCCTGTTCGACGAGCCGCTCTCCAACCTCGACGCCAAGCTGCGCGTCGCCATGCGCGCCGAGATCAAGGAGCTGCACCAGCGCCTGAAGACCACCACCGTCTACGTCACCCACGACCAGATCGAGGCGATGACCATGGCCGACAAGATCGTCGTCATGCATGACGGCATCGTCGAGCAGATCGGCCGTCCGCTCGATCTCTACGACCGTCCCGACAATCTCTTCGTCGCGAGCTTCATCGGTTCGCCCGCCATGAACTTCCTGCACGGCGAGATCGGCGGCGACGGCAGCCCGGCCTTCCGCGGCAAGGGCGGCGTGTCGCTGCGGCTCAATGGCTCTGCCGGGGCCGCCGGCGGCACGCCGGTCGTGCTCGGTGCGCGGCCCGAGCACCTGAAGCTCTCCGACGACGGCTTTCCGGTCGAGATCGTCGTCGTCGAGCCCACCGGCTCGGAGATCCAGATCATCGGCCGCACGCCGGGCGGCGAGGAGATCGCCGCCAATTTCCGCGAGCGCCATGCCTTCGAGCCCGGCCAGACGGTGAAACTCACCGTCGAGCCGAACCTCATCCACCTCTTCAACGGAGAAACCGGAAAGCGGCTCTGAGCGACAGACCCAAACCGCCCGAACCGGACGGACTGCGAATAACTGGGAAGATCTCACAAGGAGGAAGTGACGATGAAATTCACCAGACGTGACGTGATCCGCACCGGCGCGGCAGCTGCCGCCGGCGTGGTCGGCAGCAAGCTGATCGGCTCGCCGGCCTTCGCCCAGAGCGCGCCGACCTACACGCCGGAAGCCGGCGCTACCTTGCGCGTGCTGCGCTGGTCGCCCTTCGTGCAGGGCGACGAGGACCAGTGGATCGCCAACACCAAGCGCTTCACCGACGCCACCGGCGTGCAGATCCGTATCGACAAGGAAAGCTGGGAGGACATCCGCCCGAAGGCAGCGGTGGCCGCCAATGTCGGCTCCGGCCCCGACATCATGTGGGTCTGGTTCGACGACGCGCACCAGTACCCCGACAAGCTGCTCGACGTCACCGACCTCGCCGACTATCTCGGCAAGAAGTACGGCGGCTGGTACGAGGGCGGCAAGGGCTACGCCACCAAGGACGGCAAGTTCATCGGCCTGCCGCTCGCCGCGATCGGCAACGCCATCGTCTACCGCGACAGCTGGGTCAAGGAAGCCGGCTTCCAGGAATTCCCGAAGGACACCGCCGGGTTCCTCGAACTCTGCAAGGCGCTGCAGAAGACCGGCCACCCGGCCGGCTTCACCCACGGCCATGGCGTCGGCGACGGCAACAACTACGCCCACTGGCTCTTGTGGAGCCACGGCGGCAAGATGGTCGACGAAGGCGGCAAGGTCGTCATCAACAGCCCCGAGACGATGAAGTCCATCGAATATGCGATGGAGCTCTACAAGACCTTCATCCCCGGCACCGAGAGCTGGCTCGACGTCAACAACAACCGCGCCTTCCTCGCCGGCGAGCTCGGCGTCATCGCCAACGGCATCTCGGCCTACCGGACCGCCAGAACCAACAAGGACAACGATCCCAAGCTCACCGAAATCGCCGACGACATCCGCACCACCAACCTGCCGATCGGCCCGGTCGGCCAGTCGGTCGAACTGCATCAGACGACCACCGCGGTGATCTTCAACTACACGCCCTATCCGAACGCGGCGAAGGCCTATCTGCAGTTCATGTTCGAGAAGGAGCAGATGAACGACTGGATCGAGAAGTCCGCGGGTTATTGCTGCCAGTCGCTGAAGGCTTATGCCGACAACCCGATCTGGACATCCGACCCCAACGCGGTCGCCTACTCCAAGGCGTCGGAGACGCTCCGCCCCAACGGCTATGCCGGCCCGCTCGGCTACGCGTCCGCCGCCACCATGGCCGACTACGTGCTGGTCGACATGTTCGCCAAGGCCGTCACCGGCCAGGCGACGCCGCAGGAGGCCATGGAAGAAGCAGAGAAGCGCGCCAACCGGTATTATCGGGTCTAAGAGCGCCAGCCGTTCGACCCCCCGCTCCGGCCCTTCGGGCCGCCTCTCCCCCGCTCGACGGGGGAGAGGAACCAACCGGTCGGATCGCTTGGCACCCTTCCTCTACCCCACGCGAGTGGGGGAGAGGTGGCTCGCCCGGAGGGCGAGACGGAGTGGGGGCAAATGGCGCCGGCGCTCTTGAAAGGCGGCGGTTCCCAAAGACGCTGTCAGGCTGAGGAAGACAATGGCCTCCACGACCACAATCGCCCCTGCCGCAAGCCCGCCGCTAGCCAAGCGCCTCACCGAAAGCCGCGGCTTTCCCTCCTTCGGCTTCATGCTGCCGGCGGCCGCGCTGCTGCTCGTCTTCCTCACCTATCCGCTGGGCTTGGGCGTCTGGCTCGGCTTCACCGACGCCAGGATCGGCCGTGACGGCGTCTTCATCGGGCTGGAGAACTACGAATATCTCTGGGACGACAGCGTCTTCTGGCTCTCGGTCTTCAACACGCTGCTCTACACCGTCTCGGCCTCGATCCTGAAATTCGTCCTCGGCCTCTGGCTGGCGCTGCTCCTCAACGAGAACCTGCCGATCAAATCCTTCTTCCGCGCCGTCGTGCTGCTGCCCTGGGTGGTGCCGACCGTGCTGTCGGCCATCGCCTTCTGGTGGATTTACGATTCCCAGTTCTCGATCATCTCCTGGGCGCTGATCGAGATGGGCATCATCGACCAGCGCATCAACTTCCTCGGCGATCCTACCAATGCGCGCGCCTCGGTGATCGCGGCAAACGTCTGGCGCGGCATCCCCTTCGTCGCGATCACCCTGCTCGCCGGCCTGCAGACCATCCCGCAATCGCTCTACGAGGCGGCGACGCTCGACGGCGCCAGCCGCTGGCAGCTCTTCCGCTTCGTCACCCTGCCGCTCTTGACCCCCATTATCGCCATCACCATGACCTTCTCGGTGCTGTTCACCTTCACCGACTTCCAGCTCATCTACGTGCTGACGCGCGGCGGCCCGGTCAACGCCACCCACCTGATGGCGACGCTCTCCTTCCAGCGCGGCATTTCGGGCGGCCTGCTCGGCGAGGGCGCGGCGATCGCGGTGGCGATGATCCCCTTCCTGCTCGCCGCCATCCTCTTCTCCTATTTCGGGCTGCAGCGCCGCAAATGGCAGCAGGGCGGAGGCGACTGAGATGACCGTGACCGAAGTCCGCAAGCACGCCGCCGGCCCAAAGGGTGGTGACGAAGGCGGCATGGGCTATCTGCAGAGCGTGCCGCGCCGCGTCGTCACCATCTGGCTGCCGCTTCTCATCTTCCTCTTCGTTCTGCTCTTCCCGTTCTACTGGATGGCGATCACCGCGGTGAAGCCGAACAACGAGATGACCAACTTCAACGACTTCAGCCCGTTCTGGGTGGTCGAGCCGACGCTGCAGCACATCCGCTACCTGCTCTTCGAGACCTCCTATCCGGGCTGGCTCTGGAACACGGTCCTCATCTCGGTCGCCTCGACCTTCCTGTCGCTGCTCGCCGCCGTCTTCGCCGCCTACGCCATCGAGCGGCTGCGCTTCTCCGGCTGGCGCCAGGTCGGGCTGGCGATCTTCCTCGCCTATCTGGTGCCGCCGTCGATCCTCTTCATCCCGCTCTCGGTGATGGTCTTCCAGCTCGGCCTCTACGACACGCCGTTCGCGCTGATCCTCACTTACCCGACCTTCCTCGTGCCCTTCTGCACATGGCTCCTGATGGGCTATTTCCGCTCGATCCCCTACGAGCTCGAGGAATGCGCGCTGATCGACGGCGCCAGCCGCTGGCAGATTCTCACAAAAATCATCCTGCCGCTGTCGGTGCCGGGCCTCATCTCGGCCGGCATCTTCGCCTTCACGCTCTCCTGGAACGAGTTCATCTACGCGCTGACCTTCATCCAGTCATCGGAGAACAAGACGGTGCCGGTCGGCGTGCTCACCGAACTCGTCCGCTCCGACGTCTACGAATGGGGCGCGCTGATGGCCGGCGCGCTGATCGGCTCGCTGCCGGTCGTCATCCTCTATTCCTTCTTCGTCGAGCACTACGTCTCGTCGATGACCGGTGCTGTGAAGGAGTAGCCGGCCGTTCTTACGTCATTCCGGGGCCGCGGAGCGGAACCCGGAATCCAGAGCGTCGGCGCTGAAGACATGAGATGCGCCCGCCATGATCGGAGCGAGATCGGAGGCAGTCGGACAACTGGACGAAGGCCAGCGTGCTGGATTCCGGGTTCCGCTCCGCGGCCCCGGAATGACGATGACTGAAACGAACTCGTGAAGGCTACTCCCCTACTCCCCTACATTCTCCTTGACCGCCGCCCGCACCAGCGCCTTCAGCGCCGCCGCGTCGATCTCATCCCCCTCGAAAACATCGATCGCCCGCCGCTGCTTCCCGTCCAGGCTCGAATTGAACAGCCCCTTCGGATCGGGAAGCGAAGCACCCCTCTCGAAGGTCAGCTTCACCTTGTCCTTGTAGGTCTCGCCGGTGCAGATAATGCCGGCGTGCTCCCACACCGGAACGCCCGACGGGTTCGAGGGCTTTCGCCACTTCACCGTCTCGACCACCTCAGGATCGGCCTGCCTGATGATCGCCCGCAGCTTCGCGAGCGTCTCGCCGCGCCAGCCGCCGAGTTCCGCGATCTTGGCGTCGATCAGCTGAGAAGCCGATTCTGCTTCCTCCCGCGTGGCGTCACTCTTCTTTACAGTCGCCATAATGCTCCTTGTCGCCTCCCGTGCTCGGCAGCCCTTAGCGACGTGCGGCAGGCTGAAACAGTTCGATGAGATTGCCTGAAGGATCTTCCAGCAGGATCTGCGATCCTCCCGGTCCCGTCACGATGTCGTTCCGAAACTTGAGGCCACTAGACCGCAGCCGCTCCATCTCGGCCTTGAGATCGGCGACCACCAGCTCGAAGCGGTTCCAGCCGCCGGGCTCCGGGCGTCGCCCGTCCGGCATCGGACGCCCGGCGGAACTCTTCTCTCCGCTCAGAAGCAGCCTGAGCCCCCCGCGCTTCACATCGGCAAAGGCAGGCGCCGCGTTGGATATCTGCTCAAAGCCGAGATGCGTCACATACCAGTCCACCGACGCCTGCACATCGTTGACCATGTAGCGGACATTGACCTGTTCCTGGGCCACGAGAGCCTCCCGTTTTCAGAAGCCCCCCGATACTAATCGTTACGGCGCATCCGCGTTCCCGGACCGGACATCCCTCACAACTTCTCGCCCGGCAATTTGCTCGCCTGCTTCACCCAGTCGGTGAACTGCTTTTCGTCCAGCTTGCCCTCGTAGATGTCGAGGTACCTCACGCCGGGATGCTTCGACGCGCCCGCCGGCTGGGGATCGAGCTGGTCGCCGCGGAAGAAGGTCACCTTCACGTATTTTGTGAAGACGTGATAGCTGAGGAACCAGAAATCGTCCTCGGCGCCGTAGAAGGGCGAGTTCCACTTCACCGCCTTCTTCACGCCGGGAACCGTGCGCTCGATGATCGCGTCGAGCCGCTTGCCGACGTCGCGCTTCCACTCCGGCATCGCCGCGATATAGGCCTGTACCGGCTCGTCGCCATAGCCTTTCGCGATCTGCGGATTGCCGCCCGAAAGCAGCACGACTTCGCCGGGTTTCTTCGGTGTCGCTGCCTTGGGTTCTTTCTTGCCGGCCATGTCGGAAAACTCCAGGAGCAATTCCAGGAAAAGTGGGAACCGGTTTTCCGCGGGAATTGCGTTGATCGATCTACAGCGGGTTCAGCACAAATCTTCCATACGCAATGAACGCGCATATGGCCGCCACGACAAGCCAGTAGATCAACTGGCCGTGGTTCGGGTCGCCCGAGGCGAGATGCAGCACGCAATAAAGAAGCATGATCGCGGCGATGCCGACTGCCGCCAGCGGGGCCAGGATGGCGAGCGGCTTGTAGGCCGCCGGGACCAGCAGCCCGACCACGCAGGCAAGTTCGAAGGCGCTGATCGCCAGCCAGGCCCCCTGCGGGATGGCGGCGAGCGACGGCAGGTTTTGCGCGGGATTGGAAAACTTCCAGATGGCGCCGACCGCCGTGTGCAGGGCGAGGAGGATTTGCAGGACCCAAAGGAGAATGTTCACGGGGGAATGCCTCTTTGGTTGAAGGTTGAGCTGCCTGCCGGCGCGCGATGCGGCCCGCGCTCCAGCAGGATGACAGGCAGCCGGTGAAAGGTCAGTCCGTCCGCGCCAGCACCTCTTCCAGTTTTGCGAGGAATTCCCGCCAACCCGCCTTGGCCCCGCCGAAAGCCTGCTTCTGGTCCGGCCGGAAGCCCGACTGCTCGACGCGCAGGCGCGTTCCCTTTTCTGTCGGCACGAGTGTGAAGGTCACCACGCTCTTGAGATCGTAGGCCGCGTCCTCATGCGAAAAGTCCCATTTGTAGGTGAGCGTCCTGTTCGGCTCGACGACAAGCACCTCGCAGTCCAGCACGCCGCCCCATTCGCCGGTGAGGTTGAAACGATGGCCGACTTCCGGTCTGAAATCGTTCTTCATCAGCCACTCCTCGATCAGATGCGGTTGGGTGAGAGCGCGCCAGATCTTTTCCGGTGGATGCGGGATTTCCCGCTCGACCGCGACGGATCGCGTTTCGGTCGCCCTGTCGTTCATTGGTCCATCCTTTTGAGCAGGTCTTCGAGGTCGTCGAATTTTCTCTCCCAGAAGCCGCCCATCTCCTTCGTCCAGTCGATCAGGGGAGCAAGGGAACCCGGCTGCGCGCTGTAATGCGTCTGGCGGCCGGCATGGCGGTCGCGCACCAGCCCGGCCTGCTTCAGCACGCCGAGATGCTTTGACACCGCCGGCTGCGACACCCCGGCCGTGGCCGTCAACGCCCCGACCGTCTGCTCTCCCTCGCGGCACAGCCGCTCGAAGATCGCCCGCCGCGTCGGGTCGGCGAGCGTCCTGAAAAGCACGTCGTGGGCATCGGCCATTCGGGATCGATAACTCTGCAGTTATGATTAACATATAACCAACGGGCTATGGATCGTCAAGCTGGCCGCTTCTGCGTGGATGGTTTTCTCCGCCAACCCATTGATTTCCCACGATCACAAGAAAATTCAGCGGCTGTTTATTCACACCCATCCCGCCCGAGCGATACTCCTCGCATCGCCCTCGCGGGAACCCTGGTCCGGACCAGGGA
>VFQN01006415.1_pt1 | contig 13442 bp, 8 predicted proteins | sample 3512371 | NCBI WGS metagenome assembly VFQN01 (sample SAMN10412370, study PRJNA504923) | tailings metagenome | isolation source: Replicate 2 from Balatoc abandoned mine | place: Philippines: Itogon, Benguet | collected 2017-08-28
ATTCAGCATGCAGGGCAGCTCGGGGCAGCCGGGAGGTTCCGCAGAGGGACCTCTGGGTGTTGGTGAGTGATCGCTTCACGTCGGCCCCGATGCTGCCCGAGGCTGCCGCACAGGGGGTTTTCGCGTGGGCGTAGTCGGGACAGCAGCCGCCCAAGTGTCGCTCCACACCGCCCGTGCGTCCCCTCTCTCCTTCGTAATGAATCCGTCCACCAACCGGAGGACGCGCAGCCGACCTCGTGACCGGCTGATGAAGCTCGACGGCAGTGGCAGGTGGCGCTTCGAGCCGGTCGCGTTCAGCGCGCCGCCGCCGTTCTCACTGTTGCTGCGCGCGGTTGTGAATGCAGGGGGCGTCCAGTTGGCGTTTCTGCAGCCGCTCTCGTGCTCACCTGGGCATTTTCTGCGCGGAGACCATGCACACTCGCGCTCGAACGGTGGCTCCTGTCTGGCACGCGTCCTGCGGTCCGTATCGCGGTGCACCGGGAGATCCAGGAACGCAGCTACCGGTTCGGCCGCGACGTGATGCGATACGCCGTGGCGTGCGAGTCGCAGTCCCCAGTGGGCCGCGACCTCCTGCGGCAGCTCGTTCGTGCGGCCACGTCGGTCGGGGCCAACCTGCAGGAGGCGCAGGCCGCGCTCAGCCGGCCTGACTTCATCCACACGGTCGGCATCGCCCGAAAGGAAGCATTCGAGGCGAGATTCTGGCTGCGGCTGCGCCGGGACCTGTGCCCGGACGACCGGACCTTGTCGTCTCTTCAGGAGGAAGCAGACGCGATCTGCCGGATTCTCTCGGCGATTCTGATCACCGCCAGGAAGAACCAATTCAAGGGTCAGCATTCGGAATGAAGGGAGCGGTGCACTGTCGATCCCGGCCGCCCTCACGATCCACCGGCTGGACAGCCGTCCCTACCGTGACCCTGCCCTTCATTCTGAACTCTGAACTTTGAACTGCTCTACGGTGTTTCCACCTTCTCCCGGCCCTGGCCGGTGAACCACGAGAGATCGACCTCCTTGCCGCGCGCGGGCAGCGAGCGGTGGTACTCCAGCAGCGGCCGGTCGTCGGTGAGCAGCGGACCCTCGCCCACGAAGGCGCGCATCGTCGCGGCGTCGCCGCTGTAGGCACCCATCAGCGCGTCGTACGAGTCGAGTCCCGCCGACGCCAGTGCCGTCCTCGTGCGCGCGTCCTGCAGCTTGAGCTCGTAGGCCGCGCGGCTCACGGCGAGCGGCACCTTCGTGCCGACCATGAGCGTGCCGCCGTTCCACAGGGTCGCGTCGGGGAAGACCGACAGGAACGTCCGCATGATGAGGTCGTACTCGACCTTCGGGCGATGCCCGATCCACTGGAGCATCACGCCGTCCTCCTTCAGCGCCGCGCGTGCGAGCGTGAAGTACTCGCGCGAGTACACGAGACCGGCGCCCGCGTGCTCCGGCTGGATGATGTCGGCCGTGATCACGTCGTACTTCCGCTTCGTCAACGCCAGGTAGTTGCGTCCGTCCGACACCTGCAGGTGGACGTTCGGCTGGCGCAGCACGTCGTGGTTCACGTGTGCGAACAACGATGCGCCACGGACCACGCTGTCGGACAGCTCGACGACGTCGACTTCCACTCCACCGTGGCGAGCCACGGCCCCCGGCGTCGCGCCGCCGCCGAGGCCGATCACGAGGGCCTCACGCGGGGCCGGATGAATCGCCATCGGAAAGTGCCCGATGCTCGCGTGCAACTGCACCATCGGGTACGAGTCGTTGGCCTGGTGCAGCCCGTCGAGGTACATCACGCGCGTGCCGCCGGGCTCGCGATTGACCGAGACGGTGGTCTGCACCCCCTCCTCGCGCCAGAGCACGACCTCGCCGCGTGGGTACCGGCGCCCGATCGTCACCTCGAACAGGTCGGCCTGCAGTGTCGCAAGCCGGACACACGCGACCACGGTCAACATCGCCGGGATCACCAGCCGCCGGGCCTGCGAGGCCCGCGTGGCGAGCACCAGCCCGCTCACCACGTAGACTCCCGCCGCCAGCCCGAGACTCACGCGACTGCCGAAGAGCGGCAGCAGCACGAATCCTCCGAGCACGGCGCCCGCGATCGCGCCAATCATGTTCACGGCGTAGGCCACGCCGATCCGCCGGGCGAGGGTCGGATCGGCCGGGTCGCCGGCGCCCGACCACACCCGCAGGGCGATGGGGAACGCCAGGCCCATCAGCAGCGCGCTCGGCAGGATGGCGATCACCGAGGCCTGGATCGGGGCAGACGTCTTCCACCCGAGCTGATACGTCGTGGTGAGCAGCAGCAGCGAGGCGAGCACCGCCACGCCTGTGGCCATGTTCACCAGGGACAGTGTCCTGACCCAGTCACGCTCGCGGCGCAGCAACGGCGTGGCCAGGAAGCTCCCGGCCGAGATGCCGCCCAGCACCGTGGCGAGCATCGTCGTGAACGCGTACGTCGTGGCGGGCAGAATCAGCACGAGCATTCGGAACCAGATCACCTCGAGGGCCAGTGATGCGAGGCCCGAGAGCGCGAAGAACAGCAGGACGAGCCGGCGGGTGAGGCCCGTTGCCGGCGCCACGTCATCGTTCGGCGCGGTGCCGGATGCCGGCGACGGCACGTGCCCAGCCGTCGAGGGCATCGGCACCGAGGTCGTGCCGCGCGCCAGCAGGAACGCCAGCGCCGCCACCACGACGTTCAGCGAGGCGGCCACGAGGAACGTGCCGCGCAGGCCGAGGCCACCTATCAGATAGAATCCGGCGAGGATGGCACCGGTGATGGCGCCGCCCGCGTTCACGGCGTAGAGCAGGCCGACGCGCGGACCGAGATCGCCCCTGGTGACCACCGACGAGCGGACGACCAGCGGCAGGGTCGCGCCCATCAGGGCCGTCGGCACGATCAGCACGGCCGCCGAGCAGGCCAGGCGGGCGAGCGTGAGCACGGCGAAGTTGTCGGGGATGGCGCTGGCCACGCCGGCGTACAGCGACTGCGCGGCGGCAAGCAGCGCGGGGGTCGCCAGCGCCGAGGCCCCGATGGCCAGCTCGGTGACGGCGAACCAGCGCAGCGGGTGGCGCACGCGATCGGCGAGGCGCCCGGCGACGAGGCTGCCGATGGCCAGGCCGCCCATGAAGCTGGCGAGCACGGTGCTGGCCGCGTAGGCCGTGACGCCGAACACGACGGCCAGCAGGCGCAGCCACAGCACCTGGTACATCAGGCCGCTGATGCCCGAGAGATAGAACGCGGTCGCCACTACGGGAAGCGACGGACCGCTCGGTCTGACTATTTCGCCACGCATGCGCGACCGACATCCTACCCGAGCCAGCGGTCCGGCCCTGCCTCTACCCGCCGACCATCAAGGGGCGGAGTACGTCTCCGGACTCGTCGAGCGCGTGACGTACCACGATCCCGAAAGCGGATTTGCCGTCCTCCGGGTCGCCCTCCGTAGTCATCGCGGGCCCGCGACCCTGGTGGGACACGTCGCCCAGGTGGCCGTCGGCGAGCACGTGCACGCCACGGGCGCCTGGGTGCAGGACCGCGTGCACGGCCAGCAGTTCAAGGCCGACTGGATTCGCGTGTCGCCCCCCGACTCGCCGGAGGGCCTCGAGCGCTACCTGGGGTCGGGCCTGATCAAGGGCATCGGACCGCACCTGGCGCGTCAGCTCGTGCAGGCGTTCGGCACCGGGGTGTTCGACGTGATCGACCGCGAGCCGGACCGCCTGCTCGACATCCCCGGCATCGGTCGCGTCCGTGCCCGACGCATCGTCGAGAACTGGCAGGGACAGCGGGCGGTGCGCGAGATCATGGTGTTCCTCCACACCCACGGCGTGAGCACGAGCCGCGCCGTGCGCATCCACCGCACCTACGGCGCCGACGCCGTCAAGGTGCTCTCCGAGGATCCCTACCGGCTGGCCCGCGACATCCGCGGCATCGGTTTCCTCACGGCCGATCGCATCGCCCGCAACCTCGGCGTGCCGCTCGATGCGATGAGCCGCCGGCGCGGGGCGCTGCAGCATGTCCTGACGGAAGCAGTCGAGCAGGGACACTGCGCACTGCCGACCAGCGAGCTGCGCGAAAAGACGGCAGCGCTGGTGGCCTTGTCACCCGCGCTGATCGACGAGGCCATCGCGCTGGAGGTCGAGTCCGGTGCGCTCGTGACCGCGAGCATCGACGCGACGCCCGTGCACGCGCTGGCGTCACTCGACGCCTCGGAGCGGACGGTCGCGTCGCGCCTCGCGGATCTCGCGGCGCGGCCGCGGCCGTGGCCAGCCATCGAGGCCGAGCGCGCCGTGCCCTGGGTCGAGACGCGTCTCGGCATCGTGCTCTCGCCCAGCCAGCGGGTGGCCGTCGCGCAGGCACTCGACGCGCGGGTGCTCGTGCTGACTGGCGGGCCAGGCGTCGGCAAGACCACGGTGCTCCGGGCCATCCTCGGCATCCTCATGGCCAAGGGCGTGCGTCCCCTCCTGGCGGCGCCGACCGGCCGCGCAGCCCGGCGCATGTCGGAGGCGACGGGGCTCGAGGCCAGGACCATCCACCGTCTGCTCGAGATCAACCCGCAGGACGGCCGATTCCGGCGCGGTCCGCGTCACCCCCTCGAAGGCGACCTGCTCGTGGTGGACGAATCGTCGATGGTGGACGCGGTGCTCATGGCCCACCTGCTGCAGGCCGTGCCCTCGTCGATGAGCCTCCTGCTCGTCGGCGACGTCGATCAACTGCCCTCGGTCGGCCCCGGTCAGGTGCTGGCCGACGTGATCGACTCGGGGCGCATCCCGGTGGCGCGTCTCACCGAGATCCATCGCCAGTCGGCCGAAAGCCGGATCGTGCTCGCCGCGCACGCGATCAACGCGGGCCGGATGCCGGCATTCAGCCAGGCGGGGCAGGGCGACTGCTTCTTCGTCGAGGCCGAGGACGCCGACCGCGCGCTGCAGCGGTTGCTGCAGATCGTCTCCGAACGGATCCCCCAGCGCTTCGGGCTCGACCCGGTGCGCGACGTGCAGGTGCTCTGCCCGATGAATCGCGGCGGACTCGGGGTGCAGGCGCTCAACCAGGCGCTGCAGCGGCTGCTCAATCCGCACGGCGCGCCCGCCATCGAGCGACACGGCGAGCGGTTCGCCGTGGGCGACAAGGTGATGCAGATCGAGAACGACTACGACAAGGAGGTCTACAACGGCGACCTCGGCGTCGTGTCGGCGATCGCGTCCGAAGAGGAGACGCTCACGGTGGACTTCGACGGCCGGCCGGTCGTCTACGACTTCGGCGATCTCGATCGTCTCGTGTTGGCCTACGCCACGACCGTCCACAAGGCCCAGGGCTCGGAGTACCCGGCCGTCGTCATCCCGGTGACGACGCAGCACTATCCGATGCTGCAGCGGCACCTGCTCTACACGGGCGTCACGCGCGGGAAGTCCCTCGTCGTACTCGTCGGCCAGGCCCGGGCGCTGGCCATCGCCGTGCGCGGCGTTCAGGCCCGGCGCCGCTGGTCGCAGCTGAAGGATCTCCTGGCCTCCGCCGGGCGGGGCATCACCCCATCGCCGCCGGGCGATGGACCCCGCACTTGACGCCCCGCGGCCGATCGAGGACGCTGCCCGCATGTCGATCCTGTGTGCCGTCGACTTCTCGGCAGGGTCCGCCGTCGCGCTGAGGACGGCAGCCCGCATCTCCGCGGCGTTCTCGCAGCGCCTCACGGTGACGACGGTGGCCGATCCCCTGCTGGTGGCTGCCGAACGCGTGCAGGTCGGCGAGGACCCGCTCGCGCTGCTCACCGGCGCGCTGCGCGAGTTCATCGACGACACGCTCGGGCCTGGCCTGTCGCTCGCCTACCACCCCGTGGTCCCGCTGGGGAACCCGGCTGTCGAGATCTGCCGCGAGGCCGACGCGATGGATGCCCAGCTCGTGGTGCTGGCGACCCGCGGCGAGACGGGTGTCGGCAAGATGGTCGTCGGCTCGGTCGCCGAGCGCGTGCTGCGCACCACGACGCGGCCCGTACTGGTGGTGCCCCCATCCATCGCCAGCCTGCCGATCCGGACGCTCGGCGAGATGCACGACGTGCTGGCGCCCATCGACTTCCACGAGCACGCCGTGTCGGATGCCCGCGTGGCCCAGCGCGTGGCCAGGGCCAGCGGCGCGCAGTTGCGGCTGCTGCACGTGGTGCCCGACGCCGCAGGTGACCGGTGGACCGTCCTCCGGCCGCCGGTGGCCGCACTGCTCGAGGCGCAACTGCGCGGCGCGCGCCACACGGAGGTGGGTCGGGCCCACGAGGCGCTCAGGCGACTGGCCGGCGCGCTCGAGGGCGAGCCCTTGCCCGACGTCGAAGTCGTCCAGGGCAGCGTGGTCGAACAGATTGCGCACGCCGCCGATCGCGCCAGCGTCGATCTCGTGGTGATGGGCCTGCGCGGCACGCCTGGCCTCCTCGGCGCACGGGTGGGTGCCGTCGCCTATCGCGTCCTGTCCACCGCGCCGGTTCCGGTGCTGGCGTTGCCGCACGAGGCGCGCGAGGACGCGCTGGCGTTTCTCGAGTCGCGCTGAGGAGCGGGCGCGTCAGCGCCCGAGCACGAACGCGGCGATGGCCTCGGCCAGCGCCGGGTCCTCCCGGCCGGTTCTCGCGATCGTCGCCTGCCCGCGCCGCGCCAACGACTCGCACAGGAGCGCGGAAGGCGTGCCCGGCGCGTGGGTGACGCAGAGCGTCGGGCGCTCGAGTCGCAGGACCGCGGCGCGCGTGGACCAGTCGCTCGGCCCGATCGGCCGCAGCGCGAGCGCTGGCGGCTCGACCTCGAAGAAGGCGGTGGGGCCGGGGTCGACCAGCACCACACCAGCCAGCCGTCGCGACGAGGCCATCATCTCGCCCGCCACGGCGATCGTCTCCGCCCCGAACTCCCGCCCCCCGATGTAGACCGGCAGGCCCGTGCCCGCGAGCGCATCGGTCAGCCGCTGCAGTTCGAGGGCCACGTCGCGCGGAGACCGGCGCTGCCAGAACGACTCGAGGGCGTCGATGCCGACGACGTGGACACCGGCGTCGGCGAGCCGGCGGGCCGTCGACTCCTCCGGGTCGCGCCAGCCCCGCGACGACGACAGCAGCACCAGCATGCTCCGCGGACGCGAGGACCACGCAGCGGTCAACGGCAGGTCGAAGTGGCGCAGCCAGCGATCGACGGGCGTCGCGTCGCGCACGGGTTCGCGTGCGGCCATGCGGAGCGCAGCGTCGAGCGGCGCGCCCAGGTCGCGAGGCGAGTCCGCGCGTTGCCACCGCCCGTCGGCGGTGCTGGCAGGCGGGGTCGATCGCCAGGCCGGCACCTGGCAGGCAGGCGACGCCGCCGGGTCGCCGGCGCCGACGGCAATCGCCGCGGGCAGGACCGTCGCCGAGGCGCCGGCGAGAGCCGCCGCCGCGACGGGCGCGGCGCCCGCGTCGGCCACGACGACCGGCCGGGCATAGCGGGCGAGGCCCGCGTCGCGCTGCGCACGGCGCGAGATGTCCTCGATGCGATTGGCCGTCTCGACGCAGCCGTCCGACCCGGGCCAGGGGATCCGGCTGACGTCCACCTCCACCACCACCGCGCGTGCGGGGACGGCACTGGCCAGTGCGGTGCGTTCGGCCGTCGACGCTGCGCGATGGAGCAGCAGGACGACACCGGTGGGCTGTGCGCGGGGGATGAAGACGGGCGAGGTGCCCACGTGGGGCAGGTCCAACTGCACCTGCCGGCTGCCACGGCGCGCGTCGGGCCTGCTCTGGACGACGTCGTCACCCAGGCCTGCTCCGGCAGCGAGGCAGAGAATCACCCCCGCCGCCAGGCGACGTGCGGTTTCCCGGAGACGGGAGGGGCGCCCTGCCATGGACCTCCGTCGAGGCTAGCAGACATGCCGCCAGCCCGTCACGCGTCAGCCGTCATGCGCCATGCGCCATGCAGCGCTACGCCTCATCCCGCGCCCAGTCGCGCGCGCGTTCCACGGCGCGCTGCCACCGGCGATAGCGCCTGTCGCGCTCGCGGGCGTCGAGGGTCGGTGCGAACTCGCGATCCAGGGCCCAGTTGCGTCGCACGTCTTCGAGGTCGTCCCAGTAGCCCACCGCCAGCCCGGCCAGGTAGGCGGCGCCGAGCGCCGTCGTCTCGCCCACGGCCGGTCGCCGCACGGGCACGCCGAGCAGGTCGGCCTGGAAGTCGAGCAGGTGTGCGTTCACCGTGGCCCCTCCATCCACCTTGAGGCTCGACAGCGTGATGCCCGAGTCCTGCTGCATGGCCTCGAGGACGTCGCGTGTCTGGTAGGCCATCGACTCGACGGCAGCACGCGCCAGGTGCGACGCCGTGGTGTTCCGCGTCAGGCCGATCACCAGGCCGCGTGCGTACGGGTCCCAGTAGGGGGCACCCAGGCCGACGAAGGCCGGCACGAGGACCACGCCGTCGGCGTCGGTCGACTCGAGCATCAGCCGCTCGACGTCGGCCGAGCTGGGAATGAGCTTCAGCCCGTCGCGCAGCCACTGGACGACGGCCCCCGCGATGAAGACGGCGCCTTCGAGCGCGTACGTCACGTGTCCGCCGCGCTGCCACCCGACCGTGGTCAGCAGGCCGTGGCTCGACGGGGCAGGCGTCGCCCCGGTGTTCATCAGCAGGAAGCAACCGGTGCCATACGTGTTCTTGGCGCTCCCGGGTTCGAAGCAGGCCTGCCCGAAGAGTGCCGCCTGCTGATCCCCCACGGCACCGGCCAGCGGGATGGCCTCGCCGAACAGCTCGGGGACCGTGTGCCCGTAGACCTCGCTGTTGCCGCGAATCTCTGGCAGCATCGCGCGCGGGACGTCGAGCAGATCGAGAAGCTCGTCGTCCCAGTCGAGCGAGTGGATGTTGAACAGCAACGTGCGCGAGGCGTTGCTGACGTCGGTGACGTGCAGCGCCCCACCCGACAGCCGCCACAGCAGGAACGTCTCGATCGTGCCGAACAGCACCTCACCCCTGGCGGCCCGTGCGCGCAGGCCCTCGTGCTGGTCGAGCAGGTACTTGACCTTCGTGCCGGAGAAGTACGCGTCGACCACGAGGCCGGTCTTCTCGCGGATGCGCGCCTCGTGTCCCTGGGCCTTGAGGCGATCGCAGATGCCGGCGCTCACGCGGCTCTGCCACACGATGGCGTTGGCGACGGGCCGGCCCGTCGCCTTCTCCCACAGCACCGTGGTCTCGCGCTGGTTGGCGATGCCGATCGCCGCGATGTCGCGGGCCGAGGCGTCAGCCCGCGCGAGCGCCTCGCGCGCCACGTTCAGCTGCGACGACCAGATGGCGTCCGGGTCGTGCTCGACGAGCGCGGGTCCGGGGAAGATCTGGGGAAACTCCTGCTGTGCCTGGGCGACGACGCGCCCGTCGTGGCCGAAGACGATGGCGCGGCTGGACGTGGTGCCTTGATCGAGCGCGAGGACGTATTTCATGGGGGTCTCGGACGGGTGTCGGGTACCGGGTACCGGGTGCCGGGTGCCGGGTGCGAGGTGCCCGGTCGGTAGGGCCGGCAGGCGAGCCGGCCGTCCATGCGCTCGCTATTCGACTCTACGCGTCGGATCGGCGAGGCGGTTGGTCAGCGCGGGGTGTCGATCGCGCACGCACAGGTCGTACACCGTACCGCCCAGCAGGCCACCCACGCACGGCGCCACGATGGGCACCCACCACCAGCCCTGGCCTGCGGAGAACACCCCGCCGCCCCAGCCGGCCAGCGCGGTGAACAGGCGCGGCCCGAAGTCGCGCGCGGGATTGATGGCGTACCCGGCGTTGACCCCGAAGGCCATGCCGATGGCCATCACCGTGACACCGACCAGCACGGGCGTCAGCGCGGCCGTCGGCGGCGCGTTGCGCTCGTCGCTGAGCGCGAAGACGAGGCCGACCAGCAGCGCGGTGCCGACGACCTGATCGACGAAGCCGCCGAGCAGCGAGAGGTAGGCCGCCGGATACGTCGCGAAGATGCCGGCCGTGCCCTGCGCGCCCAGGACCTGTCGCACGCCGCCGTCGAAGGCGTCGAGGGCGTCGCGATAGGTCACGTACACGAGGGCGGCACCGGCCATGGCGCCCAGCATCTGCGCCAGCACGTAGGACGGGACCCTGGCCCACGGGAACCCGCGCCGCGCGGCGAGCGCGAGCGTGACCGCCGGGTTCAGGTGCGCGCCGCTCACACCGGCCGACACGTAGACGCCGAGGACGACGGCGAATCCCCAGCAGAAGTGGATGCCGAGCGGGCTGCCGGCGCTGCCGCCACTGAGGACGGTCTGCGCGACCACGCCGAGGCCGAACGCCAGCAGGACGGTCGTGCCGAGGAATTCCGCGAGGGCTTCACGCATCGTGGCGACTACCCCGAGTGGGCCACCGACTTCAGGTCGGCGCGTTGTTCCGCGTAGGACGTGTCGAAGGCCGCCACGCGCGGGTCGTGGGGCCAGCCGAGGCGTCGGCAGGCGTCGGCATAGAGCGCCGGCCACCAGTTCTCGTGCGCCGTGTGTCCGTCGCGCTTCCAGCCGTGCCAGTCCATCAGGACCTTCGACCAGCACCGGTCGCCCTGGCGGAGCGCCTCGGTCTGGCTCGGCATGGCCGACACGTACCACTGCTTGCCAATCCGGGCGTGCAGCACCTCGTCGGCCCAGTCGTAGTCCTGGAAGGTGGCGGCGAGGGGCGACCCGGCGGCCTGCGCCACTTCCCACTCGTAGCGCTTGCCGGTCTTCGGCATCAGGCCCTGCTCGATGAAGTACAGGACGGCATGCCGCTCGATCGCGGTGAGCTGCGTGTTGAGCCCGAGCGACCAGGTGAAGTTCACGCGCACGAGCGCGGGCCAGTCCACGCCCAGATCGGCAAACAGCACCTCGCCCATCATGGCGTGACGGGCCTCGTCCCACAGTTGCCGCGTCATGTCACGGGCATAGGCCCACGGCTTGCCCGTCGTCTCGACGATGATGCTGGCCATCATCTCGGGCACGTCGATTTCTCGCAGCCGCTTGTAGGCCAGCATCAGCAGCTTCGGCTGCGGCGGCAGCGACGTGTCGTAGATGAACGCCTCGGCGTTGACCGCCATGTTGTAGGGATCGGGGAAGCGCGCGTCGCGCCGCGGCACCGGGTCGAAGGCGCGCGGCGTGCGCGAGAACTGCGGCGCCGGGCAGGGCGTTGGATCCGGCGACGTGCCGTCGAGCCCGCCCGCGGCTGCGAGGGCCTGCCGGAGCAGGTCGAGCCAGGTGGCGTCGGGCGCCTGCACGGCCTCGAGCGCCCGGGCTGCCTGAGCCCCGGCGTCGAGCATGTGCTGCAGGTCGAGCCGCGCATGGCCGACGAGGTGGCGTGTCGGTGCATCGGCCAGCGGGTGGGCGTCGGCATGCAGGGCGGCGCAGGCGTCGTCTAGCGCCGGCAGCACCACCGTGTAGAGCCCCGCGCACAGGTGCGTGGCATCGGGTGCGCTGGCCAGTTCGTCGAGCACGAGCTGCAGCGCCGCCGGCGGCGGATCCTCGAGCCCGAGGGGTGGCTCCCGCATCTCGCCGACGCGCGTCCGGATGGCGGTCACCACCTCGGCCAGCAACCACGCGTGATGGCTGTAGAGCATCTTGAGCTCGTACAGCGGCTCGTCGGTGATGCGGGCGACGAGGACCCCGTGCACGGCGCGCGCCACGGCGTGCAGGCGCTTCAGTCGCGCCACCGTGGCGTCCACGCTCAGGCCCGGCGCCGTCGCCTGCTGAAGCGTGCACAGCCCGGCCAGTTGCGGCAGGCCCGGCACGGGTGCAGGAGGGGGTGTCGTCGTCATGCGTCAATCACTCCTCGGGACCGGACAAGCATAGAACCATTGAACGCAGAACGCCCTACCTCCGTCCTCCCTCCTCCGTCCTCAGTCCTTCGAAGGGCCAGCGCCTGGTCTGGCGCGACCAGATGAGGAATGCGACGAAGCCGGCGGCGAGCAGGGCGAGGCCGAACAGGATGACGAACGGGTCGGTGGTGGCGAAGAGGAAGATCCAGCCGAACAGCGCGAGGACGAGCGGCACCGGGTAGAACCACACGCGGAAGGGGCGCGGCAGGTCCGGCTGTGTGCGGCGCAGCAGCACCAGCGCGGCCATCTGGCCGATGAACTGCACGAGGATGCGCATGGTGACCAGCGCGTCGATCACGATGCCCAGGCTGAGTGTGCTGCCGACCATGGCCAGTCCGCCGACCACCAGCAGGGCCACGTGCGGGAAGTGCTGCGTCGGGTGCAGGTGTCCGAACATCGGGAAGAAGGTGCCGTCGAGCGCCGCCGCGTACGGGATGCGCGAGTAGCCCAGCAGCAGTGCGAACACCGACCCGAAGGCGGTCCACAGCACCAGCAGCGTGAACACGCTCGCCACCGACGTGCCGTAGAGCCGTTCCATGAACACCGACACGATGAAGTCCGACTGCGGGTTGGCCGAGGCCGGCACGAACTCGCGCCACGAGACGACGCCGATGATCGAGAGGTTGATGGCGATGTAGATCAGCGCCACGGCGAAGACGCTGATGATGATCGACCGCGGGATGACGTATCCCGGGTTGCGCACCTCGTCGCCGATGTAGCAGATGTTGTAGTAGCCGAGGTAGTCGTAGATCCCCACGCGCGCCGCACCGCCCAGGCCGAGCAGGAATCCGATCGAGAAGTCGAAGGCCCCCGGCGGGAAGTCGAACGCCTTGCCCGCGTCGAACGAGAACGCTCCGCTCACGATGACCGCCGCCGTCGTGACGAGCGTGCCGGTCCACAGCATCACCGTCAGGCGGCCCACCGACTCGATGCGCCGGTACAGCAGCGCGATGTTCAGCACGCCCACCGTCATCGCGATGGCGATGACGTGCAGCCGGCTCATGTCGGGGAAGAAGTAGCGGGCGTACTGCGCGAACCCGATGTACCCCGAGGCGATCTCCAGCGGTCCCGACAGGATGAACTGCCAGATGAAGAGGAACGCCATGAGGCGCCCCATCTTCTCGCGGCCGAAGCCCTCGCGCAGGTACTGGTAGGTGCCGCCGGAGCCCGGCATGGCCGCACCGAGTTCGCTCCAGATCATGCCGTCGGCGATGACGATGACCAGGGCCACCAGCCAGCCCAGCAGCGCCTGCGGCCCGCCGAGCGCCGTCATCAGGAGCGGGATCGTGATGAACGGTCCGATCCCGATCATGTTGGACATGTTCAGCGCCGTGGCCTGCAGCAGGCCGAACTGGCGCACCAGACCGCCGGGCTGGCCGGCGTGCGGGGAGACGGGAGGACTGGTCATCGGCGCGCAGTGTGTCACGTTCGCGGCCTCCGGAGCCACCTGCTTCAAACCGGTCCTGTCGTCTCTGGAGGCTGACTTGCACGCTCCGTTCCCGACCCGCCGCACCGTCGTGTGGTCTGGTGCGCTCCTTCTCGCCCTCGGCACCCTCTCCGGCACGCGTGTCCGCACGGGCGGGCCCGAGTTCACGCCGCTCCCGACCGTGCAGCACCCCGGACCGCTCACGGGGCGCAACCGGTCCGCCGCGCTCGAGCAGATCGCGACCGTGCC
>VFQN01006416.1_pt1 | contig 13441 bp, 22 predicted proteins | sample 3512371 | NCBI WGS metagenome assembly VFQN01 (sample SAMN10412370, study PRJNA504923) | tailings metagenome | isolation source: Replicate 2 from Balatoc abandoned mine | place: Philippines: Itogon, Benguet | collected 2017-08-28
GGGTATCCCAGGAATAAACGCTGATAGCTGACCAGGCTGGCCGGTCCGGCGGCCCTAAAGTGTTACCACACCCCCAGTGTTACCGCACCTCCCACCTTCTTCATGAGCAGGGCGTCCATGATGGGGCCGTTGAGCCGCATGTCCAGCAGCTCCTCCACCTGCATGGAGGGTGGACAACGTGATGCGTTTAGGAGGAGTCGAGCTCCGGGGTTGGTCTTGGCCTTTGGCTGCCATGGCAGTCAGCACGGACACGAACGCAGTCCCCAGCGCCAAAACTAGCTCCAAGTCTTACCTGGTGCGTGGTGAGGTGCCCCGCCTTCTTGGCCTTCCGCAGCAGGCCGTCCAGCTCCTCCTGCAGGCTGTCCATGGAGCCGCGCAGCCGGGCGATGTCCGTCTGCGGGAGGCACCACACAATTGTTTCCGTCGTTTTGCACTGCCATGTAAGTAAAAAGGTCTATGCGGTTGGACTGGTTGAGATCGTCACGGGACCGCGCAGACTGCTCCCATGACAGCACCATTTGTGTGGTAACGACTGTTTCCATGCAAGCCCAGGTCTGGTGCAGGAATAGCGCCGGGTGTGTCACTGCATCCAGCCCCTCGTCAGCCCCGGCCCTGCCCGCTGCTGCGCACTGCACCCACGTGGCCGATGCTGAGCAGCTCGTCCATCTGGCCCTGCAGCTGGCGCGCCGCGGCGCCCACGCTGCGGCCGCGCTCCGCCTCCGCCTGCAGCGCCGCCTCCACCGCCCGCAGCCGCTCCGCCAGCTGCGCGTTGAGGCGCTCCACGCCGCCCATGTACTCGCGCAGGGAGCCCACCTGGCCAGCAGGGGAGGAGGGCGGGGATGATGGGTCGGGCTGGGTGGGGTGGAGTGGGGTAGTGAGGAGGGGTACGAGCGGTGATGGGCGACAAGTAAGGGGCAAGGTGGAGGGCGCCATACCATACGGTGACGTTGGTTCGGGTCGTGCAGTGCAGTCGGGTCGTGCAGTTGACCGATGTCTCTATGTTCTGGTTGCAAGTGCTCATTAAGCACAAGGGATGAACCGGGACCACCAAAAGGCAGTGCGGCTCATTCGTAAGGTAAACTTCGTGAACCCCGCGCCACCCTCTAGCCCACACATGCACCCATACATGTTCCTCCTGGCCTCACGCGTGCGTGGCGCTCTGGGTCCCACCCACGCACGGCCCACCGGCCCCACCTGCGCCGCCTCGTCGTGCAGCAGCTCGAACTTGAGCCGCTCGCCCGAGCGAGCCAGCGCAGACTGCACGGGGAGGGCAATAAACAGGTGCAAGGTTGTGTTGGCCGAGCAGCTTTGCATCAGCGCACTAGTAGTTAACCGGTTCTCAGCACGTGCACATACTGAATGCTTCAAAGCTCGGCGCAACGAGGTTGCCGCGGCTCGCACAAGGCCGATGAGTACCAACCCCAACGCTCGTCCCCACGGCTTTACCTGCAGCCTGCTGACCTCGGCGTCCAACGCCTTCTTGACAGCCTCCAACTCGTACCTGGGGGTCAGGGTGTGGCCCAGCGGGACTTGTGAGGGACACTAGCCGCATGCGCACACCTAACACGTGCTGAGCACACTTATATGCGCACTCCCCAGCCCATGTTGCCCCGCACCTCCTGGCCAGCGGCTCCATTCGGTCGTCCACGTAGGCCTGTGCGCGGCGGGACTCGGAGGACTGCAGGGGAGGGGGCGGGCAGGGGACCCGGGGCAGGGGGTGGCAGCAGGGGTCAGGAGACAGCGTGCTACCGAAAAGAAGCGCACAAGCCAGGCAAAGTGGATTGCCTTCAGTGCTACGGCTTGCACGCTGGATGACAGATAGTAACCGGCGCACAGGCGCCGCACAGTCCGCCCACTCAACGCGCACCCCCACGCCCCTTTGACCTCCTCCATGCCCGCACCCACCACCCTACCCACCACCCTGTCGCTGAGCATGCGGCTCTCCTCCCGCAGCTGCGCCACCACGTCCTTCTGGTGGGACAGCGCCGACTGGGCATCGTCCAGACGCCGGGACAGCTCCTCGGCCGAGGCCTGGGGGAGTTGGGACGAGGTATCCAGGCGGGTACACGGGGTAAAGATGCATCGCTGTGTACCCAAGACAGCTTGACAGCTTGGAGTTGGGGCGCGACCTGTTTCGCAGCCATGGGCTCTTGCCAAGAGTCTTGGTGCCCGAGGCTCTTACTGCCGCACGTGTCCCCGCACGATACCCATCGTCGCACCTGTGCTGCCGCCAGCGCCGCCTTGGTTGCCGCCAGCTGCTCCTCCTGCTGCTGCACGTGCTGCGTCAGCTTCCACAGGCCAGGCGGGCCGGCCTCCACCTTGCCGTCCAGCGTCTGAGGAAGGAAAGTGCAGCACACATTGCCGACTGAGATTCAACATGCCTTACACAGGAACCGTCCGCCAACGCAACATGGCAGTGGCAAAGATGAGCCCGTCGTCCGTGTGCCCTGTCACCACACGGCCGCCAACCCCCTGCTCCCAACAACTTCCAACGACGACTCTTACAAAGCAAACAAGGACAGACATGCTGCAGAGCACGAACCTGCACGAGCCTCCTCCCGGTTCCCACTCCTGTTTCCCTGTTCCGACCGCAACCCGCGCCCCCCCCCAACCACGCCACCGCCTCGCCGCCCTCTCCCCCAGCCCCACCTTGAGGTGCTGCTGCACCGCCGCCTTGTCCTCCTCCATGCGCGCAAACCGCACGTGCGCCTCGTCCTTAAATGCGAACAGCGTGTTGCGGTGCTGCTCCAGGCCGTGCAGCCGCCCGCACACGTCGCTGTCCAGCGCCGCCAGCTTGGACACCAGGGAGGCGCACGTGGCGTCGGTGGCGGAGGCAGCGCGCTTCACCAACTCCATCTCCCTGCGGGTAAAGGAAAGGGCGGGCGGGCGGCCGCCAGGGTCGTGGGCCGATGCAGCGGGAGGTGAGATGCACCACGCATGAAGGGAAGGAGGATAGGCACGCGATCGGCCGTAAGGCGACAGCCATCTGGCCAAAGTAAGCAGCCTGCGCCTGCAGCCTGCACGTTGCCGAAGCTGACTACCGGTAAGCATCTTCGCGGCTCAGCCATGCTGCCCCCGCGCACGCCCCCATGCCCCTTAGCGTCCCGTAGCTCCCTCCCCCTCGCCTCCCCGATCCCCCAGTCCCATCCCCACTCACTGGCTGAAGCCCATGGACACCTGGCTCAGGCCGTCCACCTGCTTTGCCACGCCCTCCAGCGTGGTGCCCTGCCGCTGCTGCGCGTCGTGCAGGCGCTGCAGCTCCAGGTTGTGCCCCGCCACGTGGCCGCCAACCTCCGCCAGCTTGGAGGACGTCAGCACGTGCTGCTCGTCCAGGCCTGAGCGGAGGGTGTCAGTGTTAGTGGGATGAGGGATCAAGGGTGGCCCTGAGGCTTCGGAGCATGCGGAGTGAACCCTGTCCAAACGCCGTGTCACTGCTTGGTACATATATATCGGCAAGTGCGGTACACAGTCAAGGTATTGCATTCTGGTTCGCCAAGTTCTCGTTCCGGCGGCCTAGGAGACCCCCCGTTGCTTGGCACTCTTGCCCATGCGTGTGCTCCGCGTGCACGTTTGTACTCACGCTTGAGGTGCAGCCTGTGCGCCGCCGTGGTGCGCTCCGCCTCGTCCCGGGCTGCCCGCAGCGCGGTGTCCTGCTCGTCCAGCCGCGCCTGCTGCTGCTGCCGCGCCTCGCTGGCGGTGCGCGCCACAGCCGTCAGCATGTCCAGCCGCTCGCGCGTGGACTGTGGGCCAAGCAAAGGCACAGAGGCCGTCGTGACCCACGGGTCAGGGCAGGAGCCAGCGTGCCGCATGGTAGCAGCAGAACGCCTAGGCAGTGGACTGGAATGCCTAAAGCATCACGTTTCTGCTGTGCAGGGTCCTCTTCCGGCCGCCAGTGCCCAACCCAACCCCACGCCGCACAACCCCCTGCGTAAGTGCAACCTGGAGGTCAAGGTCAGCCCTAGCCTGCCCCTGCCCTCCCCGCTCACGCTGATGTGGTGGTTGAGCGTGTCCTCCAGCCCCGCAGCGTGCGAGGCGCTGGCGTCCAGGCGGGCGTGCGACTCGCGGGACAGCGCGTCGATGCGGTGCAGCTGCCGGGCCGTGCGGGGAGGGGCAATCAGGCGCGGTCAGGGGCGTAAACAGGGAAACGGCCCACCATACGCACACTACTACGCATCCTGGCATACGGCACAAGTAAGGTTGCAATCGACCCAGCACATGATGACAAACCAGTCAGAAGACCGGCCAACAGCTTTCGCAGTGGAAGGCGTCTTGCCATCAATCGTCCTTCCCTCCCCATTCTGCAGCAGTTCCCCGTCCGTGCCCCACGCCCCCTCCCCACGTGTGCCGCACCAGGTCGTTCTTCCATGCCGGCAAGGCGCTGAACAGCTGCTCCAACTTGGCCAGGCGGTCAGCCAGCGAGGTGTAGGAGGACACGTTCTGGTCGTAGTGCTTGGACACGTCAGACTGGGGAGCGGGCGGCGGGAGGGCAGGCAGGTGGGCTGGCGGCCTGGAGTGCTGAGCAGTGCGTGCCTGGATGGCTTTTGGCAGCACTGCTGAGTGTCACGGTGGCCCGGCAGCAAGGCCGCAGCAAGCAGTGGTGACGCCCACGCCGCACGCAGGCAGGCTGCTGCCAAGCGGCTGTAGCGTACCCACCTCCACACCGCGTATCATGGCCTCCAGACGGCCGTCTGCTTCCTTCAGCTCCTTCAGCTGCCCATCAATGCGCCCAATCTCAGGCTTGTAGTTCCTGAGGTGCGCAACGACTTGGCTGTTGAAGGCCTGCGTGTGTTGAGGGAACAGGACCAGGTGTGCTCAACTCGCATGCAGGATGCAATGTGCAGAGTGCCATGCCAGGCACATGTTATGCGAAGCTAATGCACCCTGGAGTTATGCATGGCACCTCTAAGGGTGTATCAACCCCTTCTAGGGCCACACGTGGACGGCCTTGACGCCTGCACCACCGTGCTCAACCCCACACCTGCGTCCATACCCTGAACCACTGCCCGGCACGTGTGGGCGATTGCCACCCATGCATTGTACTGTTGAGTTGTGGTAGGACTTACCTGTAGTTGTGAGGTTGCTACACTGCTGAGTTCAAGGGCTGTGAAGTCGTCCATTCCTCCAGGTTGGCCCCGGCCCCCGTCCTTGGTTGGAAGCGTGCCTAGACGGGGGTGACAGCTACCTTTCGAGGGATATGTGCTGAGGGGCCAAGTACCAGAATCACGCTCTTATATTGTGGGCGTAAGCTGTATTTCCATGCTATCCCTGCATATTGCCCGCGCCATGCTGCTGGTGGCCTTCGAGGCGGACTACCGCGAGGACACTGGCACACTTATATTAGCGTTATCACGAGTAACCATCTTTACATTAGGTAGCCAGCAGCTTTGTGAGGCCGTAATGTTTGCCGTGCGGGTTGTCTATGGACGCTCGAACGGAGCCCGACGCCCGAATAGGATAAACCCTCATATGGTGTTCAGAAGGCACTCGCAGTCGCCTGTCGGGTACACTTGCGAGACCTATGGGTCGGAGGTTGTACCACCGGATGAGTAACCAGGGGTGGAACCCTGAGCTCCCTACCAAGAGAAATTGCACTTACCCTTTGGCCAGGTGCACAACAGGCATGCCGTGGGCCTGTTACCTTGCCAAGGGTGTAACAATCCCACACAGGACGGACGGATGCCAAGCTCCCTCTTTGGAGGACGGGATATGCCCCTTGGTAAGCCGTGCCCTGCATGCGGATGCCGGCTGGTGTTGCTGCTGGTTTGGGGCGTTGGCTGCGGTTGTGCTTTGCTGGTGCTGGTTGGGCTTCGCGTTCCCGCTGGCCTGCCCCTTCTGAAAATGTCGTACTTTAAATGGGGGGCCAGGAGTGCGAGAGGCGTTCCTGGGACCTCGGGGCCTTATGGGTGATACCTGTGTGCCTTATTATGAGCGTGTGCCTGATGTGCCCACCAATCCTGTTCCCCGCAAAGAAGTGCGCCTAGTCGCCTACCCTGGCCTGCCGTACTGCTCTGTGGCTGGTCCTACTTACACGTTCCTGTCCGAACATGCTTCCTCGTCAGCAGAATTTCAAAGGTACTTGGCTTCAGAACGGACATATGCTGTACGAACCCTTGCACTTGTAATGCCCGTCACGAAGCGCGCGGTTGCAAAGCAGCACGATAGCACGTACGCAAACCTGACTTGCTTGCAAGCATCCCACGTTCACGTGTAGGGAAAGGCCCCAGATAGCGTACAGTAGGCCCCAAAAGTCGTCGGAAGCCATGCTGGATGCAGCGCATCGCCCCGCCAAAAACTGGCAGCTTAAACTAGTATCCGTGCAGCACTCCAGCCGCACGTTGTGCGTGCTGACGGACCAGCATGACAGGCTTCAACCGTCAACGAATGCAACGAATGCCTCGTCATCCACATTGGCCGTTGGTAGGACACATATGGCTTGGATGCCGCCACTGTGCAAATCGTGCCGAACTCTGTCTGGGCTACACGCCTGAGCTCAAGACAAATGTGGCACCTGCATGAAGCATGAAAGACTGACAAACGCGCCGTGACAAACGCGCTACCAAGTCGTACACCCCCTGTGCTTCAGCGTCGTGCAGGTGGCTTAGTACGGCAGGCTACTGTGCCCTGGAAAAGCGTATTAGTGCCAGTCGTGCCCAATGGGGTGCAAGCCCGTCATGTCTTCTTCAACAAAAGCCATAGCTGAACGACTGGGTGCATGGCTTGCCGCTTCCTTAACAACAATGTTGACTCCTACCATTCGCTTTGAGAGATCCCAGACAGCAGACGCCACATGTTAGAATTGAAGTGCCACCGGCATTGAACTGATACTGCTACGGCTCCAAGCACCCCGCTACTGCTGCTGCTGCTGCTTCTCCAGCTGCTGCTTGACCCACTTGGGGCTGTACTCCACCTCGATGGTGTCCAGTTTGGCCGCCAGCACCAGGTCCGGCATGGTCAGGCCGCCCACCGCGTGCGTGGACAGGACCACCTCCACCTGCGCAACGGGCGGCACAGCAGAAGCCACACGTATTTGCAGGAATGTGGTGGGCACATGGGCAGCTAGGTAGGCGGCATGCAGGACAAGCGAAAGGGTGCCGCACTGCAGGTTAGCAAGTAGCTGCGTATCCTCAGAGCCCAGGGAATGGTGGGTAGCCATGCCGGCAAAACGGTGTTGTACCTATGGTGCGAACCGGCACGTTTGAACAAAGAGCATGTGCCATGGCGAAGTTCAATAACATGGTGCAACGGGGCCAAGTACTCCGTATGTGCTACATGTTGCCGTTGCACACAACTGCGCTGGATTCAGTCCCTCTTGGAGGGGCCGAAACGAGCAGTTGACCGAGATAGAGCTAAGCCCCCTGCGTCCACCCGTGTCCCTGCCTTCTGGTTGTCCGCAGTCCATACCTCGCGGAAGTTGGTCAGGTGCAGGTCTGGATGATGGCCCTCGGCTTCTGCCACCTCCGCCACCTTGTTGAAGAACTGTATGGCAGCCATAAAGTTCCTGGCTGTGAATGAGCGCCTGATGGTTGTCTTGTCCTCGCTGAGCTGCCAATATGGAAGAGCGGTCATGTACGTGGACAGGTCGGACACGTCAACCTTCGGCGTGTCCCTGCGTGGGGGTCGTGGGGTTCGGCCGATGGGCACCGGGGCTGGTTCGGAGTGCTCCCGTGCCCGTAACACACGTATGGCTGCGGGCCACAGCAGCTCCGGTCTGACCTTCACCTTGCCTAGCCTGAATGTGGACGGTGTCGAGTGACCCCGCTGCGAGCCCAAAGTCACCGGCAGCGCCAAGAGGGCAGACACTCGCCTTGAGCATGCGCCCCCACACCCTTGAGCAGCCAGCTGGTCGGCACCGGGACCGCGCACGTTCAGCGTGTTTGCCCCAGTCGACATTGCTCTGACACACAAGCGTGGTGAACGGGTGAGGATGGGGCACTGGATCCTTTGTATGCCGTGCCGGAGCATCAACGGGTACCGGTACATGGAGCCCAATGCTGGCTGGCTGACGTCCCTTGTATTTTGTACTTGAACGCACGACTTGGTATATGCACTTGCGGGCAGGCTAACGAGGCAAAGAGGAGAGCACCCGCAGTACGGATACGGATACATGGAATTGCGATAACACCCTGCTGCCAACCCCTGCCTCTTCCTGTTTCTATCGGACGCAAGCTAAACAGGTGCACATAACTCCGGAAATAGGATTCTGCCATAAAAAGCATACAAGGCCTTGCAAACTCTCGCTGCTCTCGAGACACCGCTCTTACACGCCCTACCGGCTGGCTCTAATACTAAGGAGCACAGGCTAATAGCTTGACTTAGACGTAATGGCGGTAGTTCAGCAGACGGGTCAGGGGGAGGAATGGAAAGCTAGACTGAATTGCCCTCCAAGGGACTTGCGTATCCGCACAGAGGTGGGTTTCCACTCCGAGCGATAGCATGTGGGCGGTGTGGTCATAATTCTCATGTCAATCGGGGTCTGTGCGCTCAGGATGTCACGGCCACCAAGGGTAACGAGTTTGAGGACTACTTCCTCAAGCGGGAGCTGCTCATGGGCATCTTCGAGAAGGGCTTTGAAAAGCCGTCGCCGATCCAGGAAGGTGGGTCTTCTTCCCGCTGAGCTCGGAACAGCCAACCTGGCCGAGATCTCAGCCCTTCTTTATCGCTGCGCCTCGCAGAGTCCATTCCCATTGCGCTGGCGGGTCGTGACATTCTGGCGCGCGCCAAGAACGGCACTGGCAAGACCGCGGGTACGTTTTCACAAGCCAGAGGGCTGTGTGCATGCTACATGTCCCGAACGAACGACCGGAGCAACCAAACCCCTGACATGCTTTTTGCTCACAGCTTTCTGCGTCCCTGTGCTGGAAAGGGTGGACCCGTCGCGGCCTGTTATCCAAGGTGGGTTACCGCTGCCGAATCAGCGTTGATGCTGGGGCAACGGTTTGCCTCCAACAAATCCAATGCATATTCTGTTCTTTGTTCTTGCAGCACTGCTGCTGGTCCCTACACGCGAGCTGGCGCTTCAAACCGCACAAGTGTGCAAGGAGGTGAGAACGCAGTCCTCGGGTGCGCGGGAACCCTCAGCCCAACGATAGCGTAGCTTGCATTGATTTTGAGGAAAGCAAACGGATGTTGCATTCAGATATCTGTTTGTGCATTCGTATCTCGGTACACAAGTGTTCTAACCTGACTGCCACGTGTCTGCGGTGTGTCCAGCTGGCCAAGTACCTCCAAATCGAGGTGATGGTGACGACCGGTGGCACCAGTCTCAAAGATGACATCATGCGCCTCTACCAGACGACGCACATCGTCGTTGCCACGCCCGGCCGCGTGGTGGACCTCGCACAGAAGGGCGTGGCCCGGCTGAGCGACTGCAGAATGCTCGTCATGGACGAGGTGGGATACCGTTCAACTAGTACCGGTAACAAGCTAGAGATGACCGGCCTGGGACTGTCGAGTGCGTGCAGCACGGGGCAGCCTCACAGACAGTTAGCAGCAGTGCAAGCGCAGACGCCCTAACAGCCCTTGCCAACTGCATGCCACCCGCTAGCCATGGCGCTCAGTCCACGCGCTGTCCACGCCTTGCCTTACCGCAGTTGACGCGCACTTTGCAACTCTTCACGATGTGCAGGCGGACAAGCTCTTGTCGCCCGAGTTCCAGCCTGTCGTGGAGCAGCTGATCGGCTTTCTGCCGGATGACAGGTAAGATGGTTTGTTATGGAATCCGTGGCAGAGCCTAACGCCAGAATGTGCGCCTCTAAACTCCTTGCCGTACGGCTGCTCGGGTACAGGCAAATCATGCTCTACTCGGCGACCTTCCCCGTGACGGTGAAGGCCTTCAAGGAGAAGTTCCTTCGGTAAGCGGCTTGGCCAATGGCGTGGAGGGGTGCCTACCATGGCCACGGCGTAGGGGCATGGTCCGTGGACAAGCAGCCGACAGAGTGGCTGACTCTGCTCCCTTTCATTGCACCTGCAGGAAGCCCTACATCATCAACCTGATGGAGGAGCTCACCCTGAAGGGTGTCACGCAGTACTACGCCTTCGTGGAGGAGCGCCAGAAGGTAGGTGGGCATAGCCCATCGCCCACGTGCTGCCACGCCGTACGCAAACCAGCTTCCACGGTTGCAGCCGCTTGTCGTACACGCCGGGCTGACTCGTTGCATGTGGTGCAGGTGCACTGCCTCAACACGCTCTTCAGCAAGCTGCGCATCAACCAGTCCATCATCTTCTGCAACTCCGTCAACCGCGTGGAGCTTCTAGCAAAGAAGATCACCGAGCTGGGCTACAGCTGCTACTACATCCACGCGAAGATGCTGCAGAGCCACCGCAACCGCGTGTTCCACGACTTCCGCAACGGCAACTGCCGGAACCTCGTCTCTTCAGGTAAGGCAGCATAGAAGGCTTCTTTGCGACCACTTGCGGCTGCTCGTTGTGTGTCTTCCCTGATGGCCCCAACGGGTGGATAGCAGCTTCAGCCACGGCGATTGCGTGCAAGCGTGGCTGTTGCCAAAGAAGGCTGCCCATATTGCGCTTCTGGCCCTCGCAGACCTCTTCACGCGCGGTATTGACATCCAGTCGGTCAACGTGGTCATCAACTTCGACTTCCCGAAGAACGCGGAGACCTACCTGCACCGCGTGGGGCGCTCGGGGCGCTTCGGCCACCTAGGTCTCGCGGTCAACCTGATCACCTACGAGGACCGCATCAACCTGTAAGTAGGGGGGAACATATGCGAGATGAATGCAGTCATTCAGTGTTCGATGGCAAGGGGCTCTGAACCTCCGCCACCGTAAAAACCCATGCACGAGCCGAGGGCTCGGGGGTCACAAGGAATGTGACTTTGAAGGTGCCTTGCATCTATTCCCCTTGCCCGCACGCCTGCTCGTGGTTGGGAATCTCAACCGTCACCACCCGCCCTCCCCGTTGACCCATCAGGTTCAAGATTGAGCAGGAGCTGGGCACTGAGATCAAACCCATCCCCGCCCAGATTGAGGAGAAGCTCTACTGCATGTAAGCATGGGTGGCGTGGATGCTGGGCTGACAAGCATGGGGCGCCGTCTGCCGGGTTCTGCAGGCTGCTGCAAGAAATGCACGGGTGCTTACCCGTTCTACATAATGCGTAGCGTCAGCGAGTGCTAGCTGTTCGTCAACAAAGGGCCACATTGCGGCCGAGGCCCGTGGTCTCGGTCGCACAGCCTAACTTCTCACATTGGGCGCCTGGGGGGCCCGCCTCTGTGTTGCACCGATTTGTCGTTGTTGGCCTGCGATTGTGAACTCCAGCGGGGCAGGAGGCTTTGGACTGTGGGTATGGCTCAGCGTTTTTTGCTCGTCTTATGGTTTGGCTGGTGGGTGACGTCGCGGAGCCCTCGTTTGGGCCCTGCTTTTGATGCGGCAAGTAGACGCTGCTACGACTTGCCCTCCATCCACCGGTTGCGTCGTGTGTTGCATCGGCTGTACACGGCACGGACGTACACGCCACTCTGCGCGGCCTTCTTTTCGGCACTGTCGGTACTCTGTAGTTCCTGTCTTCGGTGCCTGTGCTGTCAAGTGTCTCACGCGCAGCAGCACGGTGTGGTGCTGTCGGCTGTTGCGTGTGAAAACTTGGATGTGGGGATCCTGAGGCGACGCTGCAATTCGTCCTCGCACATGACGGAGCGTTGTGGCTTTGCCCGCCCGCGACTCTTCATGGTTGCAGGACCATCGCCTGTTGGAGTAAGCCTTGCTGAACTAACCTAGCTGGCTACGCCCCGCCCGTTTGGCTTGCCTACATGCGAAAGTTCGTTATGTGGCAGTTGTGACGCAACGAATGAAACGACATGCATATGCACTGCTGTACGTGAGTGATTTATGCTGCATTTACTGGTCGTCGCTTGCTATGACGCGTATGATGTGGCGTGCCAGCTGACGTACCCTAGGGACAGCATTGCTTCAGGTTAGGCACGGTAAGTGCGGCTCTGGGCAGTGTCGTCGACTGGCGCGCTATGGTGTGTGGTGAGGAAGCAGCTGCGTTTGAACTTTCATCCGTCGCATCTTGCCTGGAGGCACACCATAGAACGCTAGGGACGGAGGCGAGGACTTGACGGGCTCACATGGGCATGCGGGCGCAGACCGCGAGTTGGCTAAGTGCCATGGACGACCGGGTTGCGCCCACTGCAGCGCTTATCAGGCAGTGTTGCGCAGACTGTGTGTACGAAGAGAGACAAATGGCTGTGCGCTAGCTGCTGCCGTATCCTGTACAGCAGATGTGTGCTTTGCCGTTTTGTGTCTTGTGTTGCAAGACCATGAGGTTTCCTTTTAAGCAAGTGGCTTGGGGGTTAGCACGTGGTTGGCCGAGAGGATAGGCTGCTCCGAAACGCCTCATCGGGCGTTTTCCGTCGGGCCCTGTTGCCCCGGGCGTGATGTGCTGAGGAGGAGTTAGCCATGTACGGGAGGTTGGACACGGTGGTCGTGGTCCTAGCGGTGGGGGCGCGGCATGGTCGCGCCGTTGCAGGGCTTGGAGCTGAGATGATGCCCCGTGGGCCTTGAGCCGTACCTGGGCATGTTGACGCAGGTGGACTGAAGGTGGTGGGGTTCGGAACACGCCCTTGCGGTGGGTGTGCGGCCGACCAGGTGGCGGCCCCTGTGGATGCCAAGGCAGGAGGCGAGTGTTTGATGTCGGATTACGAAGCCCGTTTTGTATCACCTCTGGACGGGCACCAGCGTGCCAAGCTGACAAGCCTATCCAGTGTGCGGTACGGTTGCTGCTGTGCGAGGTACCGGGGTAGTTGATGGTAGATAGGGATGTCGCATGTCCCCGTCCTGGCTGTGTCGTGGTGTTGTTGCCCAGACACATGACATGGTTCTGTTGGCCTACGTTGCAGCGTATGTGCCCTTCGCCACTCTGTCATTCTGTAAAGGAGCAAGCTCGCAATACCTGATCTTGTATCCCAACGACACGTGACAAGCAGACCTGCATTATTGCTTCCGAGGTCAATGCGTACCTCGCACGACCAGGTGTTAGCCATGACAGTTGGGCGGGCGGATAGGCCATGGCACAGCGGGGTGCAGGGCTATGGGCCATGCCCCGCAAGTGCAACGACCCATGTACGAGCCGGAGACTCAAGGGCGATGAGAAGGGGAGCCCGCACATGGCACATGGGGCACAAGGCATCAGGGCCCCGGGCCTACGCACCGATTCGTGAACTCAGCATGATTACGGTAGCACAAGCATCATCACTCGGCGCCCAAATGCGCATTCGCGTCCAGGGGCCCCTTCAGGATTGGTGCTAACATTGCCCCTTCGGGCATATATTGCTCTTGCCCCGGCAGGAGCAATGCTGTGTTTTTTTTTTTTTTTTTTTTTTTTTTTTTTTTTTGTTTGTTTGTTTGTTTTTTTGGTTTGTTTGTGGCGTTATTGTGTGTGGGGATGTCTCACGTGCGGCTCGTTGGTGTTATGGTGGAGGGGCGGCG